>Ga0115001_10003646_pt1 | contig 11459 bp, 9 predicted proteins | sample ArcticOcean_MG_C_12_FD_89869 | JGI IMG/M metagenome (GOLD analysis project Ga0115001, IMG submission 89869) | Marine microbial communities from western Arctic Ocean - ArcticOcean_MG_CB8_130 | ecosystem: Environmental > Aquatic > Marine > Oceanic | place: Arctic Ocean: Canada Basin | collected... | reverse complement strand
AGGTGGCTCGAAAGGGCTAAAGAAAAAAAATATTAAAATTTTTGGTGGTAAGCCATTAATAGCTCACACAATTTTACAGGCTCTTGATTGTCAGATTTTTGATAAAGTATTCGTCTCTACTGACGACAATGAAATAGCCAGTATCTCGACTTCCTTCGGAGCAGAAGTCATTATGCGGCCTGATTCCTTAGCACAAGATAATTCTCCTGAATGGCTGTCATGGAGGCATGCTATTTCATACACTGAGGAGCATTTTGGAGCCTTTGAAAAATTTATTTCCTTGCCGCCAACCAGCCCCCTAAGAAATAAAGATGATATTATGAATGCTATTAATCATTTGAATATGAATACAAAAGCAGATTTGTGTTTGGCCATTTCGGAATCTTCTAGGAACCCATCATTTAATATGGTTTTCAAAGACGAAAAAGATTTCCTTGAACTGGCAACTAAAACTGAAAAACCGATTATTAGAAGGCAAGATGCAAAGCCTATCTTTGATATAACAACTGTTGTTTATGTTGCTAAAACACAATACATTATGGAAAAAGAGGGTATTTTTTCAGGATCAGTCGTTGGTTTTGAAATACCTAGGGAAAGGGCGGTTGATATTGATGATATTCTTGACTTTCAATTTGCAGAATTTTTATATGAACAATTAAATTATGTTGAATAAAAATAGGTACTTAGTGATTGGCGGAGGAGGGCTACTTGGCAGCCACCTTGTCTCAGAAATCTTACTTACCGGTGCAGAAGTAATTGCCGTTGATAGAGATCTAGATCTTATGAAGAAAACCTTGGTTTCATTAAGCATTCAATTGGATTCACCAAAACTAAATCTTAATTCTTTAGATATCACCAATGAAGAAAAGACTAAAAAATTCTTTAATGAAATTGATCGCATAGATGGTGCCGTGAACTGCTCATATCCAAGAGGGGAGAATTATGGAGCTGCATTTTTTGAAGTATCACAAAAAGACTTTAATCATAATGTTGCATTGCATCTAGGTTCAGCTTTTTTACTTATGAGAGAATGTGCAAGCTATTTTAACAAAAACAAACATGCATTTTCACTTGTTAATCTTGCATCAATTTATGGCTCCTCAGCTCCAGACTTCTCAATTTATAAAGATACTGATATGACAATGCCTATTGAGTATGCCGCTATTAAATCAGCAATAATTCATATGAATAAATATGTAGCAAGCTTTGTATCCAATTCCTTGTTTAGAGTAAATAGCGTTAGTCCAGGCGGGCTAAAATCAGACCAGCCGAAGAGTTTCATTGATTCCTATGCAAAAAAAACCTTGGGACATGGGATGATTTCACCTAAGGATGTTACTGGATCTATTATTTTTTTATTGTCCGATACATCTAATTATATAAACGGACAAGATGTTGTTGTGGATGATGGTTTCAGCTTGTAAGTTTTTGCTCTTGAATACGTTTTAAAGTTAAAAATTTTAATTTTTTATATAGTATTAATTTTTTCTATAAATTTCCTTAGCGACTCACCATGAGTATCATCAATATATTGTGATAATTTTTCTTGATCTTCTTGCCACCATATCGATTTTTCTTTGTAAGGATATGGCTCGAATTCTTCTTCTTCGTTAGTGCAAAGACAAATTGGTGCTATTCCATATTGCAAGGCTTCACAGAGGGTAGTTGATGCCCAGCTAGCTACAAATTTAGGCTTTTCTTCTCTCATTAATTCCGAGGCCGAGGCTGAAACACTTCGATTGATTGTAATATTTTTATTTTCTAAGAATTCCAAGTGCAAATCACCTTTATATGATGGATGAAACTTCATTATTATTTCATAATCATATTTTTGAAAAAACTCTATTACCATCTTGAGAGTTTCTATATCCATTAATTGATTTAGATCAATCAGAAATATTAAGATCTTATTTTTTAAACCTTCAATTTTTTTATAATCGTCATATAGTTTGATTTGACTAGAAATACCGTGTTCGTATAAGTACTTTTTTTCATCCTCAGAATATAAATAAATAAATTCATAATCTGGTAATGCAATAAAATAGTCTAAAGGGTTCGGTTGAATATCCTTTTCATGAAGCTTCGCTTGTTCTAGCAATCCGTGTGCCAGCCAATAAGCTGGTATAGAAGATATTATTGCAGCAGCAGAAATCAAATGAACGCCACCTGAAAAAATTTTAATAGCTGGATTTTGTTTTTTTAAGTCTTTAAAGAGGCAAGTGAAGTATGCAAATATAGGTAATGATACTAAAGCTTCATATAAAATGAGTTTTTTACCCTCTTTTTTTTCTAGCTTAGAAAGCACAGGAATTAATTCTTTGAAGGTTAAATAAAACTCGACATAAATATCCCAAAAATTTAATTTTATTATTTGAGTAAATTTCTTTTTATCAAAACAATCAAGATAAATATATTTATCTGGGTCATTTTTAGGATTGAATAATTTGAAATATTTCATATGCATATGTGGTGCTGCAGATCGGACCACCAAATGATCTGGAATATTCTTTTTCTGTACCTTTTGAAGTAAATATAACTGGAATATCCTTACAGACCCAAACATAAAAATAATAGGACTAAGCAACAAAAAACTGGATTTTCGCTCTAAAAAAGAATTCTCTCTGGGTATGTATGACTTTGCAAAAATCCATACTATTCTTTGAGAGATAGGCATTCTAAATTAATAGTCTAGTTTAATAAAAAGTATATTATACCTCACAACATATATCAGATTTTTAAAATGAAGCGATAATCCTTTAAATTTAGTTTATAACTATTGCTTTAAAAAATGACTATAATTGTTGCTTGCTTGCAATAAGTTTTACCTTTGAGGATTGAGGAAAATATGACTAATAAAGTATTTTGGTGCAAAACATGTCTCAACATGTCTACACGACCAAGAATTGAATTTAATAATGATGGCGTATGCAATGCATGCCAATGGTCCGAAGAAAAGGACTCCTTGGATTGGAGTAAACGCGAGGCAGAACTTCAAGCCTTACTTGATAAGTACAGGGCAAAAGATCAAAGATCTTTTGACTGCGTGGTCCCTGTGAGTGGGGGTAAAGATGGCTCTTATGTTGCCCATACCTTAAAAACAAAATACGGTATGAATCCTCTTACGGTAACTGTAAGACCTGCCTTAAGTCTTGATATTGGAAATAGAAATCTAACTAATTTTATTGATTCGGGTTTCAATCATATTCATGTATCACCAAGTGCTACTGTTATGCAGAAGTTAAATCGACTAGGCTTCTTGGAGAAAGGCTTCCCCTATTACGGCTGGTTGATTGCAATTAAAACAGCTGTCATTCAAACAGCTATGAATTTTAGTATTCCATTAATCTTTTACGGAGAGGATGGAGAGGTTGAGTATGGCGGCTCAACTGAAAGTAAAAATAACCCTCTGTATTCAATAGATTATATGAAAAGGGTCTATTTTGAGGGAGGGTATGAAAAAGTTTTTTCTAAAGTGCTGGAGGATCCTGGAGTATCTGAGGGAGATCTGGCCTTTTGGCAATTTCCAAGCAATGAAGAGGTTAAGCGCCATGATCTTGCTTTTACTCATTGGTCTTATTACGAACCATGGGATTCTTATAGAAATTACATTGTAGCCAAGGATCATTGCGGCTTGGAGGATAAGGGGGATAATAATTCTGGTACATTCACTAATTTTGCTCAAAATGACCAGGCATTATATTCTCTTCATGCATACCTTATGTATTTAAAATTTGGATTCGGGCGCGCTACTCAAGATGCTGGGATAGAAATTAGGAGAGGTGCTATGTCGAGAGACCAAGCACTAAACTTAGTCAGACTTTTTGATGGCCACTATCCTGAGGAGTTTCTTAATGAATACCTCTCATATTATCAAATGGATCTGAGTGAATTCAATCGAGTATTGGATACTTATGCCAATAAAGATTTATTTAGAAAAGAAGAAAATAGTAACTCTATCAATGAATGGAAGCCAAATTTTGTTGTAGATAATCCATTTGAGATATGAATGTAGTTATTATTGATTATGGGTTAGGCAATCTTGCATCACTCTCAAGCGCTGTTAAAGAGGCGCATAAGTGCAATCCAGTTATCAGTCATGCTGCAAAAGATATATTGGCAGCGGATAAAATTATCCTTCCAGGCGTTGGGGCATTTGATAAGGCAATGTCCAATCTTCATAATTTAGATTTAATTAAGATTATTGGCTCTGCAGTAAATAATATTCCAATTTTAGGTATTTGCCTTGGTATGCAGATTTTATGCAGCAGCAGCACTGAGGGAAGTCTTACGAAGGGTTTAAGCATAGTTGAGGGCGAATTTGATAGATTTTCATCTGCTAAATTCACCGTTCCGCATATCGGATTCAATCAAGTTAATGTTTCGCAGCCCAGCATCTTGTTTAATAATATACCGAGCAATCCTGATTTTTATTTTGTGCATAGCTACCGACTTCATAGCGCTAAAAATATTTTATGTCATACAAGCAATTATGTAGATAATTTTGTCTCTGCTTTTGAGAGTAAATATATTTTTGGAACCCAGTTTCATCCTGAATTAAGTCAAAGCAATGGATTGAAGCTATTGCAAAATTTTTTACTATATCGTGCTTAGAAAGAGATTGATATTTGCTCTGATTTACTCAGATGGTTCTTTTTGTCAAAGTAGAAATTTTAGACTTCAAAAGGTTGGAAAAGTTGATTGGATAATTGATAACTATAAATTTACCCAAGTATCGAAATATATTGATGAGCTAATTATCTTGGATGCTTCTCCTGTAAAAAATACTGCAACTTTTTGTAAAGATGTAAAAAGTATTATTGAGAATATTCGTATTCCAAAATGTTTTGGTGGGGGAGTGTCAAGCTATGCGGATGCTCTTGAAATGTTTGAAGCTGGTGCTGATAAAATCTCAATTAATTCACTCGCATTTGACGACCCAATTGCATGCAAGGAAATCATCAGTATGTACGGTTCGCAGTCCATTGTGGCATCAATAGATTATAAATCTAAAGATCAGAATGATATTGTATATAAGTCCAATGGATCTATCTCAACCGGAATTCACCTATCAGAACACGTTAACTTTTTAAATACACTTGGATTTGGCGAGATACTATTGAATTCAATAGACAGAGATGGCACAGGATTTGGCTACGATTTAGAGAAGGTGATATCAATATCTAATATATCAACTTCCCCTATAATTGCATTAGGTGGTGCTGGCAATAAAGATCACTTTCATGCCGGGTTGCTTGTTGAAAATGTTGCGGCTGTTGCAACAGCTAATCTATTTAATTTCATGGGAGATGCGCTGGGCATATCTCGCGATCACTTATTAGAGAAAAAAATTAATTTAGCAAAATGGTAACGGCATTCTTTTGTTAGCACTTGCTCTTAATTACTCTTTTATAATATGCATCTTTTTCTAAAGAACTGCTGCTAAAAAATTTTAAAGTTAATTGATGGAGATCTTAGCTGAGTCTCTGATTTACTAGCTCTATTAAAAGTCGGAATGACGATAGTCAACAAAGGTTGATACCTACGTTTAATTCTAGATATGATTTAAAACATTGCAACTATACATAGATTGAGCTGCACCAGGGAAACCTCAATGAATTCTTGCAATATTATTAATTGGAGCCTTAATAGCTACCCTAGATAATTTATAATTTTTTTTATTTTTTTTCCCAAAAAATACCTTAAATCAAGATATTTCCATCTCCACGGCTCAGCAAATCTTGCAAAGCTCGATGGAAGTAGAAGCAAGGGAACATGAAAAATCCAAAAAGTAGGGTTGAAATAAAATTTTCTGAGCATTGTTGGAAAAGCTAACTTTAAGGAGGCAACATTATATCCCAACTTACCAGTTGTAATTTTGTGATAGATAATCTGATTAAGATTTTCATTCATTATCAATCTATGAATTTTTATACGAAGACTCATGCCTAATGAAAAATCATATATATAAGAAGTGTATTTTAGGAAATCTATATGAGCTTCAAGATAATAATCTTCAGCATACTCACTTTTTTTAGCAAATTTTCTTGACTCAAAAACTCCAGGGTGAATCACAGTAAATAATGGAGTCCTGATGACCCATGCATTATGACTTTTTAAAATATCTAACACCCAGAGCATATGCTGATAAGGTCCAGGCTTCATATCATTTAACGTCTCTTCTGAGAGAAGGGATTTCCTAAAAATGCATGCTGACATCATGCTTTCAGAAAACATCGTCGAGGCAATGTACTCGCTTATGTTTTTGGTAAGACTATCTTTGTTATTTATATTTATTGCAGCTTTTTCAATTATTGGAGCTACAAAATGATTAACAAAACAAAACCCGATTTCTTTATTGTTGCTTAGAGACTCGTAAATATATTCTATTGCATCATCATGCAAGTTATCGTCATCCGAGAGCAGCCATACAAATCTCCCGCTAGACCTAAGTATGCATTGACCCAAATTTCTTACCGCGCCTAAGTTTCTTTCATTTTTAAAAGCTGAAAATGTATAACTCTTCTGTGTATTAGAAAAGTTTATTATCGAGTCTTGAGTGGAGTCAGTAGAGCAGTTATCTACAACTACTACCTCTATGGCATGCCCTAATTTTGATTTTAAAATTGACTTGTGAATCGCAGATAATTGATTTTTTAATTTTTCTGCCCTATTAAAAGTTGGAATTGCTATAGATAGGAGTGGATGGTTCATAAAGTTAATTTTTTACTTATATGAGACATGGATAACCATAGTGTAACTTATTTTAATTGTGAATATTATAAATACTCAAGCTTCAACATATAGACAAAGGAATTTTTTTTTAACCTTTCATGGACTATACTTACGCACATTAAACTAAGCAAATTATTGTTTTAATCAAAAGGCTGGATGGCAGAGTGGTCATGCAGCGGCCTGCAAAGCCGTTTACGCCGGTTCGATTCCGGCTTCAGCCTCCATATTATGTAAACCTAATGACTGGTATTTACTAAGCGCCGTCTTTTAAAATATCTTGGTACGAAAAAGGCCCTTCAACCCTGCCATCATTAACTTTAAAAATCTTATTACATTCTTTTAAAGTAGAAATTCTATGTGCAATTGATATGATGGTTTTTTCATTTCTGAGTGTCATCAGCTCATTAATTACGGCGGCTTCAGTTTCACTATCAAGCGCTGATGTGGATTCATCCAAAAGCAAAACATCTCTTTTATTAAATATCGCCCTTGCAATAGATACTCTTTGTTTCTGGCCACCTGACAGCCTTACTCCTTTATCTCCTATATCAGTGTTAAGGCCATTATCAAGATCTTTTAAAATTGGATTAAGTCTAGATAATTTTAATGCTTCTTCAAGTTCTTTAGTTTCTATATTATCTCTGCTCAAGGTAATATTTTCTTTGAGAGTACCATTTATTAAAAATATATCTTGAGGTAAGTATGCACAATGCGAAAGCCAGCCTGCGATATCGTTATGGGCATCATCAGAATTAAATTTCAAAATACCCTTTGATGGTTTAAGGAAGCCAAGAATAATATCAACTAAAGTAGTTTTTCCAGCCCCAGAGGGGCCAATAAGACCTATAAAATCGCCTTGATTAATCTCTAAGTTCACATCAATAATCGAGGGCTTTGATGAATTGGGATAAGTGTATGAAATATTTTCTAACTTTAGCTGATTAAAAACATCTTTTGATTTGCTATAAGCATTCTTGCTTAATGTCTCTAAATCTTCATTGATATCGATACCCTTATCCTTCATGATCTTAGCCAATAGAATGATGGATTCTCTTCCAAATACCATAGAGTTTGCAGAGCTTTGTAATTGACTTATCAATGGTGTAATTCTAATCATAGCTGCAGCAAAAACACTAAGAATTGAAAGTGCTGCAGTTAAATCCTCATTCAATAAAACATTAACAGTGATAACTAAAACGATAAACCCAATTAGAGCAACTTCTATCATATTTCTAGGAAGCAGAGTGAATACATTAAGTCGCACTCCGCCTTTTGCAATTACCTCTGCTGAGTTACTTACGGAGTCAATAAAAAAGTTTTCTTTTCCTAGAGTTTTAATCTCCTTTATACCATCAGCAGCTTCTTGGGTTCCTTTAAATAGGTTAGCTGATCCTTTGGCAAAGGCTCTACCAGTTGCATCTAGCCTTCTGGCGAAGGCAAAATTATATGCATAAAATATTATAAATATCATTAAAAGTAGAAGAGCTACAGTACTAATGCTTACAAGTGCTAACATTATAAAAGCTGCAATAATTACTAATATGCTGCTAAGTACCTGAAGCCCTGAAACTAATACATCTTTGTACACAGAAGAATATGTAGAAATTGATGCCAAGCTTTCAGCACTTTTACTAAGGATGAACGTTTCATAATCTTGATGAAGGAATCCATTAATCATGACTTTTTGAATTTTAGCTTGCTCAAAATATGCAAAGTGAAAAATTCTATGATTTATAAATAGCACTAAACAAAACTTCACTAAGAAAGTAATAAATAAAACATAGCCTATATAGAGTATGGTCTCCTCATGATTGAAATTATTTAAGAAACTGATAATTGGAAGAATTTCTTGAGCTTTTGTTATAAATAAAGGATCAATTATTATGGCTATGTAACCACCTATAAGACCTATGCCAAGAAGATCAACCAGAGAAGAAAGTATAAAAATAAAAACTAAGGGTGGAAGACGCTTTAACTTATTTCCAAGCAGAAATTTTATACTTTCAAGATAAGTCATTTTGTGTAGCCTTTTAAATGGTTAAAAAAATAAAATAATTTATTCCCATACTTTCCAAGGAGCACTTCCAGAAGAGTAAAGACCATCTAAGTATTTCTTTTCAGCCAGAGTGTCCATGGGTTGCCAGAATCCAGAGTGCCTATAAGCAGCTAATTCATTTGTCTTGGTAATTTCTCTTAATGGCTCTTCTTCCCATGAAGTTTGATCATCCTCAATAAAATCAATAACACTAGGGTTGAGAATAAAAAAACCTCCATTTATCCATGCACTGCCGTGTTGAGGTTTCTCATTGAATTTAACCACCTCTTCATTTTCATTGATAGTTAACATTCCAAACCTTCCGGGAGGACTCACTGCGGTAACTGTAGCCAACTTTCCATGATCTTCATGAAACTTAATTAGAGCATTAATATCAACATTTCCCAGGCCATCTCCATAGGTAAATAAGAAGGATTCATCTGGATCCAAGAACTCTTCTACTCTTTTTAACCGTCCGCCTGTTAGTGTTGCTTCGCCAGTATCAATGCATGTAACATTCCATGTTTCTTGTGCAGCTCGATGCACTTTCAGAGAGTGATTCTCAGTATTAAATGTAATATCTGAATTTCTTAAATGATAATTCTGAAAGTACTCTTTAATGTGGAAGCCCTTATAGCCGCAGCAAATAATGAAATCATTGATGCCATAAAAACTTATACTTTTCATAAGATGCCAGAGGATGGGCTTTCCTCCAATTTCTACCATCGGTTTAGGCTTCAGGTTAGTTTCTTCTGCTAACCTAGTTCCTAAACCACCCGCCAATATCACAGCTTTCATATTGCTTAATCCATCAATTATTGTGGTGATATTCTACCATTAGCAGTCTTAAAGTCATTGTGACAATAAAAAAAAATTATTTTAATTACTTCTGCTAAAAACACTAATAAATGAAATATAATGTCCTTCAGGATATCTTAAGAAATTTCTAGATATCAGATATTACACTTTAATTTTGGATAAATAATTATGGAAGAATTCATCAGAGTTCCTTATGGGTCAACTGTTCACGGTGACGAGGAAATAGCAGCAGTGGTTGAGGTATTGAATACGACAACTCAAATGTCTAAAAATGTCTTATCATTCGAAGAGAAGATTGCCGAATCCTTTAATAAAAAAAATGGAGTCATGGTTAACTCAGGATCGTCCGCCCTTTATGTTTTAATCGAGGCGTTGAACTTGCCCAAGGGATCAGAGGTAATAACACCAGCATTGACATTTGCAACTACTGTTGGGTGTCTGGTTAAAAATGATTTAATACCTCATTTTGTAGATGTTGGAGTCGATACCTACTGTATTGATGTCGAGCAATTAGAACTAGCAATCAATGAAAAGACTTCTGCTATTATCGCACCAGACTTAATGGGGAATATTTGCGAGTGGGAAAAAATTCAAGAAATTGTTTCAAGAAAAAATAAGAACATTAAGATAATCTGTGATTCTGCTGATACCTTAGGCGCTTCACTGTTTTCTAAGTCAACTGGTACCTACTGTGACGCAGCAATTACTAGCTTCTATGGATCTCACGTTATTAATGGAGCTGGAAATGGCGGCATGCTTGTTACAGATTCTGAAGAGGTCAGCAACAAAGCAAAGCTTCTAAGATCATGGGGCAGGAGCTCTTCTTTATTTAGTGAAAGTGAGGCCATTGAAAACAGATTTAATGTTCATTTAGACGGCATTCAATATGATGCAAAATTTGTATTTGAGGAGATAGGTTATCAATTAGAGCCTTCTGAGATTAGTGCAGCATTTGCCTTGGTTCAACTAAATAAATTAGATCAGAATATTAAGTCAAGGCAGATAAACTTTGAGAAGCATACTGAATTCTTCCAGCAGTATGACCAGTTTTTCGTTCTTCCAAAGCAAAATCCAAATGCTGAGACAGGTTGGTTAGCCTATCCGATGATAGTTAAAGATGATGCTCCATTCAATAGAACTGATCTCCAAATTTTTCTAGAAAAAAGGAATATACAAACAAGAGTAGTATTTACAGGTAATATTTTGAGACAACCGGGCTACAAGGACATTGATTGCATCGGCAAGGCGGATGACTTCACAAATGCGGATAATGTTATGAGAGGCGGAATTTTACTTGCTCTTCATCATGGGCTAACTGATGAGATGATAGAACATGTTCATTCTTCCTGCGCTATTTTCTTAAATAATCTAGGAAAGTAAATTCAATATTAAGATAATATTTTTGCTTACTGCCAGTACCTATCCAGTATAATTGAGTTAGTGAGCTAATTTTTACAAATTAGCTCTAACAAAAAATGAATACGCCAAAAATTTCAATCATTCTGATGACTTATAATCAAGATAAGTATTTACATAGGGCTATTCAAAGCGCTCTATCTCAGACTTACGAGAATATTGAAATACTCATTAGCAACAATGGGTCATCCGATGATACAACGAATGTCGTGCAATCATTTCTTCCAAATAAAAAAATTACTTATTTGAATTACCCTGAAAATAAAAGTCCTAACTTGAGAGCAAATCAGGCTATTGATCTTGCTTCAGGAGATTTTATAAGCTGGCTTTATGGCGATGATTACTATTTAGAGGAAAAAATTCAAACTCAAATGCAAGCATTTAATAGCTTAGATAAAAGTTACGGTGTAGTGTATGGCCCAGGATATATTTACAATGCCGCATACAACAAAAAAGT
>Ga0115001_10003641_pt1 | contig 11463 bp, 9 predicted proteins | sample ArcticOcean_MG_C_12_FD_89869 | JGI IMG/M metagenome (GOLD analysis project Ga0115001, IMG submission 89869) | Marine microbial communities from western Arctic Ocean - ArcticOcean_MG_CB8_130 | ecosystem: Environmental > Aquatic > Marine > Oceanic | place: Arctic Ocean: Canada Basin | collected... | reverse complement strand
TTTTTTGGTAGATTTCTATAATGTTGGTTAAATTTGGATAAAGTGTTTGCAATTTATCTGAGTTTAGAGTTCTATATTTATTATTAGTAGTTTTGAATAAAAAATATATATATTCATAAATAACTCTTTTAAGCGAGTTTATGTCTCGATTCGGCCTTCTTTATTAATATACCATTCTATGTCAGCACATTTTTGGACGCTTTCTATATGACTAATACTAAGAGTATATGTATAGTAGTTTTTTAAGAAGTCTAAGATACCCTTTAAATTATTATTCAAATGCAGTTTATCCCACCCTTGGAAACCTTCATCTATAAAAAGTATGGGTGACCTGTTTAAATTTGTAATAGTGTTGAGCCCAACCATCAGTGCCAGTCTAAATGCGGATTGTTCCGCACCTGATATGAAGGCTACATTCAAATCGTTGTCTTTTTTATAGCTGATCTGGCAATTTTTATTCTGCCTTGCATCAATATCCCATTCAAATATAGTTTTAAAATCAAATCCACTAAATTCGATAAACGTATTAACAGCATTCGTCAATTTAATAGTAGCGTTTTGTCGTAATTGTTTGGGCCAACCCTCTAAAACGGTTATTAAGTATCCTAACTCAGTACCTTCTACAATAAGTTTCTTTTCTTCTTCTAAATAGGTATTATAGTCCTCCGTCATACGGGTCGCATAGGACAATTCACGGTTAATATCGTCTCGTTTAACATTAAGGTCTTTTAGCGTTCGAGTCATTAATGTCATTAAATCTGAATCATAGTTTCCACAATTGTGTATTTTTCCCGCCATTATATTTATTTTTTCTTCTAAATGGGTTATTTTAGCATAAATATTATAATCTTTAATTTTCTGTGTACATATTTCCAATTTAGTGGTAAACTCTAGTTCATTTATACCCGACATAGCTTCTTGGACTCGCTTAATATTTTCACTAAAGTAGCGTTCGTTTTTATTATAATTTTCACATAGTTTCAATTTAGTTAGATGCTCTTCAATATCCGCAATTATTGTATCTAATTCACCTATTGTTTTTGTTAATCCGGTTTGACTTTTATGTTTTCGGTCTTTATCTTCTGTTAATACATTTAGTTCTTTAGTAATATTATTATGTTTTTCATTATGGTTTTCTAATTGTAAGTCTATTGTTTTAATACTATTATCAATACCTGATAGGTCTCGTAGGAGACTCTGATTAGTTTTTAAATCTGCTTCTTTTTTAATGTACTGTTGTAAATTACGAATAGTATTGTCACAATTATCTCTTGTGTTAGTTAATTCTACAATAATTATATCACATTTATTGCGCTCTTTAACAGTTGTATCAATATCATATGTAGACTTATTACCTCTACAACAGGAACAATCGTCCATATCACTAGAATTTATCCATGTCCCTGCTTTCACACATGAGCATTTTACAAATTTTGCCAAATCGTTGTTGAGTGAGTCTCTTTTAAAAATATTCGTTTGTAAATCACTATTTATTTTGATTCTTTCGATGGTTTTAGCGCGGAATAATCCATATTGTTCTATAATAGTATGCGCATCTTCCGATTGTTGGATTATACCAGATTCTATAGTAAGTCTCTTTGACCCTAATGTTTTTTTACGAGACCTCAATTTGTCTTTTTTTTTTATAAGTGTTACCTTTATTTTCTCTTTGGTTTCATAGTCCTTTTTATTAAAATTTATCCCATTAATAATGGTATTATATCTAATCTTCTCCGCGCTTTTTTTATTACGGACTTTTTCTAATTTTGTCAATTCCTCTTTTAATGTTACCTCATTATATTTAGGTTTTTCTAAATTAGTTAGTTCCCACCGCAATCCTTCTAAATCGCTTTTCTTCTTTTCATAGCTCTCCAAATCTTGCAATATTGTTGCCTTATCACCTAAAAACACCTCATATTCCTTCGTTGATACTTTTACGGCTTTATTTAATTTTAACTCATATAATTCTTGTTCCAGTTCTATTTTCATTTGTTCCCAGTTTTCTCTATCTTGTTTAGTTCCTAAATATCTACATAGCAAGGCACCATCCCTTTTTTCTTCCTTGTTTTTAATTTCATTTTCAATCGCGTCCAGCGCCTCTTTTAAAGGTAGTATAGTATTCGGAAAATCTTGGATTTGTGCTATCTGTGTCCTCTTACTGGTGATTTTCTTCTTAGCAACCTTTATTTCCTTTGTTATCAGATCCTTTTTTTCAACCCACCGCCCAACACCTATATTTCTATCAAATACTGTTGATTTTAAAGTAGGCGTCCTCGCGTTTTGCTGTAGTATCCACGTCATCTTAGCATCGTCAAATTCATGAAACACCTTTTTTATCTCCTTGTCCGTCTCCTTCTTATGCCCTTCTTTTTGAGAAACTCCGTCTATAGAATATTCACAATATCCCTTAATTTGGACGGCGCTTCGTCGTTGCCGTTGGGAACCCCCACCTTCCCACCCCCTTGATATCGTGTGGAGCTGATTATTAAAATTAAATTTAAATGTTACGTGCATATTCTTAGCATCGTGATTAATTAGGCTTTCCAGTTTAGCGCCTACTCCTTTCTTACCCCAAATAACATATATCAAGGCCCGTAGTATATTACTTTTTCCAACAGCACAATTACCACCAATAGAAATTATACTATTGTATGGCGTATCTTCGAAGTCGATTGTTTGTGTACCTTTTGTAGTTAAAAAATTATGCAATTCAAGTTCTATTAGATACCAACTATTACTTCCTTGATTACTATCATTAAACAACGGACCCACGTGCTCGTTTATAAAGTTACGATTTTCTTCTGGTATCTTTGTAGCTTCCAAATACGTTCGAAACTTTAATTGATTATTTATTTTATCGTCGGTTACAATATGCTTTACATTAATATAATCCATCTTCTGCTGATACACACACCTTATACCAGGTATGGCTTCCTTAATAGTATCTTTTAATAATTGTATTAATTCTAATGGAGTTTCTTGACTACACCGTATTTGCACACGTAAATCTGTTTTATTTGGATATTTACATATTTCACCTACAAGAAACGCTATATCGTACGTAATAAGATTCAATTTTATTAAACCATGACAGTTATGTATATCATAGAATTCGCCCATATATTGACCACCTCCCACGGATAAATCCCACTTTATATACCCATGATTATTTATATCTTCCCCGAAATTTTGCTGTATCAACGAACTTGGATACGCTATATGCGCCCTTACACCCATAAATTGCAGTTTATGAGTGTCTCCTAATAACACTATATCAAAATGTTCGAGATCCTCTATACGATAGGCATAATGTTTCAATATATGACCGCTCTGAAGTTGTTGCCCCTGGATTCCACAATGGATACCCATTATATGATGATCCACATTTTCCATTTCAATTTTATCCGGTAATAACTCCACTCTTAGCTTATGTCGACCCCGTCCTGTATTCTTATCCAAATCAAATACACTTACTGTATAAAACATACAATTATCTATTAAATATCTACCCGTATCCTTCAAATAGAATATAGAATTGCCCAACTCATTTATATCACTCAAAATACTCGATATTACATCTATAGTAGACGTATCACTCGATTTCCAGGTTATATTATTGTCATGGTTACCTGCTATTATGACTACGGTTCCGATTTCTTGTATATCTTTTAGAAAACTTTTAAATAAATCAATGGCATTTGCTGACACACGCCCTTTCTCCTTTTTCGCCGCATCAAATATATCACCTGCTATAAATATTAGTATATCCGACGAAGGACGCCCCCCTACCTTACTTATAAAGTCCACTACGCACCTATTAAAAACCTCTCGATATTCAGGAATTCGCGAATCTGCTTCCCCATTATCATTTGGTATATGCAAATCCGCTATATGAAATATTGATTTTATCTTATTATCACCACACCTACAAACCGTGTATTCAGGGGACCTTATATTTACCTTTAATTTTAGACATAGAAATGGTTTCGTGGGCTTTGAAACTGAACCACCTATACTGTGGCACAAGGCCGTGGGAGTTGAGCTTCGCATTTTACTTACTTCTTACCTATTATATATATTATCAAATTTAAAGTTTACTAATATCTTCTAATAACTTGCTTTTATTGTTAGAATAATAAATTTAAAAATATATATATATTATTCACTACTCTATACATTAATACACAATAAAGACACATCTATGCTTATTATGGTATTTAATGAAAAAACTTTTCCAACATCATATTTCTGTTGTTGGAAAAAAAAGTTTAAGAAAATTATATATATAATTCAACAATATTTCAAATTATTATATTAAATGTCTCTAGTGATATTATTGTAACTATAGAAAATGACAAAAAAAAACGATTTCAACCTTTTATATAATATGGTGGTTTTTATAAAGGGGTTAAATGTAGTTTTTTTTATATCTTTCTTATTTTATTATCTGTCTACCTCTCTACCTCTCTTTTTTTCTTTTTATTGTATTACTCCATTCCCCACTCATCTGTGTTCCCGCAGTTCTCCGCGATGGCTGAGAAGATGTCCTCTCCCTCACCGAAGATTAGAGGAGGCATGTCGTCATCGCTACTGGACGTATCTACGTGCTTTACCATGCGGATTCGCTCCTCATCCGCACGTTTTGCGGCAAGAGCAGGCGAAACGCTGAAGGCATCGCCACGCGCCGCCGAGTCCTCGAGCATTTCCGCAAGGGTGGGCTTTGAGGAGCTTGGTGTTGAGCCGCCGAAGTTTCGTGGCCGCGGTCCCGACTGGGCGTAAGCGTCGACATCTCCCTCGTCGTCGGAACTCTCCTCACCCGCATCTGCGAAAAGACCAAACCATGACTGCTTGTCGGTTTTTGGGAATTTGTGAGCGGGGTGAGCGGGGATGATGCTGCGGTGAGCCACATCAGATGAGATTTTGCGAGCTTCGCGCTGGATGTCATGCTTGATGCCCAGAGCATCTTTCATCGTGTCTGCGACGATGATGAAGCGGTTTGGGCCCGCATCGCGGTCAACGTAGGCCTTCCCACGGCGATCAACCAGCCGTCGGAGGTTTGCACCTCCGCTACCAATAACCATGCGGATGACAGTTCCCTTGTCCTGCGCAGAACCTTCAACATCGTAGTGCTCCTTGAAAATCGGCTGCTTGTTCACGGCGATTTTCCAGAGAGCGTTGACCATGCTGACGGTCGCGCGCTTGTTGTAGGAAATTGCCTCCACAAGAGTGACCCGGATGTTTCCCTCCGCATCGGGACTCGCGTCCTCACCGATGTGGAGCTTGAGCAATTTTCCACCCCACGAAACCATGTAAATGCTACCAGCATCCGTGTGGCTGGTGCGACGGCACTCATCGAGTGCGACCAGCTGAGAAGTGTCCTGGTGAACCTTGATGAAGGGGCCAGTTCCTCCATGCTGTTTGCGGATTTTGGAGCAGTTGCGAATGACCTGTCCAACAGCGGAGCTATCAATCAGGAAGCAGGCGGACTGGCGAGTTGACGTCATTTTAGTAAGCGAGTAGTAAGCGAGTAGTAAGCGAGTGATAATTTATTAGTAATACTATGTCTCTAGTAGAGTCGTAAAATCAAATTTTTATTTAGCCCTTTATAGAATAATGTTATTTTATAAAGGGGTATCGTGTTGTTTTTTTTTCTATTAGTTTCTCTACATCTACTCAATCTCATTCGTTTCCGCGTTGTACTCTCCGAGCTCCTCACCCTCCATGTCGAAAGCTGTTCCATCACCATCGACGTAGGCGTCGATAAGTCCATCATCCGTCTTGATTCCATGAACAATATCGTCCTCACCCAGGGAAACTTCGACCTCCTCAACCTCCTCCTCAACCTCCTCCTCAACCGGAGATGGCGATGGTGGCTTCTTGATTACTGGCTTCTTCTTCGACTTCTTCTTCGTCTTCGCCTCCTTCTTCGTCTTCGCCTCCTTCTTCGTCTTCGCCTCCTTCACCTCCGTCTTCTCCGTCTTCTCCGTCTTCTCATCCACGCAACCCGAATCCGAATCCGAACCACTCGAATCACTTGGTTCCAGAAGTTCCTGCTCCGCTTTCTCCTTAAGCCGCTCCTTCTCGTAGACCTCCTGCTCCTCGTCGGAAAGACTATTCCACATAGCCGCACCCGCCTTTCCAACAGACCCAAGAAGCATTTGCCCCTTGAGCTCTCCCGAAAAGTTACCCAGTTCGTCCACACCATACTTCTCGTGTGCAAACGGTCCATTCTCCTCGCAGAAAACACCCCATTCAGTCTTGCTCATACCCTCGATTGTAGCCACCGCAGCAGTCACGTCGAAACCATCACCAATATAGAAGCTCACAATCGAGCTTGGGAACTTTCCAGTCTGCTCGCTCACGTCACGGATAGACTTCTGAATCTTAGCGCGCGCGCCTTGGGACATCCAACGCTGCTTCGCCGTCCGAAGACGAGGACCACCCTTCTTCTTCTTCTTCGAACCACCCTTCTTTTTACGAGGAACCGTCTTACTCAAAGGAGCATCCCAGTCAGCCGTTCGGCATCCCGGCTGAGTACAGAATGGATGCCAACCCGCGCACTCATCGCTCTCCAGCATCTCTCGAGCCTCCTTCTTTCCCTCCTCGTCTCGCCACATGATTGCCAGACCTATACCGTCCGCTGACATCATCGGACGCCCTTCGTCCACACGACCCCAAAAAAGCCCCTTGTGCTTCCCTTCCTTCGTAAAACTTCCCGCGACTGAGCACACATCAGACTTCCTACCGCACGGCTTGCAGTAATCAGAACCCGACATCTTCGACTTGATGCACTGCCCTCCCACACCTCCTCCCCAAACCCGAGCAAGACATCTCTCACCCGCCGCAGCAGTACACTCACGCCCAGGAACAACCGCATCAAACATCGTCAACACACGATCCAATACTTCCTCAGAAGACAACTCCGGATTTGATGAACGCTGCTCAAAAACAAATTTCTCCACTTGCGAACGAATCTTTACTGAAAACATATCTCTTTATATAGTTGTTTCACGCCTCTCAATACAATTAATCCTTTCCCTCACACACACAACCCATATCAAATTTTTATTTACCCCCTTATACAATATACACACTTTTATTAAAGGGCTGAAATATTATTTGTACTTTTACTATAGTAGATTTATTTATACTATTATAGTAATGAAAAAAAGCCATCTACATTTTACTATAGAAGATTAACAGTTAATTTAATATTATATTAAAATTGATTTTAATATTTTCTATATTATTTTTAATAAGTGATGTTATTAAATATAATAGGTGAACCTAAAGATACTGAAAGTGTCTTCTGTTATATCCCGAATTTTATAACTGATAAGGAGGTAGAAAAACTGAAAACTACGCTATCTCATATAGAATTTATACCTAACTATAACTATACCGAAACTAAAATTATAAGATATCAAAAATGGTATCAGCAAGATAATAAATATTTTTGTAACAAATGGGGGAATAAGTATAAACGATGGGAGAGTAATGAATATTTTACAGAACTAGTAAATTTCCAAAAGCTTATTACCGCAAGATTAAAACAATATAATTTTGAAAAACTTGGGATAAACATCCCTGATTTTAATAGTTGTCTTATAAATAAATATTTAGAAAATAACTATATTAGACCTCATCGAGATACGGATAAAGCTTTTGGTAAGGAACCTTGTATTGTTGGAATTTCTATCGGCTCTCCTGCTAAAATATCATTCAAAAGGGTCCTATATAAAGGTCATAATAAAGGAATGTCAAAGCAAGATAAAAAAAATAACTTTTTGAATTTTAGCTGGAATTTAGAACCAAACTCCGTATTTATAATGGCTGGTTCTTCTCAAAAATATTGGACACATGCAGTCGAAAAAAATAACAATAAAGATACTCGTATAAGTTTAACGTTTCGAAAACAGATTTAAAAACTAATTAGTATATATTTATATAATGACAACCGAATTTGAAAATATAATTATTATTCCATATAGAAATAGGAAAACTCATCTAGATTATTTTATTAAAAATACAGTACCTTTAATAGAAAAATGTATGCCTGATACAAAAGTTATAGTTATTGAGCAAGAAGAAGGTAAATTATTTAATAGAGGGGCTATTTTAAACACAGTATTTAAAATGTATAAAAATAGAACCAAATATTTTATAACTCATGATGTAGATATAAATCCTACAGAAAAATTTATTACTGAAAAATATAATATTGAACTACTAAATAATAACATTCAAGGTTTATTTACAAGTGTATGTAATACATTAGGAGGAATAATTAAAATAAGTTGCTCTGATATTCATAATATAAACGGTTTTCCTAATAATTTTTGGGGTTGGGGTGCCGAAGATACAGCTCTTCAAAAGAGAGCAGAATTTTATAATAAAAAAATATCTAAATTTCTCTTAAATGATAAATCGTGTAAAAATGAATATATGATAAGATTTGACGATGTTAATGACAGAGATACTCTGAATAATTCTAAAAATCACCGATTATACTCAAGCTACTTTCCAACTTTATCAAATGAAAAAAAAAGCGATTTAATTATGGAGTCAGGGCTTAATAACTTAGAATTTAAAATATTAGAAACCAAAAAATTACATAGTATTGTTGAATTAATTAAGGTTAGTATCTAATAGCAAATTATATATATAGTATATAACTATATGAAAACTTTAACAATACAATATGTTAACTATTGGAATGATCCTTTTAACGATAGATGGTTATTTCACTTTATTAAAGAGAATTTTAAAGAAAATTACCAAGTTATAGAAGTTAAAAATAAAAACGAGTGTGATATATTAATAGCTTCTGTAAATGGTCCTTTAAATAAAATAGCTTCATACAAAGCTAAATTAAAATTATTTTTTACAGGAGAAAATCTGAATAGATATTCCGAGTACAGCAATATAAATACTCTTAAAAAATATTTTGATTTAATAGTCGGTTTTTCTCCAACAGATTTAAAAAATAAAATTATTAGATTTCCTTTATGGTTTATGTATTATAAATTTTATAAGATGACGGGTGATATTAATAATATAATAGATTTTATTGAAAACAAAAGAATAATTAACAAAAACACACAAAAAAAATATTTTGCATCTTGTGTTTCAAGACATAGTCGTTTAGGAGTAAGAAAATATATATGTGATAAAATGTCTATTTATGGTAAAATATTCTATCCTGATTCTTGGCGAAAAAATTTTTCTATTGGAGCTAAAGCTATAGATAAGGTTGAATTTTTAACTGGTGTAAAATATAACATTTGTCCTGAAAACTCTAAATCGTTGTTTTATCATACTGAAAAAATCTTTCATGCATTAGAAGCAGGATGTGTTCCTATATATTGGGGTGTTGATTTACCTGAAAAAGATATAATAAATCCTAAATGTTACCAATTTATTAATATAGAAAATAAAAATTTAGCCGAAAAACAAATTAAAGAAGCTGTCGAAAATTATGAAAAATATATTAATGCTAAAATATTTTTAGATGGTGCAAAGGAAGTTGTTAGTAATTATTATAACGTATTGAGGGATACTATAAGTTTATTTTTATAAATTTATTTAATTTGTTTAAATAATTTTCATCATTATAATTTTCATTAATTTTTTTGGTATATAATATTTCATTATATGATATTTCATTATTACTATATTCTTTTATTTTTAATTCTAAATTTTGTTTATTATTAGCATTTATAAAACAATTTTTATTAAAATATCTATAAGTATCATCAGGTCCTAAATAAATTGGAATACATTTTGAAAAAAAAATATTAAATATTTTTTCTGTAATATACCCGTTTGTAAAAGAATTTTCGGAACTAAAAACAAATTTATATTCATTAAATAAATTCAGTATTTCATTACTAAAATATAATGATTTATTACCAACCCTTGCTTTAAAATCTTTAATATGGTCACATTTACCATATTTTCTTAATATTGGACCAATATTTTTATAATCCCATTTTGATGTAAAAATACAAAATTTTTTTTCTGTAAAAGGCGTCATAATTGTAGGTTTTATATAATTCTTAAATAAATTATAATGATTAATTATAGTATATATAATAGGTATTGATATATATTTATCATTTATAACCATTTTATCAATATGATTATAGAAATAGATTTGTATATTTTCATTAGCATAATTCCCAAATTTATTATAATGTTTATAATGTTTCCAATAATTACAATTTTCAACACATATCAATATATTTATTTTATTTTTTTCAAAATTATTCAAATTAATTTCTTGAATATTATGCCAAATAGCATTATAATTAATATCAGATGTTTTAATATTTTTATCAAAATTATAGTAATAATCAAATACTTTTTGTTTTGAATGCATATTAAAATATGATTTTTTACTACATTGTATTTTAAATTCTTTATTATTCTTTAAAATTAACATATATTATATTCAAATAAAAAAAATATATAAGTTTTATTATATAACGTTATATATATGGATTCTATTTTGAAAATAGAGATTATAACATCTTTTTATATTACGACAAATAAGGAGAGAATGAACGAATTAGTAAAGGCTTTAGATAAAAATTTACACAATAAATATATTAATAATATTCATTTATTTGTTGATGATGAAAAATGCGATATAATCTACTAATAAAATTATATATATATACATAATGAATAGAAAAAATATTTTACTATCATATCCTCGTAGCGGAAATCATTTAGTTCGTTTTTTTATTGAATTATTAACTGAAGTACCAACATATGGTTGTAAAGGAAACAAAAATGATATAGAAATATATAAAAATATATTTACAGAAGAAGTTCCATTTAATATAACAGATTTTGATAAAAAGGATTGTTATTTCAAATATCATAGACCACCACCTAAAAATATTCATACTAACAAAATAATATTAATTATAAGAAATCCCAAAGAAGTTCTATTAAGACATAACGACTTTAAATTAACTATTAATGGATCTGGGTATCCTTATGATGTTTATTTTAGAAACTTAGAGTTTTTTAATAACTATAAAGGAAAAAAACTTTTACTTTATTATGAAGATATTATAACTAGTAAAAAAAAATTTATTAATACTTTATATGAATTTTTAGATGTAAATAATTTAGAAAAGAAAACTTATGTACTTTCAAATATAGATAAATTATACAAATTATCATCAAAAGGCACAAATAGAGAATGGGGTGGTGTAAAATCTAATAATATTAATTTTTATTATAAAAACATTCCAGATTCAATTAAAAATCAATTTGATAATTATTTAAATAACAAATTAGAAAAATATTCATTTTTAAAAGAAAAATTTAATATTTAATCATTTTAATAATCTTTACATGTTATAATGTTTAATAAACTATATAAATATAAATATATATATATAGTATATAATGACAGAAGATATACATATTTTTGATAATGGTGTTAAA
>Ga0115001_10003640_pt1 | contig 11465 bp, 10 predicted proteins | sample ArcticOcean_MG_C_12_FD_89869 | JGI IMG/M metagenome (GOLD analysis project Ga0115001, IMG submission 89869) | Marine microbial communities from western Arctic Ocean - ArcticOcean_MG_CB8_130 | ecosystem: Environmental > Aquatic > Marine > Oceanic | place: Arctic Ocean: Canada Basin | collected... | reverse complement strand
TAAGGAGTAGTATGCCCAAACATTACATCGCGTAGCAAGTAAATGTGTGTTTATGCACTTGGTTTTCTTATACTTGTTGTGTTTTTACAACAATCTGGGTAGGTGTTAGGTGGTTATGTGGGATTTTCATCAAGAAAAAATAGGAAGCGTCACCCAATCAATCATCAATGTAGGCAGCCCATGTCTGAATCTTGCTCGTCAAAACTTTTAATTCGTTTGTACCCTATTTGCATTAAAAACAACCTTTATCGCATTATTTTATTAAAAGATTCGCCCATTAAGTTGTCATGCCGTTCACAGCGAAAGCGTTTCTCTAAGTGCATCAACATTGTAGTCGCTGGTCATCACTGACTCACCAATTGCCTGTTGTAAAACCAATCTAATTTTCCCATCTTGTACTTTTTTATCCAAGCCCATTAAATCTAGGTATTGATCTACACCTAGCGCTGGTGGCTGTTGCTTTAGCTCTGCTGCATGAAATATCGCTTTAATCCTTTGCACATCCTCTAATTTCAACCAGCCCATTCGCAACGAAAGGTCTGCTGCCATCAGTGTGCCTGCTGCAACTGCCTCCCCATGCAGCCAAACACCGTACCCCATTGCATTCTCAATAGCATGCCCAAAAGTATGGCCTAAATTTAATAAAGCACGCTCACCCGCTTCTCTCTCATCAGCTGCAACCACTTCTGCTTTATTTTGACAAGACCGGTAAACAGCTTCTGATACAGTCGCTTCGTCTAGCGCCATCAGTTTTTCCATATTGATTTCCAGCCAATCAAAAAAGTCAGCATCACGAATGAGTCCATATTTAATCACTTCAGCAATACCAGCAGATAGCTCTCGCTGTGGTAGTGTTTTTAAGGTTTCGGTATCAATTAATACAAGCTGAGGCTGATAGAAAGCCCCAATCATATTCTTGCCTTGCGGATGATTGATACCTGTTTTCCCACCGACACTTGAATCCACTTGTGATAACAGTGTTGTTGGTATTTGAATAAAAGGCACACCGCGCAAATAGGTAGCAGCGGCATACCCGGTTAAATCACCAATCACGCCTCCACCCAATGCAATCAACGTGGTCGTGCGTTCACAGCGCGCTTGAATGAGCGCATCGTATATCGTATTGAGTATTTCACTATTTTTATATTGCTCCCCATCTGGCAATATAATTTCCACGACATCAACCCCAGCCTCACGTAGCGGTTGTGCCACTCTTTCCAAATACAATGGTGCCACCGTCGTATTGCTCACAATTGCCACACGCTTATGCTTTAGGTGTGCTAGCAATAACGTTGTTTGATCCAGCAAACCTGCGCCGATATGGATGGGGTAGGTGCGTTCTGCTAACGCAACACTTAATGTTTGCTTCATCGTTTTAAATTTCATGATTTTAATTTCATAGCCCTAATTTCACAGCCCTAAATAGGTTTTCTTAATTTGGTTAATCAACGTCGTCACTGGCTGCCTGCCCGTATCAACAATTGAATGAGCAGTTGCTGTATAAAGTGGATGCCGCTCTATATACAGCGCTTCTAATTTAGCCTGTATATCGACGTTTTGTAGCAACGGGCGCTGTTTGTCATAGCGCATTCTGTTCCAGAGGTCATTCACTGCCGCGCGCAAATAAATCACATGTCCATTATTTTGTAAAACCGCTCTATTAGCCTCTGACAGTACAGCACCGCCGCCTGTAGCCAGGATAATATTTTCCAGCTGCGCCAGCTCTTCAATTACGTCAGCTTCACGTTTTCTAAAACCTACTTCACCCTCCAAATCAAAAATAACGGAGACTTTCACACCTGTGCGTTTCTCAATTTCATGATCTGCATCATAAAAAGTTTTTCCTAATTGCTTAGCAAGCTGCTTACCAACGGTTGTTTTTCCCGCACCCATCAGCCCGATTAGAAATATGTTGTTTTGCTTTGACACAATAAAAATGCCCATCATTTGAATGATAGGTATTTTAAGGCAAAGTCACCACTCTGTCAGGTCGACTTATAGATCACCATAGTTTTGTGACCACATTTAGCGCGGCGTTAATCTTTCATCCATCATTTTTGGTGTAACAAGAATTAGCGGCTCGGTCTTATCATCTTGCCTAAGTCGCGTTTCAAAAGCATTGCCAATAATTGGTAGTCCCCAGAATGGCTCTTTTCCCACCTGATTTCCTTCCTCTTGTTCGTAAATATCGCCGCCTCTCCATTAGAAACCAACACTTACGTTGCAATGTTTTATGTATCAACCGAAGGCACACTAGCAAAGATAGTGCCCACCCTTTTTTTGCCTTGCAGCTAAATCCATAATAATCTTGTTATCAGGTGTAATTTGTGACGTAACTTCTAAAGCTAACAGAGCCTCTTTAAATGAAGCCGTAGCAGCACCGCTGCTAGAAGCTTCTAAATAGGGGGTCTTTGCGCCTTATGCAATTTTTGCTTTTTGCTGGTTAGCCGTTGTTACACGTGGGCTGGAAAGCTCGAAGCCAACCCTCCAGTACTAGCAGCTTGCGCTACCGTTTGTCCATCATCACTAAATCTATTTACTGAACTTGTAGCATCCGAACTGCCGCCAATAGCGAGGTTGTTTTGCCCCGGGGTCGTAAAAGATCCCATTCCAAATCGTGCATCGAGCTCTTTCCCAAACTTCTCACCCGCAATCAATAAACGAGATTCAATCATCCCACAGTGTAAAGAAGTTTATTCGCAGAACAGTACACTTAACGCCTACTTCTTTAGGCTTATGTCATTTAAGCGACAGTATTTAAGCCATTATTATCTATTACTATGGTTTTGGTTAATCTGCATAACCTTATATACTATGATATTACATTCGTTTCATTGAAATAATCAGGCTATGACTCCAAAAAAATGGTGGCACTTTATCGTTCTACTTGGGCTGGTGAGCGGTATGACTGTAGCTGCGCTAGGCGCACTTTCTATCACGCTTATCTACCCAACATTACCTTCGTTAGAAAAAATAACGGATTACAATCCTATACAACCATTAAGAATCTATTCAGCAGATAGTTATTTAATCGGTGAGTTTGGCGAAGAAAGACGCGCTTTCACTAAAATAAAAGACATTCCTAAACAAATGCAGAATGCTGTTTTAGCCATTGAAGACAGGCGTTTTTACACGCATGGCGGCGTTGATTTCAAGGGCATCTTACGTGCCATCAGAAACAACATATCAGGCAGAAGCCATGAAGGCGCCAGTACGATTACCATGCAAGTCGCCAAAAACTTTTTCACTGGGCCGAACAAGAAACGCAACATCATTACAAAAATAAAAGAATCATTACTGGCAATTAAAATTGAAAAAACGCTATCAAAAGATAAAATTCTTGAGCTGTATTTAAATCAAATTTATTTGGGGCAACGCTCATACGGCTTTGCGGCTGCCTCTCAGGTATATTTTGCAAAAACACTAGATGAACTATCGCTAGCAGAGTCCGCATTGCTAGCGGGCTTGCCAAAAGCCCCTTCTGGCTACAACCCTTATAGGAGGCCTAAAAAGGCCATTAGAAGGCAACATGAAGTACTACGTGATATGCAGCGTTATGGGTTCATTGACGAAGCACAGCGCGACGAAGCCATGGCACAAGAGCTAGTGTTTAAAAGGGCAAGGAAAAGCAGTAGTGCATTAGCAGCTGATTACGTTGCTGAGTTAGTCCGTCAACAACTATATGAGCGTTACGAAGATGAAATTTACAATAGTGGGCTGAAAGTCTATACAACAATATTAAAAGCCAATCAAGAAGCGGCGAATAAGGCTGTTGTTGACGGAATTTTGGAATACCAAGAACGCCAAGGTTATAAAAAGGCGGAAAAATGGATTGATTTTTCCGCGACTGATGCAAGCAAGCTTGAAGAAGAAATGAAAGATGCACTTGCCAAAATTCAAACACACAACGGCTTTATGCCCGCCATTGTCACCAAAACCTCATCAAAATCTGTCGAGTTATTGAGCAAAAAAGGCGAGACGCTGACCATCTCGGGTAAAGGCTTGCGCTTATTAAAAGGAAATTTAGCACTCAAAGACACCAAAAAACATAAAATTAAACCTGGCTCTGTCGTCCGTATCATTAAAATTAAAGGGGGCTGGAAAATTGTACAACTACCAGAAGTGCAATCAGCACTGGTTGCCCTTGACCCAAAAAATGGTGCAATAAAAGCACTGGTGGGTGGTTTTGACTTCCACAAAAACGAGTTTAACCATGTCACTCAAGCCTACCGTCAAGCAGGATCAAGCTTCAAACCATTTGTTTATTCAGCTGCTTTAGAAAAAGGCTTTACGCCAGCCAGCATTATTGCAGATGAACCCATTACGATGACTGGCAGTGAAGTTGGCTCTGGCAAGGAGTGGACACCCAAAAATTATGATAGTGAATATTCAGGCCCGATGCGCATGCGAACGGCTTTAATTAAATCTAAAAATGTTGTCTCTATTCGTATTTTAGATAGCATTGGTCCGCGCTATGCCCAAGACTATGCAACCAAATTTGGATTCCCTGCTGAACACCACCCTCCCTATCTAACAATGGCACTGGGTGCTGGAGAAGTAACCCCTTTAGAACTAGCTAATGCCTACGCGATTTTCGCAAATGGGGGTTATCGTATTCAACCGCATTTGATTACCAAAATCACCGATAGCACAGGTCATATTATCGAAGAAGGGGAATTCCCTATCGCCAATAAAACGGCAGAGCTTGTGATTGATGAGCGTAATGCATTCTTAATGACATCCATGCTACGCGATGTCGTGGAAAGGGGCACAGCACAAAAAGCCAAAACACTAGGTAGAAAAGACTTAGCTGGAAAAACAGGCACAACTAACAATACTGTCGATGCGTGGTTTGCAGGCTATACGCCACATGAAGTAGCCATCTCTTGGATGGGTTACGATAGGCCTTATTCATTAGGTAGAGTTGAAACAGGTGGACGAGCTGCACTACCAATCTGGATAAAATATATGGAAATTGCACTTAAAGGCAAACCTGACAGAGTATACGAAGTGCCTGCAGGTTTAACGTCTCTACGTATTAATCCAACTACTGGCACAATGGTAGGTGCAAACGAAGTGGGTATTTCCGAATATTTTTACAATGAAAATCCACCTCCACTATTAGAATTAGCACTACCTCCGCTATTGGATATCTTTGAATTAGATTTTCAGCCGGGCAGCATACTAGACAATCCATTGCAACCAGGCGGTCTGGCCACTAATGATCCCTTGCCTGAAATTACGGAAAATCCAGCCACGTCAGGTAAAAGCACGAATACCATATCGAAATCAAACTCCAATGAAGCTGAACCAGAGCCTGAGCCAGACTCTAGATGGTTCGCTCCACGCAACAATGGTACTACCAGTAGCGACCGCGCCAGAAGTGTTTTAAACCCTTCCGGCTTTTAATCTATTGCTTTACTAAGGCGCGTGTATGGATCAATTAAGACAAACCATTGCCCAACAAGCCGCGCGCATGATGGTGGAAGATGGCATTCATGACTTTGCTTATGCAAAGAAAAAGGCAGGGCGGCAAGTCGGCATATCTGCGAACAGCGCATTACCTAGCAATACGGAAATAGAAGAAGAAATTAAACTCTATCACCAACTGTTCTCAGAAGACCACCCACATGAACTCAAACAGCTGCGCCAAGCAGCACTAGTCACCATGCAACTGCTAAAACGTTTCAACCCATACTTAACGGGTGGCGTATTGGATGGGACAGCAGGCAAGCAATCACAAACTGATATTCACTTATTTGCCGACAGTGCTAAAGAAGTAGAAATATTTTTACTCAGCGAACAAATCCCATTTGAAACGGATGAAAAAGCCCATCGTTTATCAGATAGGCCTAGTAAAAACAAAAAAGACAAAGTCCGTAAAACTGTGCCTTTGTATGCTTTAGAAACAGAGTATGGATTACAAAAAATCAGCGTGTTTGAATATGATGATATTCGTGTTGCAACCAAAAGAGCCTCAAATGGCAGCAATGCTGATAAAGCGGATATTGATGAAGTGAGGGCGTTAATCACATCACAACCTGCTTAGTGGGCCAATAAAGCCATAGTTCAACTAATAGTTCTAGCGTTTACTTTTTAGCCTTTCAACCAGCGCGCTACATCCATCGCAAAATAAGTCAAAATCCCATCTGCACCAGCGCGCTTAAATCCCAACAAACTTTCCATTACACAAGCCTGCTCATCCAACCAGCCATTTTGTGCAGCGGCTTTTAACATCGCGTATTCACCACTCACTTGGTAGGCATAAGTCGGCACACCAAACTCATCTTTCACACGGCGCACAATATCTAAATATGGCATACCTGGTTTGACCATCACCATGTCTGCACCTTCTTCTATATCGAGCGCCACTTCTTTAATGGCTTCATCTGAGTTCGCAGGATCCATTTGGTAACTATATTTATTGCCTTTACCTAGATTTGCTGATGAACCAACTGCATCACGGAATGGGCCGTAGAAAGCCGATGCGTATTTAGCGGAGTAAGCCAAAATACGGGTGTGAATATAATCATCCTCTTCTAATGCATCACGAATCGCACCAATACGCCTATCCATCATGTCTGATGGTGCAACGACATCGGCGCCGGCTTTGGCATGACATAACGCTTGCTTGACCAGCACTTCAACCGTTTTATCATTCATCACATAACCATCATCATCAATGATGCCATCTTGGCCGTGCGTGGTGTAAGGGTCTAGCGCCACATCAGTAATGACACCTAAATCAGGGAAAGCTTGTTTTAACGCTTTGATGGTTTTTGGGACTAAACCACTTGGATTGTAAGCTTCTTTGGCATCGAGACTTTTAAAGTCTTCTGAGATGACAGGGAAAAGTGCAATGGCTGGAATGCCTAATGTCACACACTCTTCTGCTGTTTTAAGTAACACGTCAATGCTTTGGCGTTGTACACCTGGCATCGAATTCACTGCTTCTGTTTTATTTTCGCCTTCTAATACGAAGACTGGATAAATAAGGTCATTCGTCGTCAGCACGTTTTCACACATCAAACGACGAGAGAATTCATCTTTACGCATACGGCGCGGACGCATTGCAAGAAATTGGTTAGCCATAAAAAACTTCCTTATTTTATCTAGTGCTTAAAACAAATGCTTTGAAAAAGCTATTTAGTACATCTTACACTCTAATTTTTGCAAAATGAATGCGTAGCAAGGCAGAAGGGTGCAGACAGTACGAATAGTAAGGCAAAACCTGACAACGCCGCCCTGTGTTCAGTGTGCGGAAATTTAGCCAAATACCTTAGTGAATTCGGCGCCAGGATCTGGCTGACGCATGAATGCCTCCCCCACCAAAAACCCATTCACATTATTATCACGCATCAGTGCAACATCTTCGGGTGTAAAAATACCTGACTCTGTAATCACAAAGCGATCATCAGGTAGGTTTTTCAATAAATCTAAAGTCGTTTGTAGCGTGACATCAAATGTACGGAGGTTGCGATTATTAATGCCGACTAAGGGCGTGCCCAACTCTAGTGCCAAATCAAGCTCTTTTTGATTATGCACTTCGACCAATACTGCCATGCCTAGCTCATGGGAAACATCTTCCAATAGCTGCATTTGCTTTAACTCTAATGCTGCCGCAATGAGAAGAATACAATCCGCACCCATGGCTCGCGCTTCAACTACTTGGTATGGGTCAATCATAAAGTCTTTGCGTAAGACTGGCAGGCTACAAGCGTCACGCGCTTGTTTCAAATAAGCGGCTGAACCTTGGAAGTATTGCTCATCTGTTAATACAGACAAACAAGCCGCGCCAGCCTGCTCATAGCTTTTTGCAATTTCAGCAGGGTTGAAGTCTTCACGAATCACGCCTTTTGATGGGCTGGCTTTCTTAATTTCAGCAATCACTGCTGGCAAGTTAGCTGCATCTTTTTTCGCTAAGTTCCCTACAAAGTCTCTTGGCTCTGGCTGCGCGAGCGCCTCTTCGTGAATTTCTTTTAGCGATTTAATGGCACTCGCTTTAGCGATTTCCTCACGTTTAGTGGCAAGTATTTTATTTAATATATCTGACATGTTTTTACATCTACTTTAATTGTTTAATCGTTACTGATAGTTAATGCCGTTATGTTTAATCCAACCCGCTTCATGCTGATTTTTAGGATCCAAATGTGTCCAGTGAACAACGCCACCTTTCGGGTTATAACTATACTCACCTCTAAACTCAATGTTGTCGCCCACTTTAAATGCGTTAATTCTTAGCGCCAAATCAATGTTATGTGCAAATAATAGTGTTTGTCCACCACCTACTTCCACTAAAAATTTTTGGTGCCTAGATCCTTTATTATCACCCGCGAGTAAGCGTACAACTTCGCCCTGTCCTTCGACCATTTCATCGTTAGCATGCTGTGCAAACAACTCTGCTGCAGAAGGAAAGGCTGACGTGAGCTTAACTTCACTAATGCTTTCTAATTGTTGTGGTGACAATTCAATATTTGCAAATGAAGACTGCTCTGTTTTCGAGCAAGCAACACTCAACAACATAACGATTAACAAGCCTAAGTTTCTCATCATGCTACCTTGCCTGTAATGCTTCTAGTTTTGAAAGCGCAACGCCATCATCAATCATCTGCGCTGCTTTTTCGATACCAGCTGCTAATGTAGCAGTAATACCAGCGACATAAATAGCAGCACCTGCGTTGAGTAATACGATGTCCCGTGGCGCGCCTGTTTTACCATTCAGCACATCCATAATCATGGCTTTTGATTCGGCTGCATTTTGAACTTGAATATCTTTGAGTTGATGAATCGTCAAACCAAACTGTGTTGGATTCACTGTGTACTCAGTGACTTTTCCACTTTTTAGTTCGGCAACATAAGTATCACCTGTGAGTGAGATTTCATCCATACCATCAGCACCATGTACCACCAACACATGCTCACTGCCTAGCTTTTGTAATACCTGTGCCAGCTTACCCGTCAAAGCTCGATCAAACACACCCATGACCTGACGACGTGCTGCGGCTGGGTTGGTCAATGGGCCAAGCAAGTTAAAGATGGTGCGTATGCCTAGCTCTTTACGCACTGGTGCAGCATGTTTCATGGCGCTGTGATGATTCGGTGCGAACATAAAACCAATACCAATCGTATCGACACTGTTAGCCACTTCGTCAGGCGTTTTGTTCACATCAACACCCAGCTCTTCCAGCACATCAGCACTACCGCAAGTTGACGATACTGAACGACCACCATGCTTCGCGACTTTTGCACCAGCGGCTGCTGCAACAAGGGCAGAAACCGTTGAGACGTTAAAAGTCTGAATGCCATCACCACCAGTGCCGCACGTATCGACTAGATGCGCTGTATCCTTAATATTGACCTTATTTGATAGTTCGCGCATGACCGTTGCCGCGGCGGTAATTTCATCAACGGTTTCACCTTTTAATCGCAAAGCAATTAACAAGGCTGAAATTTGCGCAGTAGTGAGTTCACCACCCATGACTTGCTGCATCACTGCCAACATTTGGTCGTGTGATAAATCTTGGCCGTTTAATAATTGATTCAGCGCATCTTTAAACATATTCCGTAGCCTTAACTAGTAAGTCTTAATAAAGTTATCGAGTAGCGCATGTCCGTGCTCAGTCAGTACTGATTCTGGGTGAAATTGCACGCCCTCAATGGCGAGTGTTTTATGGCGTACACCCATAATTTCACCATCTTCTGTCCATGCGGTAATTTCCAAGCAGTCAGGCAGACTTTCTTTTTCAATCACTAATGAGTGATAACGTGTCGCGGTATATGGATTCGGCAAGTCTTTAAACACGCCAACATTTTCATGATGAATCAATGAAGTTTTACCATGCATGAGTGTTTTAGCTTTGATGATTTTACCGCCAAAGGCTTGACCAATGCTCTGGTGACCTAAACACACGCCGAGTAGCGGTATTTTGCCTTTAAATTCATTAATAAGCGCCAAACTAATGCCAGCCTCATTCGGGGTACATGGACCCGGTGAAATCACAATATGACGTGGGTTTAACTCAGCCACTTTTGCTAAATCGATTTCATCGTTACGATATACCTGAACATCTTGCCCTAGCTCACCAAAGTATTGCACTAAGTTGTAGGTAAAGGAGTCGTAATTATCGATCATTAATAACATTATTTTTCCTCTCTCAACTGACTTAATGCTTCAGCATTTAGCGGAGTTGGGGACGCCCCTTGCAGGTGCACTTGGTTATCTAAGCCAGCTTGTACTACTTCAGCTGCACGAATCACGGCTTTCGCTTTATTTTGTGTTTCTTCCCATTCGCTTTGTGGCACAGAGTCAGCCACGATGCCAGCACCGGCTTGCACATAAAGCTTGTTGTCTTTAATGACACCGGTTCTAATCGCAATTGCCACATCCATATCACCATTAAAGCCTAGGTAACCAACGGCACCAGCATAAATGCCGCGCTTAGTTGGTTCGAATTCATCAATGATTTCCATCGCCCGCACTTTCGGTGCACCTGATACCGTGCCAGCTGGGAATGTGGCTTTGAGCACATCAATCGCATCCATATTCGGCTTTAATTGCCCTTCGACATTACTCACAATATGCATCACATGTGAGTAACGCTCTATCATCATATTATCAGTGACTTTCACTGTGCCTGTTTTGGCAACGCGGCCAACATCATTACGGCCTAAGTCCATCAACTGTACATGTTCTGCGCACTCTTTAGGATCAGCTAGCAACTCTTCAGATAATGCAATGTCTTCTTCACGTGTTTTACCACGTGGTCGCGTACCAGCGATTGGCCGTGAAGTAACCACGCCACCTTCTAAACGCACTAGGATTTCTGGTGAAGCTCCGACTACGTGATGGTCGCCCATGTCGTAATAGAACATATAAGGTGATGGATTCAGGCTTCTAAGTGCGCGGTATAGAGATAATGGCGAACCCGTAAAGTCTTGCGACATGCGTTGACTTAACACCACCTGCATGATGTCACCTTCAAAAATATAGTCCTGTGCTTTTTTGACTGCAGCTTTAAAGTTTTCTTGACCAAAGTCAGACTTAGCTTCCGTCGGTGCTGATTGCTGTGATTCAGGAATCTTGGCTGGCTGACGTAGTTGCTGCATTAAGTCTTGAATGCGTTCACGGGCTTTATCGTAAGCACCGTCTTCTTCTGGATTGGCATAGACAATAAAGTAAAGCTTGCCGCTTAAGTTATCAACCACAGCAATCTCTTCTGACACCATGAGCAACACATCTGGTGTGCCGATGACATCGAGCTTTTGGCTATTGGCTAAACGCTTTTCAATATAACGAATGGTTTCGTAACCAAAGTAGCCCGCTAATCCGCCTGTAAAACGTGGCAACCCTTCATATGGCGGCGTTTTAAAACGTGCTTGAAAGGTTTTAACGAAATCCAGTGGATTGGTGTCGGCGTATGTTTCCAAGACCTCATCACCCTGCATCACTTGCACACTAAAGCCGT
>Ga0115001_10003630_pt1 | contig 11487 bp, 16 predicted proteins | sample ArcticOcean_MG_C_12_FD_89869 | JGI IMG/M metagenome (GOLD analysis project Ga0115001, IMG submission 89869) | Marine microbial communities from western Arctic Ocean - ArcticOcean_MG_CB8_130 | ecosystem: Environmental > Aquatic > Marine > Oceanic | place: Arctic Ocean: Canada Basin | collected... | reverse complement strand
TGCTAAAACAACAAAGTCTGTAGTTGCTACATTAATGCGAGATGAAATGTTAGCCTTAAAAATGCCTGTTATGCAGGACAAACACTTGCAAGCAAAAATAAATGAAATTGCATCTATGTATTCAGATGTTTTAATTGAATACTTCCAAAATGATAGTAACTTTTCTTAGAAAAAGGTTGACAAGCAATGCATCTTACTATATACTAAGAGTATAAAGTAAAAAATTAGGAGATATTTTATGCAAAAAATAATTAGTTTACCAGAGTTATTTAAAAGAGATACAAAAGGCAAAGTCAGATCGCTTATTATACAGTATGGATTTGATGGTGATTCATTAAATGGTTATTCAGCTGGCGTTAGAAGTATTTCAGGACTCCAGGATGGTAAAAAGATTACTAGTGTATGGAATATGAGTGAGCCTACTAATGTTGGTAAAGTTAATGAGAGAGATAGTTTAGATCAAGCAGACTTTGAAGCAAAAGCAGATCACACTAAGAAAAAGGGTGCTGGCTTTTTTGAAGACATTGCTCTAATAGATACGTTTGCACATTTTAAGCCTATGTTAGCACATGACTTTACTAAAAAGCCTGTTACTTCAGGTTATACACAGCCTAAGTTAGATGGTATTAGATGTCTAGCTAGTGCAGATGGTTTGTACAGTAGAAGCTTTAAAGAGATTGTTGCAGTTCCTCATATACAAGAAGCAATAGATAGTTTTTGTGAAACGTTCCCAGGTATTACACTTGATGGAGAACTTTACAATCACGAACTAAAGTCAGACTTTCAAAAAATTACAAGTCTAGTTAGAAAGACTGCTAACTTGGGTGCAGACGAACTTGCAGAATCAAAAGAATTAGTGCAGTATCATGTTTATGATTGCTTTGATGCAAACAATACTGACATGCCATTTATAGAAAGATATGAATTCTTAAAAATGTTTTTACCTGTAGGCGTTTCAATTAAACTTGTTGATACACATGATGCAAGTACACCAGCTGATATAGATGAATTATATGGCAAATATACTTCAGAAGGTTATGAAGGTCAGATGGTTAGACAAAATACTGCTTATGAAGGTAAAAGATCAAATAACCTATTAAAAAGAAAAGAATTTATTACTGAGGAATACAAAGTAGTAGAGGTTATTGAAGGTCAGGGAGCATGGACAGGCTATGCTAAAAGGTTTGTATTAGAACTTGCAGACGGAACACAGTTTGGTTCAGGAGTAAGAGGTAATCAAGCACAGTTAAAAGAGTTATTGGAAACTGTGGACAAGCCTACGTGGGCAACATGTAGATACTTTGAACTGTCAAATGATGGCGTTCCTAGGTTTCCTGTTGTAATAGATTATGGTCAGGGTATTAGAGCAGACTAATTAGCATAAATACATGTACCATTCACATGGTTATAAAGTGGCCCATTCATCATGGGTTAAAAGATGGTTAACAATGGAAGGAGACTCATGATGACACATAGCCATCATTGGATACTTGCTCGTTTTAGCCACTTAAGAAGAATTGCTAAGATGAACCGTATACTGTTTAATCGCAGTCCACGTCTACAAGCAAGTTCCTAAACACTTTAAGGACATAATGCACCCACAAATTGGGTGCATTTTTTATGAATTAACGGTAAATACTGTTGATAAAACAAACTTATATAAACCAGGGGAGAATATAAAATGTATCATCACAGTGAATCAATGGTAAGCATGTTGGAAGACATGCAAAGAAACGCTTCAGCCATGGAAGCAGAAGTAAAAATGATGTTAGAGATGGAAGGCAGAGCAATGGGAATCGAACTAGATAGACGTAGCTCAGCAAGAAACCTAATGGAGCAACTATCAGCTCATATAGAAGCACAAACAGTAAACAATGCCGCAATGACGTGGGCATATGTTAACGAAGAAGAGTGCAATTACGATACGGCAATGCCAGAAGACTACATTCCAGCAAGTACAGACTACATAATGGAAGAGCATATAATGGATCCAATGGGTGAAGACGACACAATGCCTCCAGAAGATATCAATCCAAATCCAGAAAATGCAGTTTAATTTAAACTAAATTCAAAAGATTTACTAAGCTATTGAAAACGCAGGATTTTATTCTGCGTTTTTTACTTGACACCAAGGCATATTGGTGCTATAATCTATACATAATTAGAAATTAGGAGTAATAAATGGATTATAAAATAGGTCAAGAAGTTTGGGTTACATTAAATGCTCCTGGTTGTAACGGAATTGGTTATACAGGTACAGTAGTTGGTTTTACTGCTAAAAGAATTAAATGTGACGTAGATGGTTTTGTTGCTAACTATAGTCCAAACAACGTGCAAGCAAAAGAAATAAAGTAGGAGAAGTAAATGAAGTTAAACAATTTAAAAGTAATCGATGTAGAAGTAGAAAATTTGGATATGAAAGACTATCCAGACTTTTGTGATGCTTATATTAGTAGTGCAACATTTGATTGCAATAAGCAACCATTAACTGATAATCAGTTAGCAGAGTTGCAGGACGCTAATCCCATGGAATTTCATGAATTATTATCAGAAGAGTGTTTAAGTATTGCTGATAGGTATTATTCATAATGACTGTTACTTATATGAAAGAAGGGGCTCCAAAGTCCTGGGATAAAAAGTTAAGAACTTATGAGGTCACTTATCCAAGTGGCCAAAAGGTTCTATGGAAAAACATTACTGCTCGTGATTGCCTATCAAAGTACGAGGGCCACAACAGTATGTATGACTATAAGTGCCAATTAAGAGAATTAGGTGGAAAAGAATTGCTTTTAATTGAAATAAGTGACAAATAAAGGTTGACAGTAAGACGTATTGGTGCTATACTCTATATATAATAAGAAATTAGGAGTTACGATGTTAGATATGAAATTTGAAGATGTAAGTGCTGAAGAACTAGAAAATGAAATTTTGTTTGAAACAATGGACCATTTTTCCAATATGCAAACAGAACTTGGTATGGATAGTCGCTGGAGTATATTCGATGGCGGTCCAATGGCTGCTGATGCTGAAATTTTCAAAGACAAACAGTACTTGGTAAAGTATCAGTATATTCAGAATGGGTATTCTCTAGAAGATATTCAAAATGGTAGAGCATGGGCAGAAGTATCTATGTTTGCTCCTAGTGGTAGTGTTAAAGATTTATGGTTTGCGGCTAATAGTTGTATTAAACAAAGTGGTACACATCATAGTTATATAGAAAACTTTGAAATGCAAGATGATGGAACACTTAGTTTAGTTACAGGAAGTTAAATAAAAAGGTTGACACCAAGACGTATTGGTGCTATACTACTTATATAATACAAAAGCAACAGGAGTTACAATGCAAAAAGCGATACAAATTACTGGAATAGTAAAAGAAGATAATGTAAACGTCGAGTATGAAACTGGTAAGCACGATTCAATTAGTGCCGCAGAAGACGATCTACAGTCAATGATTGCTCACACTGAGTATAGTGAGACTGTTGCTAGTGTTAAACTTATTAAGATGGTCTACAACATTGTTGAAGACTATAGTGATGAGATGGATCTGCTTAAACGTTATCCAGATGCAATTAATCAACTTGAAGTACTTAAAAAAGATTACCTTTCACAATAAACAAAAGGATTATTAGCATGGCTAAAACTTTAATGGAACCTAACTTCTTTGAAATTACTACTGACGAACGTGATCTTGGCGACATTGGTCGTAAGATGATGGACGCCGCCTTTACTGTTACGGACGATAAACTGTTCAATAAGATGAGTGAACTGGGTAATCGTTTAACAAGTGTTGGTGCTCTTTTTGGTGCTCGTGTTAACGAGTTTAGTCAGGAAGAACAGGACTTTGTTATGGACTTTCAGGCTGGCAAGATCAAGTAATATGATTGATATTACTGTATCAGGTGGTACAAAACGGCAACGACAACTGGCACACAGTATTGCAGAGTTTTCGATTGCTAAATTAATGCCACGTAAGAAAAATCTCGACATAGATATTCAATTAAACAAGTGTGAAGGAGCACTTGGTTATTGTCTATGGATTAATAAAAATGAATATAATGTTGAGATAGACAAGCGTCAGGGACTAAGACGCTTTTGTGAAACTGTTGCACATGAAATGGTTCATGTTAAACAATATAGTCGTGGTGAATTGTTTGAATTAAAACCACAACGACATCGCTGGAAATCTACTATTGTTAAAGGTGATGTGGACTATTATGATTTGCCCTGGGAAATAGAAGCACATGGAAGAGAAGTTGGATTGTTTATACGTTGGTGTGAATCTGCAGGCTTTGCTGACTGTGATTGGGCTCAGGATATAATGTAACTATAGAACGTGTATGGGATTGTTCAGCTCTCCGTATACACGTTCAATAGGATCCATAAAGTTTTCTACACCAACCATTGGCGTTGCATATAGCTCATTAACCCAATGTTGTGTTATGTGTATATGATTGCCACGTATTTGTTCATTTTGTCCCAATAAAAATCCCTTTTTATCCAGCTCATCAACTGCTTCTACCCACTGCTGGCTGTCACAAGGATTGTTATCCACATTCCATACTGTCGTAGTTAAGTAACTTAGATCCTTACGGGCTCTAGTACATTGATCAAACTCCCCATGTTCAGGCTTGCCAAACGGAACGTAGCCACTGTTGATATAAGCAGGCAAGGCCGCAAGTCTGAGATAACTCCACAACCATCTACAACATTCACTCTTAGCTTGATGTTCCAATTTATCAAACATCATCTTCGCAATGCCTTGTCCACGATGAGTCTCATCAACCCAGAGTCCTCGAGTTCTATAGTCTCGTTTTGAACTCTTATGCCCAGCGTTCACACCCACACAGACATCATGATCATATACTGCATAAGCTGACCATTTAAATGTATTTTTAATTTCAGGATCATGCCCGCCCACCATTAACATAGATGAATAGGGTTGTAGTTCTCGTTCAGGCCAGAGCTTTGACCAACTGTGAACTACATCAGGATATTTAATTGATTTAATTGCTAGGTTCATTTATTTTTGTCGTGCATTGTGGACATATACATGACTTACATACTTCTATAGTGTATATACTGCCATCATAATCCCGCTCTTCTCTCCGATAGGAACCGCCACAATGGGAGTAACCTCCACAGTTTTGGCAGTTATTTGATCTATATTCATCTTGAGTCAAGTTATTTTCCTTATTTTACTTGTAGAGGATCAACACTTAGTTCATTAACACATAGGTGATCCGGTGCTGTTAGTACATACTCTATACAGTCAACAGCCTCTGCCAAGCTCATACAACGTCTGTCAGGGTGCTTGTGTTGGTTGTTGTCCAGTGTACCAAACGTAACGTAACTTACTTTAGGACCTCCTGTCCATATGCTCTTAAGCCCTAGTGCATTGCTTGTTGAACGTAGAGCCTTCTTTTCCTGCTGATAATGCCAGTCTGAGCCTTTGGTAGTTCTATCTGTAGTGCTACCCAAAGACACTATATGTAGTCGATTGCCGAGTCTTAACTGCGTTTTATAGACTACATCTAGTAGCATAGTCTGGTGGTAGTGCCATAATGCACTAGAGTTAATAAAAACGTCATAGTTAGACGCCTTTTCGGCTAACTTACTTTTATAGCTGTCTTGACACAGATCGTAGCCCCAGGAGGTTCTGCTTACAAACGTAGTATGTGGCCAACGTTCTGCTATGGCTTTTGCAACACCAAACTCTGGGTTGCCTGTTGCTATAATACGTTTATCCATTATCCAATCCATGGTATATGTTCTCCGTAATTAATATTCTTTATTTTTGAAAATGTATCACAATAACGATCAAAGCTGTGTTTAACAGCAGGATCATCTTTTTTAAGTTGTACTTTTAAATGTTTAATCATTTGTTTTATTACTCTGTGATCTTCGTTAGTTGTGGTTTTGTTTATCAATTGTAGTTCTGCTATGGCTGTCTGCATGACTTCTGTTGGCACAACACTAGGTTCTAAATGTTTATTTGAATTTATCTGACTAAAGAATATATGTGTCTTAGCATGATTTAATCTTTGGTCCGTAAAGTAACGAACCATACGAGGTAACTGGTGTATGTTAAATGCATGAATAACACAGGCATATGTGATGTTTATTCTCGGATAATTCTGTATACGTGACTGACTATCCAGGAACCACTGCCAATCATGTGGAGGGCGTACAACTGGATATAATTCTTCTATGCCGTCTATACTTAAATGGAAACTAACTGATTTAAATTTGCTTAGTAGTTCCAATTGGTAGTCAGTTACTGAACCGTTTGTTCCGGCTTTAATCTTCTTGTGTGTCTGACCTTCTTCAATTAGGTATTCTAATATCTCTGTACATTGTTTAACAATAAATGGTTCACCACCATCTAAATATATTGTATCTGCTGAATCAAGTGCTGACTTATAATCATTTAGATGTTCTAGGTAATGTCCACTATATGCTTTATCACTTACTACCTCCTTGTTTTCAATTCTATTGGGTAAACTTAATAACCATGCATTGTCTGTGGGTATTGATCTATATTCTTTTGCAATTAAACTACTGCGACTGGGCCTACATACACCACAACTCTTATTACATATATTCCCAAAACTTAAAAACAATTCCTCCAGCTTGGGTTTATCTATATAGCCGTGACGTTGATTTTTATCTGTTCTCTGTGAATGTTCTCCACGTTCCTCTTTACGCCAACACTGAAAGCAACCTTCTGCTTTTATGCCTGTACCCAATTGTTTGCGAAAGTCTTGTAGCCATTCCGAATTCCAGTAGTCATCTATTTTAGTAAAATCGGGACGTTTGCCTCTATATGTACAACAAGGTCCTAGCTTACCCACTTCATCATAGTGTGCGGTTCTCCAGGGCTCGTTGCAATATGTATTAGACATGTCCAGTAAACTCCGGACATACTTCTAATAGATCGCCTTTTTGTAGTTCATCTGCTTTGCTGTTAAATGCTACAAATTCTTTCCAGCGTTTTGCATGCCAGTCTTCTGCCCACATATACTTAATTGTATCCGATACTTTTGGTATATGCAAGTAGTCTTTTAAATTATTTTCTGCCATTACTTTAAGTTCATTAGGCAGGCTTCGTATATTCATACTCTCCGGATGATTTAATATATTCAAATATATTTGATCATCTCTTAATCCTTTTGATTTAATCCAATCAAACAGTTCACTCATCACACACATGTTTAGTCCCTGAACTGTACAATGTATCTGCATTGCTACATTGGGTAGGGCGTTTAGTTTGTCAAATATTTCCACAATACGTTCCCAATTACTTGGGTAACGAATATAACGGTCACGAGCACCTGTTGCATCAATACTTGCATTAAGTTGTACGCCTTTAAAGTGGCTCCAATATTCAATCATTTTGTCCGGTACATTTGTTAAATTAGTATTGTATTTTAATTTAATACCGGCTGCTAGATCATTTTTAATACAGTAATCAAATAGTGCATACTGACTTGTAGCAAGTGTTGGTTCACCACCAGTTAAATATATCTCTTTAATAGTACTTGCTATTTCAACAAAGTTAACACCAGTCTGTTCACGATCTGGCCACTCACCCAGCTGTCCCATCCATGCTAGATCTTTCTCACTAAGTGGTTCGTTAGGTGCAAGTTCTGCTGTGTCCACAATCTTATTCCAATCCTTAACCCACATACTTGAGCTCCAGGGATTGCACATACGACACTTTAAGTTACACAAATTGCCCAAGCGTATGTCAACATAGCGTACATCAAGAGGTATTTCCTCTGCTACTTGTACATCATCTTGCCACCACTTCTCATTGTAACCAATACGTGGCGAACGTATACCTGCATCTTCTTCTCTAAAGCAACGTTGACATGTTTCAGGACGTTCACCTGCTATAAACTCCTTACGAATTTTTTTATAGTCCGGTGAGTTCCAGGCTTCGTTAATATCATCTCTGAACATTTTATACTCCTTGTCGGGAGTTTTCATAATTTTATTATTTTTAGGATTGCTGTTGCAACATACTCTGAAGCTACCAGTAGGACTTACTGCGGCATGCATAAAGGGTAAAACGCAAAATGTATCACTTGGTAATTTTTTACTCATTTATAAAGTCTCTCCAGTTGGTGTTGTGTAGTTTGTCTAATATTTCCATTTGTTGTATAAACTTAACTCTTAATTTTGGATCTTCCCACGCTGTAGTGCGTAAAAACGCTGGATTAATACAGGGTGATGCTGTACCAAAATCTAATTTATTTGTGCTACACCATTCTTCTATTTCCCATAAATGATCTTTATTTAAAATCATTGGCAGGGCTGTGATCCATATGTTACTGTTTTTACATTTTGACGCATTCCATTCCAGTACATTAGTGCTAACTTGTTCCCACGAAGCACCCGGACGGATATATTCGTAACGTTTTCCGATAGCATCTAAACTTATACTTATATTTACTCTTTTGAATTTCGCAAACAAATGGTTCCATTGTGATATATTGTGTGTGCCGTTTGTAATCATTTGTAGATTAACTGCGGCTGCAACGTCCATATCTATTAGTCCTTCAATAATTTTTTTAACTTGTGGTATTAGAAATGGTTCTCCACCTGTAAACTTTACATGGCTTGCATCAACCATACGGTAAAGAAAGTCTTTGGCTTCCTTATGCCACTTGCCAGTAACTTTATTGTGATAATGTGATGCTAGTTGTTTATCTGTATCTGCTGTTGCTATCTGTTGCCAAATACTTGAACTAGTTGGATCACACATCCTACATGCTAGATTGCATGTGTTGTTAATTTTTAAATCCCAATACTTAATGCCTTCAGCGTATTTTAGTTCTTCATTATAATACATGCGTAGACTGTCACCATTTATTTCTTCATCCTGTTTACACTCTATACATTGATCAAGCCATTTTGTTTTTGATTCTTCTCGCCAAGCATCATGTCGGGGTCTCCAGTTTTCTTCCCACCGCATATTTGGTATACCCGCTGTCATAAAAGCACAACAAGGGCGGACTGCACCTGTTGGTCCTACACAAACTCCGTGATCAAAAATCTTACATTCCGGCATAGCCAGCATTGACCTTTCTTTTAAAGTCGTCACTTGGGTCGCCATCAAATATCATATGTATACGAGGCTCTTCACTTCTATTCCACACAGCATGTCTATATCCAGTATTAATTTTAAATACACTACCCGGAGTAAAAGGCATAGTACCCCAGTCTTCCATTACTAAACCACAGCCATCTGGATTATTAATTGCCACATTAGTAGCACCGAAACCCATGGTGTCTTTATCAGCGTGTGGAGCCAACCAGCCTCCCGGTAGGACTGCCATAAAACGTACACGACTAAAACGTTCATATAACATTTCATCCTGCATCCATTCCTTAGTGCGTGGACAGAACTTTGATATATCTGTCCAGTCGCTTAGTTCATTTTCAGCACTATCCGGTAGTCCATAGTCTTCCGGAACGTTGGTGTGTACTGAACTCATACCATACATACACAAACTTAACCAGCCACTTGAATCGGGACGGTGTAGTGTATAACAACTAGTATACAACAAATGGTTCGCTTCGTCAAATATTTCTTTCCAGGGTACTGTTATATCAACAGGTGCCCAGGGATAGTTCGTAACATCACCTATTGTATTTAAATCATCTGATTTTAACAGTAGTTCACGACGGTCAACGCCTGTAAAGTCTTTCTTTAGGTGTTCGTTCTCCATAAAGAATAGTACTGTTTCTTCATTTACATCTTCAAACTTTTGTATATCGCCTTCATACCACATTATAATATACTCCTTTGTAAACGCATATTAGCATATGTAAAATGTTGACCTCCCGGTGAGTTGCCAGTGAAGTAGACTTCTAAATTCTCTGCTAGTAGCGTTTTAATTATATTTAAAAAATTTGTCTGTGCCTCAAATGCACAGGTATTTAAATAATTACTTTCATATTGCCAGATATTTGTTAGCTGTACAAACAAACGATTGTTGTAACCCACAGCTTCACAAAACTCTCTCCAGTTATTTACTATATCACATTCTAAAAAGTCATGGTCCAAACTCTGTATATAAGTCCAACCCAACAATTGTCCAGTTGAATCTTCGCCCACTGAAGCTGTTAGGCTATGGTACAGTTCAGGATCAAATATAACACAGTCCTCAGCAATAACACCATCACTAATTACTCTTGAAATATTGTCTTCATAAAACTTAACAAAGTCTCTGCCGTCCCATTCCATTAGAATCATCTCTGTCCATTGAATTGCATAGGGATTAAAGTCATACCACAGTACTGAACTTAGTGTGTCCTGATCCTGTAGCAAATGCCAGAACTGATGTAGCCCTGCACAGGGTACAACATGTCTAGTAAATCCCACGTCGTTCAGTTCAGGATCTCTCTTGGGTACTGACTCTGTGTTGGTAACATACAGTACTTGAAACTGTTGTATTTTATAACCATACAATTCCATTTTGTCTTCCGGTAGGGTATAACCAAATTCTTTTATCTCTCTTGGCGTTTTACCTTTTAAAAAGTCTGGATCCAATAACCATGTCTTAGTTTCTTCAATGTCATCTTCAGGATAACAACTGTGCATGTTATGTCGTATTGCTGTTGGTAAGTTGATTACTCTATAGTCTTTTACTAAACTGTTTGTTATTAAATGATCCAAGTATGTGCCGGGATAACTATGTGATTCTTTTGGTAGCTCACCTTCAGAACGTTCAATCCATGTTGGCGTATAATCATCATGTATATTATCCCCACTTAATTTAAAGTTGGGCATACGAACGGCTGTGTCAAAGAATAAGGGACTGGGTTCTCCTGCTATTAGATATTCCTGTAGATTAATAATAGCACAACCCGGATATATATGTGGATAGTCAGGACGTTTTGCAGATGATCTATATATTAATTGTCCTGCAAACACCCAGGGATCGTCTGAAATACTTTGTTCAGCCCACCATTCAACTAGTTCAGTCTCTAGGTCTGACGACTCTGGCCAACTACCATCATACCATACAACTGCTAAGTGGTATCCCAAATTCGCTAGGTGTTTAACCCAGGCTTTATTATAGGGATCACTAAGTTCACACCAACTGTAGTCACACGAATTGGTTAGTTTTATTTTAAGTATCTGTCTTAGATGTGCTGTTAGTTCAGGTTCTGCTAGAGCTGAATCACCTGCTCCTGTAAAGACGTGTATTATCTCTTTACCTTCATCTTTAAAGTGTATATTCATTTCCATTTATTATTCGAATCCTATATTGTTGTTGTCCTGTACACTTAGTATTGCGGTACTTGGACACATTAAATCATTATCATTGATATCTGTTCCACTAAACCAACTGTTGGGTCTAGTATTAAGTGTTTTAATTATATTAATAAAACTATTTTCCATCGCAAAGCTGTCGCTGGAGAGTTTAATTGGCATGTAACTGTAGATATTACTGCTCCAAAAGAATGTTCTTT
>Ga0115001_10003628_pt1 | contig 11488 bp, 9 predicted proteins | sample ArcticOcean_MG_C_12_FD_89869 | JGI IMG/M metagenome (GOLD analysis project Ga0115001, IMG submission 89869) | Marine microbial communities from western Arctic Ocean - ArcticOcean_MG_CB8_130 | ecosystem: Environmental > Aquatic > Marine > Oceanic | place: Arctic Ocean: Canada Basin | collected... | reverse complement strand
CAAGATTATCTCCTCCAACATTTGGTCAAGTTGCTGCAGAGGCTGCCTTACAAACACCAAAATCATATTTTGATAAAGTAAGTTCTGAATATTTGTCAAGAAGGGATTTGCTTGTTAATAGCTTAAATAAAATTGATGGTGTAATATGTCCTAAGCCAAAAGGAGCATTTTATGCAATTGCGCAACTTCCTGTTGATAATGCCGATAAATTTGCTCAGTGGTTATTAGAAGATTTTGATTTTAATGGTGCCACCCTTATGGTTGCTCCAGCTGAAGGATTTTATTCCACACCAGGAGAGGGGTTAAATCAAGTAAGATTAGCTTATGTTTTAAATAAAGAATCTTTGATTATGGCTATAAAATGCCTTGAAGAAGCTCTTAAAATTTATCCTGGAAGATTAAGATAGTTGTGTTAGAGGATTTAGCAAATGCCAGATTAAAAAGAAAGGAAAATATTAAGTTTTTTAAAAAACTTAAAAAAACAAAACCAAAAGTTTTAGATCGTTTAATACACCCAATTCACAAAGAGGTTTTTTCTTGTACTAATTGTTTAGAATGTGCAAATTGTTGTAAGACAACTGGGCCGCTTTTTACAGACAAAGATATTTTTTCAATTTCAAAATTTTTAAAGATTAAACCATCAAATTTTGTTGAGAAGTATCTAAGAGTAGACGAAGAAAAAGATTATGTTCTCAAAACTACTCCTTGTGTTTTTTTAGCTGATGATAATTCCTGTACTATATATGAATCTAGGCCTAAGGCTTGTAGGGACTTTCCTCATACTGACAGAGTAAAGCAATCTCAACTACTGAAAATTACTCAAAAAAATTACGAGATTTGTCCTGCCGTATATAAAATTATTGAGAAATTAAAATTAGAAATTAGTTAATAAAGTAAGTATTTCTCTCTAATTTTTTGAAATTCAACTAAGCCTTCTTTCCATGTTTCTGATATTTTCTCAGCTGACATCCCAGAAATAATTTTTAATCTTAATTTATCTGTTCCAGCCAATTTATCAAAGTTGAGAGTAAAGAAATTTTCTTTTTCAGAACTTTTATTATAACATTCTATTATCCAATCTAAGTTGATAGAATTTAGAATTTTTTTCTGAAATCTTAAATCAATGCCAAAACAGATTTTATTTTCATGCTTTGGATATTTACTGCCCTCACCACTAACTGGAGTGAATGAATAATTATTTTCAAGAAAAGGAGCCCCAAAATGTTGAAAAGGATAATCCGTTCCTCTTCCTATGCTAATGGTAGTTCTTTCAAATAAACATAAAGAGGGATATAGGTTTATTGCTTTTTTATTTGGGAGGTTAGGAGAGGGTTTGATAGGCAGATCATAAATATTTTCTCTATTGTAATTCTCCATTTTAATTATTTTTAAATTACAATTTTGTTCTATCCATTTTTCTCCAATTATCATTTTAGCATATTCACCTATTGTCATTCCGTGAACGATAGGGATTGGGTGCTTTCCAACAAAAGATTTATATTTTTCTTCTAAGATAGGTCCATCAATGTAATGGCCATTAGGGTTGGGTCTATCTAAAACTATAACTTGTATTCCTTGCTCAGAAGCAGCCTCTAAAATATAATGTAGAGTAGAGATATAAGTATAGAACCTTGCTCCAACATCTTGAATGTCAAATATAATTATATCAATATTTTCTAAACTTTCTTTTGTGGGTTTTTTGTGTTTTCCATGTAAAGATAAAATTGGAATACCTGTCTGTGTATCTACTCCATCCTTAATATTTTCTCCTGCATCCGCTTCACCTCTAAATCCATGCTCAGGAGAAAAAATTAACATAATATTTTGATTTAATGAAGTTAGAGTGTCAACAAGGTGAGTGTTTTTCACTACAGATGTTTGATTAGCGACAATAGCAACATTTTTATTGTTAATGCTATTTATTATTTCATTTATTTTTTCAGCACCTATCACTAGTTCTTGAGCATTAGCTCCAAAACAAGAGAGAAGTATTAGTATGATAATATTTTGTTTTATTTTAGCCATCTATGGATATATCTTTTTTCATTGCCAAGCGATTATTTTCTGCAAAAGAAAACAATAATAATTATACTAGACCAATAATTAGTATTGCAGTGTTAGCGATTTCTCTATCAGTTTCTTTAATGATGATTTCTTTAATTGTTCTAAAAGGATTTAAAAATGAAATTTATAATAAAGTAACAGGTTTTAACTCACATATCAAAATAACAAAATTTAGTGATAATCAGTCATTTGAAAATTATCCAATTAATTTTGATGATAAGCTTTATAGTGAAATATTAAAAAATAAAAATGTATCTAATGTTCAAGTTATTGCTACAAAAGCTGGAATTATAAAGAATAATGAGGAAATCTTAGGAATTGTTTTAAAAGGAGTGAGTGATGATTACGATCATAGTTTCTTAAAAAGTAATTTGATAAATGGAAGTTCTCTTTTAGTGTCAAAAGATTCATTGAAAAAATCTAATGATATTGTAGTTTCTGAATCGATTGCCAAGAAGATCGGTTGTTCTGTTGGTGATAAGTTATCTATTTATTTTATGGATAACCCTCCCAGAGTTAGAAAACTTAATGTGATAGGTGTTTATAATACAGGCTTGTCAGAATTTGATGATTTATTAGTTTTTTGTGATATAAAGCAGATTCAAAAATTAAATAATTGGAATTCAAGTCAGATTGGTGCATATGAAGTTTCTTTAAAAGACTTGAAATTTCTTGAAAATGAAGCAGAAAATATCTATAAAAATTTAAGTTTCAATTTAAATACTACAACAATAAAACAGAGTTATCCGCAAATTTTTGATTGGCTTGCTTTACAGGATTTAAACATAATAGTTATCATAACATTGATGCTAATTGTAGGTGCTGTTAATATGATAACAGCACTACTTATTATAATACTAGAAAAAACTCAGTTTATTGGTCTTTTTAAATCTTTAGGTGCTAGCAACAAACTTATTAGAAGAGTATTTCTTTATAATTCATTATACTTAATTTCAAGAGGTCTTTTTTTTGGTAATCTAATTGCCTTAGGGTTTGCTATTTTGCAAAAAAAGTTTGGTTTTATTTCTCTAGATCAAGATATTTACTTTATGGATAAAGTTCCTGTAAGTATTGATCTTTTCCCTTTATTATATTTAAATATTGGTACAATTATAATTTGCTATGTTTTTTTAATTGTCCCCTCTCTTGTAGTGAGTAAAATATCTCCTATTAAGGCATTAAGGTTCGAATAGATATATTAAATTTGTATTCTAATAAAATTTATGGAATACTTTAATAATATTATCGAAACTATTGGTAATACTCCTCTAGTGAAAATTAATAAATTAATTGATTCAGATGCATTGATTCTTGCAAAGGTTGAAAGTTTTAATCCAGGTCATTCTACTAAGGATCGTATGGCTTTAAAAATGATTGAAGATGCTGAGAAAAATGGATTAATTAATGAAGGTGGTACAATTATAGAAGCAACTTCTGGTAATACTGGAATGGGGCTAGCTCTAGCTTGTATAGAAAAAGGGTATAAGTTAATATGTACTACATCAGATAAGCAGTCTAAAGAAAAAGTTGATATTCTTCAAGCTATGGGAGCTGTTGTACATGTATGCCCAACAAATGTTGCTCCTGATCACCCGGAATCATATTATTCAGTTGCCAGAAGATTAAATAAAGAAATACCCAATTCTTACTACCCTAATCAGTATGATAACCTTTCTAATCAGCTTGCGCATTATGAAACAACTGGCCCTGAGATTTGGAAACAAACTGACGGAAAAATAACTCATTTTGTTGTTGGTGTTGGAACTGGAGGGACAATCTCAGGAATTGGAAAGTTTTTAAAAGAAAAGAATCCTAATATAAAACTTTGGGGTATTGATACATACGGATCAGTTTTTAAGAAATATCACGAAACTGGTATTTTTGATGAAAAAGAAATTTATTCTTACATTACTGAAGGAATAGGTGAGGATATATTGCCAAAGAATGTAAATTTTAGTATTATTGATCACTTTGAAAAAGTAACAGATAAAGATGGTGCTATATATTCTAGAAGACTTGCTAAAGAAGAGGGTCTGTTCTGTGGATACTCTTGTGGAAGTGCCATGGCTGGCTTAGATCAATTGAAAGACAAGTTAACTTCTAAGGATGTAGTAGTTGTTTTATTACATGATCATGGTTCAAGATATATTGCTAAAATTTATAATGATCAGTGGATGAAAGATCAAGGCTTTTTATAGGTTCTAAAAGTTATTAACTTATTATAAAATCTCTTTAATTTTTAATCGTCTCCATCTTCTTTTTTTTAAATTTACGCTAGTAGTAATTTTAAAGAACCTATAGATGTATCTGATATTTGACTGTGAAACAACTGGCTTTCCAAAAAACTGGAATTCACCAATTACTGATTTTGAAAACTGGCCTAGAGTTGTTCAATTAGCATGGCAAATTCATGATGTTGCTGGAAAACTATTAGAAGTAAAAAATTTCATAATTAAACCTGAAGGATACAGTATTCCATATAATTCTCAAGAAATACATGGAATATCAACAGAACGAGCAAACTCTGATGGGGTCTCATTAGATAAAGTGTTAGATGAATTTGTTATAGACCTTAAAAATGTTTCCTTTTTAATTGGACATAATGTAAGTTTTGATAATAATGTATTAGGTTGTGAATTTCTTAGAAAAAACAGAGAAAATGTTTTAGCTAAAATACAGTCAATTGACACCAAAGAACTTTCAACAGATTTTTGTCAAATTACTGGCGGAAGAGGAGGTAAATTTAAATGGCCAAAACTATCTGAATTATATTTTAAATTATTTGATGAAAATTTCTCCGAAGCTCACAATGCTTCTGCAGATGTTGAAGCCACAGCTAGATGTTTTTTAGAATTAATTAGAATTAAAGTAATTCCCTCTAAGATCGTTGGGATGTTAGAAAATGATTTTTTAAATTTTCAAAATTCTAATCCTAATACCTTTCAGTTGATTGGGTTAAATATTCAGCCTTATAAAGAAATTAATACAGATCCAAATCAGCAGAAAGTTGAAGAGGCTTTAGATGAAAATATTTTAATAAATGAAAATGATAGTTCAAAGGATATAATTAATTCCTCAGATTTAGTTTTTGGTCATCTTCACCTTCATTCTCAATACTCTGTCTTACAAGCAACAGCAAATATTCAATCTATTGTAGACAAAGCTGCTGATTACAAAATGAGTGCCGTATCTATAACTGATCATACTAATATGTTCGGTGCTTTTAAATTTATTAATACCGTTTTAAACCATCCAATTAATGATTCTTTGCCTCTTGATAATTTAAAACTAAAACCAATTATTGGCTGTGAATTAAATGTTTGTAGCAGTCATACTGATAAATCAGTTAAAGATAATGGAGCTCAAATTCCATTTTTAGCTAAAAATAAGATTGGATATCATAATTTATCTAAACTTAGTTCACTAGGATTTATTAATGGCTTCTACTATGTTCCAAGAGTTGATAAAGAGCTTATTTTAAAGTATTCTAATGGTCTTATTGCACTAACTGGTAGTTTGTATGGAGAGATACCTAATTTAATCCTTAATATAGGTGAAGAACAAGCTGAGGAAGAATTTAAGTGGTGGGTAGAAAATTTTAAAGATGATTTTTATGTTGAGCTAAATAGACATGGACTAGATAAGGAAAATCATGTCAATTCAGTTTTGTTAAGATTTGCTGAAAAATATAATGTAAAAATTGTTGCTTCAAACAATGTATACTATCTAGATAAAGAAGATTCTAATTCACATGATATTTTACTTTGTGTCAAAGATGGGGAGCAGCAAAGCACAAAAATTGGGAAGGGTAGAGGGCTAAGGCATGGATTTGAAAATAATGAGTATTATTTTAAATCAATAGATGAGATGAATGCTCTTTTTAAAGATCTTCCTTCGGCCATGTTAAATTTAGAAGACTTAATTAAGAAAATTGAGGTTTTTGATTTAGCTAGAGACGTTTTATTGCCTGAATTTGATATACCAGAAGAATTTAAAGATGATAAGGATAATGAAGATGGTGGTAAAAGGGGAGAAAATGCCTATTTAAAATTTTTAACATACGAGGGAGCAAAAAAGCGATACATCGAAATAAATGATGACTTAAAGGAAAGAATTGACTTTGAGCTACAAACAATTGAAAAATCTGGATATCCTGGATATTTTCTAATTGTTCAAGATTTTATTGAACAGGCTAGAAAAATGAATGTTTCTGTTGGTCCAGGAAGAGGTTCTGCTGCTGGTTCAGTTGTAGCCTATTGCACCAAAATAACAAATGTTGATCCAATTAAGTATAATCTTCTGTTTGAAAGGTTTCTAAATCCAGAAAGAGTTTCATTACCAGATATTGATATTGATTTTGATGATGAGGGTCGAGGGAGGATTATAGATTGGGTTGTTAATAAGTATGGAAAAGACAAAGTTGCTCAAATTATTACTTATGGATCAATGGCAGCTAAATCATCTATCAGAGATACTGCAAGGGTTTTAGATCTCCCATTATTTGAAGCTGATAGAACTGCTAAACTGGTTCCAGATTTAACTTCTCTTGCAAAATTATTTAAATACGATACAAAAGAATTAAAAAAGAATATTAAAAATGATCAATATGAAAATGCCAATAAATTAATAAATCTTTCCAAAGGAGACGATTTAATAGCTACCACTATTAATCATGCTAGAAAGTTGGAAGGGTCAATTAGAAATGTTGGTACACACGCATGTGGAGTGATAATCACCCCTGAGCCTTTGATTGACTTAATACCTGTTACTAATGCTAAAGACTCAGATTTAATGGTTACTCAGTTTGACAATAGTGTTGTTGAGGATGCAGGCTTGTTAAAAATGGATTTCCTAGGTCTTAGAAACTTAACTATTATAAAGGATTGTGTTAAGATTATAAAACATATTCATGGCATTGAAATTGATATTGATCAATTAGAGCTTGAGGATGAAAAAACTTATGATGTATTTAAAACGGGAGAAACTAAAGGCATATTTCAGTTTTCTTCAGATGGGATGCGAGCTCACTTGAAACAATTAAAGCCTGATAAATTTGACGATTTAATTGCGATGAATGCTCTTTACAGGCCAGGACCTATGGAATACATACCAAATTTTATTAAAAGAAAACATGGTCATGAAAAGATAGAATATGATCTTCCTGAAATGGAGAGTTTCTTATCTAATACTTATGGTATTACAGTTTATCAAGAGCAAGTGATGCTTTTGTCTCAGAAACTAGCAAATTTTTCTAAGGGAGATGCTGATCTTCTTAGAAAAGGAATGGGTAAAAAGATTAAATCTGTTCTTGATAAGTTAAAGCCAAAGTTTTTTGAGGGTTGTGATAAAAATGGTTTTGATATTGATACAGTTAAAAAAATATGGACAGATTGGGAGGCGTTTGCCTCATATGCATTTAATAAATCTCACTCAACTTGCTATGCTTTAATAGCATATCAGACAGCATATTTAAAAGCTCACTATCCTTCCGAGCTTATGGCTGCAATTCTTACTAATCATATGAATGATATTAAGGATATTTCACTTTACATGGAAGAGTGTAAAAGAATGGGTGTTAAAGTTTTAGGCCCAGATGTTAATGAGAGCTTTTATAAGTTTGCTGTTAACAAAAATGGTGAGGTAAGATTTGGATTAGGTGCTGTAAAAGGAGTAGGGGAAGGAGCTGTAAATGCTATTATTGAAGAAAGAAAAGAAAATGGAAACTATACAAGTTTCAATGATTTTGTTTCAAGAGTTGATCTTCGATCTGCTAATAAAAGAACTTTAGAAAGCTTAGCATATTCAGGTGGTTTTGATTCATTTGATCTTTCTAGAGCTCAGTATTTTGCTAAAGAGAATGATTTCAATTATATTGAAAAGATGATAAAATTTGGAAATAAGATACAGGATTCCAAAAATTCAAATCAAGTTGATATGTTTGGAAATAGTGATGAAGTTTTAATAACTCCCCCTAGCCCTTTAGAAGTTGAAGAGTGGGATACAATGCAATTACTATCAAATGAAAAAGAAGTTGTTGGAATATATATATCGGGACATCCCTTAGATGATTATAGATTTGAAATAGATAATTTCTGTAATTCTAATCTTTCAGCATTATCAAATTTAGAATCCTCAAAAGGAAAACTTATGCACTTTGCTGGAGTTGTAATTAATGTTGAACATAAGGAAACAAAAAATGGTAAAAAGTATGGTGTTATCTTTTTTGAAGATTATTACTCTTCTTTTAAATTTTTTCTTTTTGGAGATGATTACATTAAGTATAAGGCTTTCTTATCTCCAAATTGGTTGCTGCATGTCTCAGGAAGAGTTAAAAAGAAATTTTATAATGAAGAATTAGAATTTAAAATTTCGGCAATAAATGTATTATCTGAAGTTTTAGATAGTGAAGTGAGAGATATATCTATAAGTCTTAATGTTGATCAAGTAAGTAAGGATTTAAATGATAATCTAATCACTGCTATCTTCAATAATAAAGGCAAACATGCAATAATTTTTAATTTAATAGACAGTAAGAGTAATTATTATGCAGATGTATTATCGAGAAAATATAAAGTTAATTTAAATAAAGAATTTTTAAATACCTTATCAGATTTGAAACAACTTCAGGTTAAAATCAAATAAATTATAAAAAAGTAATAGCGTGAAAATTATTTAATTAATTTTGAAGTGTAGAAAAAACCATTTTGATAAAAATAATTTAATAAATAAATAAATAAACATATTATGGCATTAGAAATTACAGATGCAAACTTTAAAGAAGTTGTTTTAGATTCTGATAAACCAGTACTAGTTGATTTTTGGGCAGTATGGTGTGGTCCTTGTAGAACAATAAGTCCAATTGTTGATGAACTACATAATGAACTTGAAGGAAAAGCTGTTATTGGAAAAGTAAATGTTGATGAGAATTCAGATACTCCTGTTAAATTTGGTGTTAGAAATATCCCTACACTTCTTGTTTTTAAAAATGGTGAGGTTGTTGATAAGATAGTTGGAGCTGTTCCAAAATCTCAGATTCTAGAAAAAATTGAAGCTCATATGTAATTATATATTGCTTTAAATTAAAAGGGCTTTTTGCCCTTTTTTTATGGAAAAATTAGAAAAATATAAATTAAATAATATTGAATTCTTTGCAAATCAAGTTGTAGAGGGTTTTATCACGGGTAAGCATAAAAGTCCTTATCATGGTTTTTCTGTTGAGTTTGCTGAACATAGGTTATATAATTCTGGAGAAAGTACTAAAAATATTGATTGGAAATTATTTGCTAGAACTGAAAAGTTATTCGTTAAAAGATTTGAAGAAGAAACAAATTTGAGGTGTCAGATTATAATTGATACCTCTTCATCTATGTTTTATCCTCAATTTAATAATCCAACTTTAGAGAAACCTAATAAAATTTTATTTTCTGTTTATGCTTCTGCTGTATTAATTAATGTTCTTAAAAGGCAAAGAGATGCCATAGGACTAACAACCTATGCAAATGATATAGAAACACATATCTTACCTAAAACTTCATTAAAACATCAAAGAATACTATTTGATAAGCTTAAAAGCATATTAGATATTGATCCTCTAAATAATAAAAGAAAAAGTTCACTAGTAAATTCTATTCATGAGACAGCAGAACGTATTCATAAACGGTCTTTAGTTATATTATTTTCAGATATTATTTCTAATGACTCTTCTTTGGAAGAAATATTCGATTCTATAAGACATTTAAAGCATAAAAAGCACGAAGTTGTTATATTTTACTTAGCCGAAAATAAAACTGAAATTAATTTAGAGTTTGAAAATAAACCACATCATTTCATTGATGTTGAAACTGGTGAAGAATTAAAGTTAAATCCTTCAAATTTTAAAGATCAATATATTAAGGAATCTAATGAGTATCTTAAGAGGCTTAAATTAAAATCTTTAGAACATAAGATTGATCTAGTCGAAGTCGATATCAACAAGGGGTTTGAAGATATTATTTCATCTTATTTACTTAAAAGACAAAAAATGTTTTGAAAAACTAAAAAATCTATTAAGTTTGCACATCTTTTACAAACGGTCTGGTAGTTCAGCTGGTTAGAATACATGCCTGTCACGCATGGGGTCGCGGGTTCGAGTCCCGTCCAGACCGCAACAATAAAAGTTAAACCCTTATAATTCAATAGATTATGAGGGTTTTTTAGTTTTGTTTAACAGTCTGTTTAACACTTTTTCAATTCTAAGAATTTGGCTCTGTTAAAAACTTTTTTCTTTTTAAATTTAACAATTAAATAACTTAAATATAATTATATGAACTTAATGCTAACAGCCAGTTGTAATGATGCTGATAATTTTAAAATAAATGGGTATGAAAAAGTAAAACATGAGTTTTCTGATTGGTGTGATTCTTCAAAAAGTGTTTTTTGTAAAATTGATGATCAAAATGTTTTAGAATTATTTTTTGATGTAAACCCTCCAAAACTTAAAGAATGGTTGGCTAAACCATCTACTCAACAAATATTTAAGGAACATAATTTTGTTCCTACAAGGTATACTTTTGAGCCACTATCAATGTAATTTATTTTATATCTATGATGATGGAACAGTAGAGAAGAAGTTAATTATTGAGTAAAGTCTCGTCCAGATCGCAACAATAAAAGTTAAACCCTTATAATCCAATAGATTATGAGGGTTTTTTAGTTATGGTAGGACATATAGTAGGACACTATTGATTGTTTTTTGTTTGATCTAATTTTTACGAATAAATTTCTTTAGAAATAATTGTTAATTTTGAATAAAATTTAATAATGGAAATCGTTTATATTCTAACTAATCCTGCTTTTCCTGACTATATAAAAATTGGTCGTACTACAAACCTAAAACAAAGATTATTGTCTTTAGATTCAACTTCATTGCCTTTACCATTCGAATGCTATTATGCAGCAAAAGTTGACGATAGTAAAAAAGTAGAAAAATTACTACATCAAAGTTTTGATAAATACAGAGTTAGAAGTAATAGAGAATTTTTTGAACTTCTTCCTGAAAATGCAAAATCAGCCTTACAACTTGCTAATGGAAAAGAGGTGACCCCAGATCATGATATAGTAGAAACATCTGAAGACCAAAGAGCATTAAATAACGCAAGGAGTAAAAGAGAAAGATTTAGATTCAGTTTATTAAATATTCCTCCAGGAACTATTTTAACCTTTGCAAAAGGTAGTGAGATAATATGTGAAGTTATTGATGATAGGTTAGTAAAGTTTAGAGATGAAGAGATGAGTTTAACTGCTTCTGCCTTAATAATTATTCATGAATTGGGTTACGATTGGTCCAAAATATCAGGTCCAGCTTTCTGGCAATATAATGGAGTTTCCCTATATGATATGAGACTCAAAGCTGATGTATAAGTATTATTAAATTAGTTTTAATAAT
>Ga0115001_10003627_pt1 | contig 11489 bp, 7 predicted proteins | sample ArcticOcean_MG_C_12_FD_89869 | JGI IMG/M metagenome (GOLD analysis project Ga0115001, IMG submission 89869) | Marine microbial communities from western Arctic Ocean - ArcticOcean_MG_CB8_130 | ecosystem: Environmental > Aquatic > Marine > Oceanic | place: Arctic Ocean: Canada Basin | collected... | reverse complement strand
AGTCGGGTGCCGTCATCGAACCCACAACGTCCAAAACGTAATCCTCGCCGTCGTCCAAGTGAAGCAGCGAAAAGCGCGGGGTCCCGACGCCGCCTCCGGCCCAGAGCATCTCGGACATGCCCCGCCCACCCCGCCCCCCAGCGCCGCGAAGACTGCGAGATTGAGGCGCGTGAAATGACGTCGCGTAAAAAATCGAAGATGGAAGTTCCCAGAAGACGAGAAAGGTGTCCCGCATCACTGCATGCGACGTCCGTCCGATTATATCCTTTCAGGTGTCAATTCATTAACGCATTCAACGCACTACAACTAGATCCTATACACCGTGACTCCTCTCGCCGCCGCGACGTCCGCGGGCGATTGCACGCGCTCCAGGGCTTCGAAACACGCGCGCACGGTGTTGTGTGGGTGGTGGCTGCCGATGACTTTGGCGCTGAGGTCGGTGATGCCGCCATCTCGCAGATGCTCTCGACGATTTGGTTACACCGCAGCCCCTCCCCAGCCTTCGCGGGCATGAGCCGTATTTTCGTCTTGCAGTGCTTCGCCTCTTGCGCGTGAAAAATCGTGCTCTTTTCGAACCGCTCGATGTACACCAGCGACCGCGACGCTCGGAGGTACGCCTTCTCCACCGCTAAACTCACGTCCTTCCCCTTACCGGTGGCGAACCCCACCACGCCGTCGCCGTTGCCCACGATGATGAGCGCGGTGAAGTTCATCAAACCGCCGCCTTTGGTGACCTTGCACGTTCGGTTCACGTCTATCACCCTTGTTTGCAAATCCCGCGGTTTGAACTCGTCGTCCTCCTTCAGCAACTCCCGCTCCGCCGCGATCAGCGGTTTCAACCGCGTGCCTTTGAGCGCCTCGGTCAACAGAAACCGCTGCCGTTTCTTCGGCGCCTTGCCAATCTCCACCGCCAAGCGCTCGTACTCCTTGTCCATCTCGGGGGTTTCGAACACCGGGGAGAAGCGGTCGTCCGCAAAGCGCGGGAGCGTGGACGACACGTACCCGCGCGTCGCGGGTCCGAACGCACCCAATCGCGTGCACTGAGTAGGGTTTGCCAGATTAGCATACCACCCGCCCGTGGTGGAGGGTGCGCCTCCGCGCGCGGTCTCCGCGACCGAACCCAACCCGCGGCGAAGCAGCGCAGCCCCGACGCGCGCCACCTTGTCCATAGTATCGTCTGCGTCACCCAGCGCGGTCAGGAGTGACCGACCGCCCGCGCGATCGGGTGAGGTGGCACGAAAACCATTGAAACGATGAAAAAAAAAGGAAACTGAAAATCTTGGACAAACTTGACAAGCACTCAAAACGAGTCTGCCGGTTGCCCTTCCCGTCACACTCCCCGTCGCCACGCGGCGCGTTCCGCCCACGCCGTTCCGTGAGTGTGAGACGAAATGGCCCGACGCAACGGGTGTACTGGTGAGACGGAGTATCCCAACGGATGTACGTTCTCGGGATACGCGTTGTCCACGGTGTTGACGCTGATGCTTTGCGTCGTCGTTCCGGTGCTGCACCATTTCCGTTTTAGTAACGCCCCGCCGTCTCCCCTCGACGCGTGTCTTTCCAGGGTGGGCCTGACCCCCGAGACGCACGCCGCCGCGTTGTCGCTGTACTTTCGATACGAAGTTAAGGCGCAAAATGAGTGCACGTTCGAAACCAGGATTCTGCGCGGGTGCGTGGAGGACCGCACCGCACGCATCGGGTTCGTGCGGTACCCGCCCGGCCCTTTGCGCACCAAAAACAAGGGCGACGTTTACGAGAGTTTCGAGTACATCTCGAGGGATTTCACGCGATTCGATGACAGAACAGTTCCTAACGATGACGCGTGTGCGCGTCCAGGCGCGATGCTCGCCACGACGCTCCCCAGGCTCATGTCCGCACCGTACAACGTGGCGCTACGTGACATACTGCCGTTTTCCAAGCTTCACACAACTGGCTCCAACGAAACCGCCGCGAATATCTCGTATCACCACTACGCGTGCCTCGCCTCCGTGGAGCGCGGAGTGCGGCTCATTGAAAGCGCGCTCGCGGGGAACAAAGCGCAGACCCCGGATCTTTCCACGAAACTGGCGCACTTCTTTGCCGATCCACAATTCGTCCCCGGGTTGTGCCACCTCGCCGACGAAAAAAACGAAGGAAACTGCCCCGGCGAAAAAGACACGCGCGAAGGATCAGTCAAAGGGAGCGACGACGGACTCGGCGCGTGCGACTTCGTGGAGTACGCAAACGTGGTCTAAGGTATTAATATTGAGGTATATTGAAGGTATTGAGTAAGGAGATGTATGGGTAAAGTAAATAGGTATTTCTTGTCTACCTAGCCGCACTAGTTAGCTCGATGTTCGAAAGAAAAAAGAAAGAAAAAAAGTATTTCTTGTCTTCATTAGTCTCCACAACTGCTACTTCTCGGGGAAGCTTTCTCGCAGCGCTTGAATCAGCGCTTGCACGTCGTACTCGGCGCCCGTTCCGCTTTGATTCTTTTTTGCGGCCACTTCGATTACGTTTGTAATACCCATCGCGTGTAACACGTCCACGTCCAGGGGCATACCCCCCCCCTTTGGTGCGATGACCGTGGTGACGTATTTAGAAACCGGGTTTTGTAACCGTCGGGCAGGGTCGGGTTCCCCGCTGCGATTCAGCGCGTCGCAAACCGCGGCGACGTACCCGCTGGCGCTCATGTCGCCCGTCTCCCGGTCCCGCCCGCCGTTCAAAATCAAAACCTTGGGCGCGTCTTTCTGCGCAAGCGCTTCTCCGACGCCCTGTAGAATCAAGGATGGCACGATGCTGGTGTACAAACTGCCCATGCCGTACACCACGCCGTCACACTCATTGAGTTTCCTCAAAATCGTGGGGTTGGGCTTGGGGTACACGGGGGACACGGATGTGGGGTCTTCCGTCGACAAATAAAACACGCGCTTGATTGGCGACTCCAGGTTTTCGTACCCGGAAATGACTTTGTCGATATCCCACACCGATAAAGGCCTTGTCGTCAAATCGTACAAACGCGAGTTGATTAATTCGCCGGCGCTCCATATGTCTCCCTGTTGCAACGCATCACGCACCCTTTGATGGCCTTGGCTCGACGTCTCAAGGCCGCCCCAAAACTCGGTCCCGTCCACGTTTGGAATTGCGCCGCGCTCGATGGCGGATTTCCAAAACTCGCTACTCGCCGCCTGCGCCTTTCCCGACTTTTTCAAAGCCCGGCCTTGGTTGATGAACACGCGGGCTTTCTGAACGGTTTTGCTCTTCTTCACCAGGTCCGAGGTTTTCGAATCTAACAGGAAATCGAAATCCTTGGAGAAGGATTTCGGATCCGGGGTGGGGTGCGAGATTTGGTTCTGCCCCCTGATTGTGTGTCCGTTTTGAAGCTCCGCGCCCAGCGCCACGCGGACGTTTTCGTCCAACACGATGTTCGGCACCACCACGGAGTCTTGTGGGACGCGTGAAATCCGGCTGTACAAAAGAATAGCTGCTTCCATTGAGCGGAAAAACATCCGCGCGCCGGCGAAGAAAAAATTCCCCACGCTTCCGTTTACGAAATCAAACTTGAAATCCGTTTTCGCCGCGGTGACTTGGCTGTGAAAGTAAAGCAGAAAGCTCCGGATGATGTCCGCGTACGGTTCGCTTATGTTCAGCCACAGCGGGTGGTCGCCTTCCTGTATGCGGTACCACTCTTGTTTCGCCAGGGACGAGTCCGTGGCGTGCAAACGGTGCGCCAGCAGCGCCTTCACCGCGCGCGCCTCCGCCGTGCTTTCGTCGCTGAGCCGAAGACACCGGCTTCGCAGGTCGCCGACCGCCGGGCCGCCGAGCACACGCACGATTTCCGCGGTGCTTCCGCCGTCGTCAGACACGGGAATGACGTGCGTCACACTGCTTGTTAAATCGAGCAGCTCGTCGATGATTCCGTTGAACGCGGTGCCTCCCGTGAACGCGACAAGCGCGGGTTCGTATTTCGGGACAGGGCAGTTGCTCGGGACGGATTCGTCGTTCGCACCGATCGATCGGTCGGCCAAGCTCGCGGTCGCCAGGGACACGGCGAAGCTCGCGGGGGTGCTCGCATCGTTTGTTTCGCTCAAAGCGCGTCCAGGGTTAGGGCTGCGAGCGCGTCCGCCACGCGCGCGACCACCCTCGGTGCCAACGCGGGCACCGAGGGATGACTCGACAGGTGGCAAACGCGCAATCCCGCGCCAAGCGCGACGCGCGACCCGGGACACGGAAGCCTGCGCGCCCGTCACAACGCGCGCCTGCGACATCGCGGACGGCACGGTGGCGCGCATCGTGGCGGCGCCTCTGGCTCGACCTTCGCGGCGCGGAGACCGAGAGGAGCGCGTCGCGATATGCCGCGAAAGCTATAATATATCCGCATAGTCCTCGGAAAGAATAATTGCAGTCAGATTTTCGTTTTTTTTTGCTTCGGTTTCTTGTTTTCAATGCAAGATGGGTTCACTGCATAGAGTTCAGCCCTCTTTCTCTCATCACTTCTTCTCTCGTGCATCGCTCATCCAGCGGGAACAGCAGTGCTATCGTTTTCTGATTTCTAGAGCGAGTACGCGCGAGAACACGCAAAGGCGCTGTTTTTACTCCTCTTTTGTTTTTATTTCAGCCGTTCACAGTAGTAGTTCCATCGCCGTAGGAGTTTCAATCAGCTTTAGCGTTTAGAGGTGGATCAGGTACCGTAAAAATACTTTGGCCAAAAAGTCTTTCTTTCATTTTCTTTGCTGTGTTTTTCTCAATAGTTTGCACAAATTGGCGCCCTTTGAAGATGATTGGGTCGCTATTGGGTAGTACACGTTTCAGCGATTTGCACGTGCAGCACTTCCAACCCCGGTTGGGAAACAGCTCGCACTCCTCCGCGGTTTTCCCACCCACGTTGGAGCACAGGCACTTTTTGTTCCCGGACCCGCAGATCTCGCAATCCAGAACCAGAGCCAGAGGAAGGCCACTCGCGGCAGCCGCGGCAGCGCACGTGTTGTCGCAATCGTCGTTCCCAGAGCCGCAGGATTGCGTGCACACCCCCGGGGCGTCGTCGCCCGACACGCACGTCGCGCCCGTCGGCCCGGGTTCAGGCATCGGGTCGATGGCGCCGCACTCGCCGTTAACGAGACAGATGTGGCCGGGCTCGCACGCGACGCCTCCGCAGCACGTCGAGGTGACTTCGATGCTATCGCTCCCTGGTAATTTGTGGAAAAGTTGCGCGAACGACCCGTCGGTTTTACCCTCGCACCCGCCAAGCGGCGTCACGGGTTCCTCCGGCTCCGCGATTGTCTTTTCCAGCGCGGGGCACATCGACTCCACGCCCGCGTAGTTCATGCACTGCATCTTCGCATCGCCCACGGGTTCGGTTTCGCACGAGCCCCAAACGGCGCTGTACTCGCCGTTCGTAACCGCGGCGGGTGGCAACATGCGGTTGAACCACGGCCCGCCGGGTTCGCGCAGGCAGGTTCGCTTTTCGTACTCCATGAAGAAAAAAGGCGACGCCGACGAGCACTGCTGCGCGTCTCTCCAGCACGTCACGTTGTGTCCTTCGTAGTTCGGGTCACCGGGCTGCGTGGTGTAGTCCGCGGTGTCACTGTCGTACCTGTGGTCGCACAACTCTTGTTCCTTGCAAAACGCAGGCGCGTCTTCGGTGGGGACGTTGCTCCCCGGTTCGTGCTCCACCGTGCACCCAGCTTCGATCACGGCGAAGCCGAAGGAATCCCCCGCGCCGTACTCACTCGTCGTCACCGTGAACACGTTCCGACTCGCGTCCGTGGGCTCCATCTCAATGCCTTGGTGTTACCTCCAGTGCCAGCAGTTTCCCGTGGACGGGCACCCCACCAGTTTCACACGGCACACGGGCCAAGGCACGTGGCGGTTCCAAACCTCGTCGGGGACCCCGCACAGGTGCACGGTGAAGGTGACGGGCGAGACCCCGGAGCCCAAACGCGCGAGGGTTCGCATCGCGCCGTCGTTCAACTCCGAAACGCTTGAAATGCCCATCGCGGCGCGCACGGTGGTGGACGTGACCGCCGCGACGAGAAGCATCGCGCCCGCGGCGAGGCCGAAAAGCCCCAACCCGCGAGTTACGGACAATTCCTTGTCCCCCGACGCGGGAGTAAGACGCACCGTCTCGGGGTTTTGCGTGCGCATGGCGATGCGTGAGGGGGGAGGGGTACTTGACGACAAAAGAGACACGTCTCTGTACTCGTGCGTGCGGGTAAGGCGCGCGGGAGAGTGGCGGATCGGGGCATGCCACATGCCACATGCGAAAAAGAAAAAAAAAGAAAAAAGTGACTTGGGTGTTGGAACAGTCACAATAATGCGGGCTTGTGATTGGCCAGCCGCTCGGACGCGAAAACAGCTCGGCGGAAGAAGGAAGAGGCTGAACGCAAAACGTGCTTTCCGAGAAATCCGATCCAGAACGAGGAGGCGCCCGCCGCCGCCCCCACGTCCCGCCGGCGACATGGGCCGCGGCGACTCCACCGCGCGTGGCTACCTCACGCTTGCGAAGGGAAGTTCCACGTTTGGGCTGGATGATTGCGACGTTGAGACGCGCGATGCGACGCTTTCGCTTCGTCGCGACTGGAAGTTCTACGCGCTGGTTTCTTTTTGCCACACGTTTCGCGCGGTCATGCGTTTGCCCGAGTTCACCAGCGACCAGCTGGAACGAGGGCTGCTTGACCCGACAGGGGAGGTGGTGGTTATCGAGTTGTTGTTGCGGCTCATCGAGACCGGCCCACGAGGGGCGAAGCTGGCGGTGAATGACTGGGAAAAGAGGCTGAAACACGCGGTGCACCAAATCGCTCAGGAGTCCGATTACTTCGAAGACGGGTATCCCGACCCCGAAGTGGATTCGGGGGATGACGAAGAAGCGGTTCCGGGAGAGGAAACCGGGATCCCCGGGACAGAAAATGGGATCCCCGGGGATACGCGAGATCCAAAAACCGTCCCCGGGGATAACGACGAAGACGACGCCGAGGACGAAGACTTTCGAACCGAGGAAGACGACGAAGATAACGAAAACGAAAACGAAAACGACGAAGAACGCGACAAACCGCGCGGCCACCCCCTTCGCGGCGCGGCCTCGTTCTTCACCCTCACACCTACAACACGTTTGGACATCCTGAACGCCCTTTGCGAAGAGCGCGTCGAGTCGGACGAGTCTTTGGTGGATGAAGTAGAGGCGATGGCGGCGGCGCACGCGGCGAGTTCCGGCGACGCCTTTGAAGGGCACCCCGAGGCGCACGGCTTGTGCGCCGGCGCCGATTCCGACAACCGTTCGTACTTCTCAATTGATGCCGACATCCGTGTGTGGCGGTGGGAAAAGCCGGCGGGCGCGCCGTTTGGACGCAAGGACGCGTCCGGGCAGAAAGACCCGGGGTTTTGCACCGTCTGCGTGTCCCTCCCCGAGTGCCGCGCGCTCGCGAAGAGTTTGGAAAGCAGCATCCGCGCCAAGGACAAGGCGTTTTTTTTGTGGATCACGGAAACGCACATGCCTTACCATGAAAAACAGGAGGAGAAGTCTTTGAAGGCGTTGCGGGTCGCCCAAACCAGGCAGGAAGACCTGGACAGGCGCAACGAAAGGAAAGAAGCGTACGACCAAATGGACCGCAAACGCAGCGGGCGGATCGCGCTGAAAATTGCAGAGGACGCCGAGCGGCGGCGCGTCGCGGAGGAAGCGGACGAGTCTTTGGCGGAGGCGGAGGCGATCGCGACTGGACGGGACCTAAAGGTACACGACCGCCGGGTGCGATGGATGCTGCTTCCTGCTCGTTTGCGGTCGGCAGACACGCCGGAAGGCATGGACGGCAGTACTTCCGACGCGGCGATGGACGGCGGCGCATCCGACGCGGCGACACAAGCGAAACGCGCGGCGTTAAAATCTGAAACAAAATCGGTCGAAACTGAATTGAACGGCGAAAACCTTTTATCGGGCCCCGAGTCCATAGGAAGGTATCTGCGTCTTCTTTGGGACGACGACGGGGCGTGGTACGACGCTGTTGTTGAGGGATTTGATTCACACACGAACGAACACACGGTTCGGTACCTGGCGGACTCCACAAAAGAAACGCACGATTTGGGAAACGAGCGAATGACGTGGGTGGCGCGTTCGGAGTACGTAACGCCGAGCGGCTCGCTGATTCCCGTCCCGGAACGGGAACCGGTTGGGTTGCAGTTCCGGGGGGTTAGGTCTGGCGCTACTACGCTCTTTGTGTGGCGCCCGAAACAGACTGTGGCTGTGGAAGAGGTAACCGCAGCCGCGACGAGTGCTCCCGTGCCAAGCGCGGGTGATACACACGGCGACGGCGAGACCGAGCGCAAACAACACGCGTGCCGCAAGTGTCTTGAAAACGGCGTCGTCAGCGCGGACCACAGTAAGTTTGGCAAGAAATGTCCGTTCCACCCGGAGTTTGTGGCGGAGACACCGACACCGTTGGACGCGATGGACGCGATGGACGCCGCGGGAACACCGGATAACGCGATGGATACTGGCACGGCACACGAGCCGCGGTGGGTTAGCGATACTTTGCAACCGTTTCAAACCGCGGCGGTGGGGGTTCCCAGAGAAACGTTGGAGCGAGCGTGAGGTAGTTTGTCGCCGAAAATAACAAGTCTAGAGGTCTACCGACCAAATCTGCCAAACGTGTATGAAGAGTGACTCTTCTCGACTTCGTCGTGAAGACTCGCTCAGACACGAGCTGTACGAAAAGACGTAGTGCTGACAAAACAGACAATCTTTTCAGACGTTTCGTGCTTTCCAAAAGCAACGACCTCGGTTCCAGCCCCACAGATGGACGGACGCCCGCCTCTATTGGAAGCCGTCCGGCGCGACGCGCGCGGTGTGGCGGCGGCGAAACGCAAGACATGGACACTACGAGCCCTCATCGCGGCGTTCGTGTGCGCGCTCATGTACGTGCACTACCGCACCATGCACGCGCTCGCGGCGTTCAGCACCCAAGCCTTTAGCGATGCCGAAAAACAGGGGGCTCGAGCGGTGGATGACCGTGGGGCGCGCGCCGGGGCGACGCGCGGGGGGTTGTACGGCGACCAGGCAGGTGGTGGGTACGATACGAATGCGGAGTCGGATACGGATGCGGACGGGAAAGACGTGCCAGACGACACGGAAACATCGCCCGACGCTCCGGGAGTTCCGGATCCGCCTGGGGTGCCAGATGTCCCTCCGGTGGGTTCCGAAAAACGCGCGCCCGACGCGACCGGCGAAGCATGCGTGGACGCCGCCGGAGGTTCGTGCCTTAAGTGGGTCAAGGACGGGGAGTGCAAGACAAACCCAGAGTTCTTACTCAAAAACTGCAGGAAGAGCTGCGGGGGATGCGGTGGCGGTGATAGTGATGGTCGTGATACTACCCGAAAGCGCGCGCCGCGGATGGTTGGGGACGAGGACGGGGATAACAATGAAAATTTCGTCATCCTGAACACCGGGACGCGAATGCCGAGGGTCGGGTTCGGCACCGCGGGTCTTGGTCCAGGCACAACGCAAGCCGTTTTGTGGGCGCTACAAGCCGGATACCGGGCCATCGATAGCGCACAAGCCAGGGAGTGGTACCAGGAAGACTTGGTCGGCGTCGCCATCGCGGAAAGTGGAATCCCGCGGAGTGAGTTGTTTTTAACCTCGAAACTGCACCCGAAAAATCTAGGCTACAATGCCACCCTTAGGGCGTTCCAAAACTCCTTGGATGACTTAAACACCGAGTACCTGGATTTGTTCATGTTGCACTACCCCAAATGCTTTGGCACGCTGTGCGTCACGGAACCGGAGGGGACGTGGGGTGATAGTTGGCGCGCGCTGGAGGACCTTTTCGGGGCTGGCAAGGTAAAAGCGATTGGGGTGAGCAACTTTGACTTGGGCGAATTGCGGGAGCTGGCGAAAACAGCCAAAATCGAACCAGCGGTGGTGCAGCGAAATTCGGATATTTTCGCGCAAGACTTGACCACGAACGTTTTCGTAACCTCAAAAGGGTGGCAGTACCAGGCGTACTCGAGTTTGGGGAGCCAGTGGCTCATGAAGGGACACAACACCAACCCGGTTTTGTCGTCGCCGGCGGTGATTGCGATTGCGGAAAGAAGAGGCGTCTCGCCGGCGGTGGTGTGTTTAAAGTGGGCACTGCAGAAAGGACAAATCGTCATTCCGCGGTCGTCGAACGAACAACGGATACGTGAGAACCTGCGGGTGCTGGAAATGAATCGGATGACGGAGAGTGAGATGGATGAGCTAGATAAGCTGGATGGGCACCCGCCGTTTGTAGAATTTTGATTAGAGGTTGGCAATAAAGGCATTAAAGTCTTCCTCCTCGTCCTCCTCGTGCTCTCCTACCGAGACTACACCACTTCCAACTCCGTGTTCCTAAAAATTCCCGGAGTTTCGGTGGTACGCCGATCTTTTGTCCGACGCAGACGTGGAATTTGTTCGAGACGAGCTCGTCGCGACGTACCTCCCGTCCACGTGCGCGGAGAGTTGCACCGAGAGAAGAGCCAGGTTCGGGTTCAACGTGTAGATCGGTTTGTGAGTTGGTGATATATTTATTTGCCATTTCATACACTTCAAATCGCAGCATTTATTTACAAAACACAGCGAAGAGAAGACGGACGAAAGATCGCGCGTCCTTTGACCTTCACCGTTACCTCATGGAAGATGCGAAAAGAGATGCAAGTTCATTCTATTTTCTTCCATTTTCCCACGCAAAACAGACAATGGCTTGGTTGCCCTGTTAGCTACACACTTGGGTAAACCTTTCCCAATGGCCAATCCCATTCCTGTCACAGATAATCCGAGTACCTTCATCCGCACACCATTGACCGTTCCTTCCCCCTTTTAGGGCAACCTTACCATCCCCAATACTCACAACTGTAAATTTTTCCCAACCCCCAATCCCGTGCCTGTTACATCTCATTCTATCAGGATCATCAGCACAGTATAAACCTGCCCTTCCCCCCTTTAGAGCAATCTGACCACCCCCAATATCCACAGGTGTAAACTTTTCCCAACCCCCAAGCCCGTCCCTGTTACAGTTAACTCCGTCGGAATCATCGGCACAGTATTTACCAGCGTGCCCCACCAGTGATAAGACACGCGAAAGGCACCCCAGCGGCGGCGGCGGCGCCGGGGGCAACGCGGGACCTGGTCCAATGACCTTTGTAAAGTCGCCGAATGCACCGGCCAAGCTCGGTCGTGTAGCACGGGGATGTTCTTTGCGACGCGCATCTTGGAATCCGAGATGCATTGCGGAGAACCGCCGAGGCCGAGCGCGGATTCTTCGTCCTCCGCTTCGCAGGTGGTTAAAACCGCTGATGAACCGCCGCCTTCACAAGTCGGGTCGAACAACGCGCCCAGGAACACGTAGGGGTCGTCGTCCTCGCCGTACATCAGCTTCTCAATCTCGAAGTCCTTCCACGGTGCATCCGCGCCCTCACCATCAACACCCAGACTCGTGGTCATCACCAAACTCACTGCCAAACGAGGTATCTGCATGTACCCTCCGAAGAGGAAAGACCCGTCT
>Ga0115001_10003621_pt1 | contig 11495 bp, 10 predicted proteins | sample ArcticOcean_MG_C_12_FD_89869 | JGI IMG/M metagenome (GOLD analysis project Ga0115001, IMG submission 89869) | Marine microbial communities from western Arctic Ocean - ArcticOcean_MG_CB8_130 | ecosystem: Environmental > Aquatic > Marine > Oceanic | place: Arctic Ocean: Canada Basin | collected... | reverse complement strand
GCTTGATCTCGGGCTCCTGCTTGATCTCGGGCTCGAGTTTGATCTCGGGCGAACTCTCCGGCTCGCGCTTGATCCGCTTCGAAGGTGGCGGATCCGCGCGTGCCGTTTTGCACGCCGCGCACCTGGTCTTTCGCTTGCCGTGAGGGCAACCGGTGCACGTTATGCAGCTGTCTTTCCGCTTGCCGTGGGGGCAGGGGTTGCAAAATTCGCAGCTGTCTTTCAGCTTGCCGTGAGGGCAGGGGTTGCACGCCGCACACTTGCTTTTCAGCCTGCCGTGAGGGCAGGGGGTGCACACCACGCAGTTGCTTTTCAGCTTGCCGTGAGGGCAGGGGTTGCACTCTGCGCAGCTGCATTTCAACTTGCCGTGGGGGCAGTGGTTGCACGCCGCACAGTTGCTTTTCCGCTTGCCGTGAGGGCAGGGGTTGCACGCCGCGCAGTAGCGTTTCAGCTTGCCGTGAGGGCAGGGGGTGCACGCCGCGCACTGGTCTTTCCGCCTGCCGTGGGGACACGGGTTACACTCCTTGCACTGGCTTTTCTGCCTTCCGTGCGAGCACCGCTTCGTGCCTACCACTTTTCAGTTCCGCGCGCTCGCGTCTGCGCGCGCCAAGACGTGCGAAGAGCGAGTCTAGCTTTGAGGTAAGTGTTTCGAAGCTCGTTCCGAGATTTTCTTTTCTGTTGGACTTTTCAAACTCGACTGTCTCCGTCGTTGGAAGGCGTCCGCCTTGTTCCCTCAGTCTCGCCCGCACGTGAGCCGCGTCGCGAGATGGCGACGATACCGGTGGCGACCGGCGTGGGCGTGACGAAGATGAAATCGTTCGATGTCACCCCCGCCGGTCCCTTGGACGCGACGCACGCGCTTTCCCCCATGTCGACAATCGCGTCGTCCGAGGCGTCTCCTCGCAAGCGCTTCTGGGAGGCTCGCGCGCGCGCGTGGACCAGCGACACGGAGGAATGCGCGACCGGGGCGTTCGGCTCCATCGCGCCGATCACGAAGACCGCGGCGGGCGCGGAAGACACCGCGCGAGGTGCTGGCTTGCTTTCTCGGCGTGACAACGCGACGCCTCGGCCTCGCGCGGTGCACATCATGGACGCCGAGACCATCTCTGGTGTGGTCGCTTCCGCGGCGAAACGAGCCACCGCGGCCAAGAACGCTGGTGTTGATTATGCCGCGCCGGTTGACGGCGACGCCGCGGTGAGCGACGCGCGCGGGGACACACCCACGACTCTCAGGGCCACCGCTCGCGCGCTGGATTTCAACCCGAGGACACAAAAAATCGGAACCCACGAGAAAAAAACGATGGAGGAACCTCCTTTTTCGCCTCTGTCTCCCGAGGAGCACGCGCGCGCGCTCGCGCACCTTGACCGTGAGCACGCGCGTGACGCGCTGCTTTTGTTTCTGGAACGCAAAACCAAAGTGTTACGCAGCCGACGCAAAGCGCGCTGCGCGTTTGTTACGTGGCGCGAGTTCCGAAAAAACGCCGCGGCGCGGACGACGGAACCCGGTTCCATAAAAAACGATTTACAAACCAGAGGTCATACTTCTGTACAAACTCGTGTGTTTTCCTCGCAAAAAAACACTCGTCTCGCCTTTCGCACGTGGCACCTGCTCGTCACTGTGGACAGGGCGAAGGCGGAGGTCTCCGCGTTGAGACAGAGGCTGGGTGATGTGGAATTGCACCGAGCGTTGGCCGAGGCGGCCGCGCCGCGCGACGCGTGGCGCCGGCTCGATTCACCTCCGGCTTTTTTCGAAACCGAAACGAACCAGGCAGAGACAGGTCACACGGTGGCCCACAAACCACACGGCAAAGACCACCCCTTGTACGGCCAGATGGACCACAAACTCGCCACATGGCTGGGCGTGGAGTTACCCCCCGAGCCGCGAAAGGAAGAGTCGAGACAGGTCGACGCAAACTCGACGCCGCGCGAGTTTGAGTACGCCCGCGAGCAGTTGGATTACGCGACACATAAACAACGCGGCGCGGTATGCTTTCCGCAACACGGCGCGGTATCCACCCCCCACGCGCGCGGCCGACTGGACGCCATGGAGGCTTTGATGGAGGAAACCCGGATTGCGCGTGCCAACGCGTTGGCGATGGAGAGCTTGAACGAAACCTTGGAGACCGATTTGTACGCCGCCGCCGTTGTTTGGGAAGAAACGGCGCGTGAAAATCGCGCGCTCGCCGAGGCGCTCGAGGTGTCGCGCGCCGACGCCGACCGACTGAAGCTGGCACTGTCTGAGGCTGAGGAAAACGCGTGTGCGGCGGCGCGGATGGCAAGCGCTATCAGGGCGGAGATGAGCTCCTCTCGCGATTCGCAAAAGATGAACGTCTCGAGATACGACGGAGACTGGGCTGATCGCGCGTCGCAAAGCAAGCGCCCCTCGGCGGTTGGCGACGAAGTGGAAGAGTTAGAGGCGTGCGCCGCGGCAATGCGCCGGTCGCTGCCCACGCGACACCACGAGAACCTCGCGCGTCGCGAGGACAACTGGCGACACGAGGAGTGGCAACGCGAGGAGTGGCGACGAGGGAGATAGAGTGATAGAGTATGGATAATTATAGTTGATTAACTTTCACCGAACCTGTTACCCCACGTGAGTAGTCTATGATTGAAGAGTCTCAAGTTATTTACCCTTCCCCGGAACCAATCACCCTACGTTGACCACCACCGCGGTGATGTCGTCTTTTTTCCCGCCAGAGTACACCATGTCGAAGTTTTCCGTCGCCGCGAGCGAGTACGGCGTGGTTCTTCTTTTGTCCATCGAGGCGGCGTACGCCGCGGAAACCACGGCGCCCGCGGCTTTCACCACCACCGCGCGGCTCTCCGCGCGCATCCCGCGCTGGTACCCCGTGCCTTTGAACTCGCCCTCCACGACTTGCAGGATTTCGCTTTCCGATAGGTTGTCCCACAGCCCGTCCGAGCCCATGACGATCACATCACCGGGTTCCAACGGAAACGTCGTCAACATGGCGTCCGAAGGGTGGTCACTGGCGTCGTGGTGCCCGAGCTGAAACGGCCGGCCGAACTCGTGTTCCTGGTGCGGCGACCGGTGCGCGACTTCGCGGTGGCCGGGGTCGCCCCGGACCAACATGAACCCGCTGTCACCGACATTCGCAGTGCGCATCACTCCGTGCGTCGCATCAATAGTAGCAATGCAGCAAGTGGTGCTGCCAAGAATGCTCTCACTCGTAACACCCGCGAACGCGTGTTCAAGCAAGTGCTCGGGCGCGCCGATTGTTTTCGACGCGTCGCTCAACGTGCCGCGCGTTTTTTTGTCCCTCGATGAGACCGTCGACCCAGTCGTCGCTTCATCGAAACTATCCCCCTCTCCTGCGAAAACCTCGGACGCCACACCTAACAGACGTCGCGAGAACATCCCCGCGTCGATACCCAGGCTGCGCCACATGAACACGCCGTCAGCCACGCCGAAGGCGACGAAGGCGTCGGTTTCGTGTCCGCTGGATTCGGCGCCGGTCACGACTTCGCGCGACTTCACGAAGTAAGCGTCCTCCCCCGCGTGTCCAAAATCTTTCCGCATGCGCCCCTTCATGCCCTGCTTGGTCTTGTCATTATGCGGCACGCACGCCGCGCCAGTGCTCACGGTCAGGTTCATCCGGGGTCGGTTCAAGAGACCCTCCGCGAACGCGGCGCGTGTTTTGTCCAAATCCTCGGTGGTTTTCACCAGCAACTGCGATTGTAAAATAAAGTGTCAGTCTTTGGTAATGTGAGTGCGTAATTACTCTGGACAATCGGCAAACAGTGTGTCAGGATTTGGGAAAGGCCCAATACGTACCTGCACGAGCGGTCCACTGATGCCGCCGCAGTCGCTCTCGCCGTACCACTTCCTGCTCCGAAAAACTACGGTTTCGCCCTTCTCCTCGCTCGTCAGCGTAATCGCTTCCAGCATCCACCCGTGTCCCACCTGTGAAAGCTCGGGAATCAACCGCACTTCCACTTGCGTGACCTTGCCCACGTCCACAAAGTTAACCACCCGAAACGGAAGCGTCGCGCCGCGCATGAACCCCGGGCCTTGGCCTTGTTCGTACTCCAGAGGAATTGGTTTCGAGACGCCTTTGTCGCCGATTAGGGTGAGCTCTACTCTTCCGCTAGTGCCTGCGCCCCGCACAGCAGCAGTGGTCACCTCCACCCTGTAGTGACACACTTTGTCGAAGTCGATGGTGGACCAATCCACGTCGCCGTCGTCATTTTTGGAGTCGTGCCACCTAGGGTACCTCCCTCCGGGCTTACTGCTACTGGACGCTCCCACCACCGAAAAGTCAACCTCCACGAAACCCATGTCGTCATCCTTGGTGTCCGCGAAGCCCTTGTACGCCGGCTTCTTGGAAAGAGGCGTGCCGTACTCGTACTGGTACGGGGACCAGCCTTGGCCCGCCGGGCCCGATTTCGAGGAATGGCGACGCGCGCCGCGGCTTTCGCGGGCAAACAATTTGGGGACGGGTTTCGGGTTCGAACACCAGCCGTGGAACGCGCCAATGGGTTCGAAACGCAAACGGTCGAGGAACCCCGCCTCGCAAGCAACACGTCGCGAAGATGACGTGGATGCGCACGCGCTGGTCAGCGCGCGCGCGATGGCTCGCGAGCGCGAAGACCACATCTTCGCGGATGCCTGTTCCAGACGCGGAAGCACGCTCGAACCGTCGCGCCGTCTTTTCGCTCCAGCGGCGAGATGTCTACTGGCACACGATACCCGTCTCGCAGCGCACGCGTGCTGTATCCACACGCGGAACGCGATACGTCGACACTACCCCTGTTCGACCCTCCGCGAACGCGGTGTCGCACCCACTGGCGCCTGGGCCGCGGCGATGTGCTGAGAAGCTCTATCGGGAGAGACACGACGCCAAAAAAAATTGGCGCCAGGATTTACGAAACGAGCGACGGAGCGCCTTTTGGAAGTTTCCAAAACTTTTCTATTCCACAAAGCGTCGACCTATTTAACGGCGAACTATCTTCGAACGTCCCTACTACCCCTACCCCCCGCACCCTGTCATGACGTCGGCGAGGTGCCGTTCCAGCGCGCTTCCCCGTTCCGCACTCGCGTCTGACTTTATTGTCACCGAGACGGTTCCCTTTCCCGGGTCGACTAAAAGTTCGCAAAGAAAAACGACTCGCGTTTGTTTCGTGTGATCGAAACTCGCGGCGTGCGCGAACACCTTAATCGCGGCCGGCGGGGTGCCTCCGCTGGCGATGGTTACGAAGTTTTTAGTTGCTAAATAGTCACACAACGGCTGTGCGGAGGTGAGTTGAGTGAATCCAGGTCCCATCGCGAAGGGTAATGCTCCGCCGACACACCCCGGAGACGCCCCCGACGATTCCCACCGCGCCTGGAACGTCGCCGCGTCCATTTGCGGCGACGCCACCAAATCGATCGTCGCGTGGTCCGCAAAGTTGAAGCTTTGTGTGTCAACAACACCGGATGGCATCGGCGCCGGGGCCATCAAGTCAAGCAAGTTCGTGTCGCCACTCACGCCACTGACACCACTGACACCACTGAAACCGCCGTCGTCGCCGAAATCAATCAGCGCGTCGCTGGCGAACGCGCCCGCGGCAACGTTAGGGTCGCCGCCACTACCAACCGCCCCCCCCTGCGCCCCCAGGTCATCCGCGGACAACACCCGGCTGACGTGTGTTCTTACATCGGGCGCGAACATAAACCATGGTTTGCGGTACACCACGGACAGGGTGTTGAACTCGTGGAAAATCTCGGCGGCGTACTTCTGGCTTTTGTCGCAAGCGTCGTAAAAGTGATTAATTTCTTCCCTAGTGTCGCCACCGCCAACCACCCGCTGCGCCGCGTCCGGGTCTTTTCGTAAAAGCCTGGTGTACATCACGGCCCGGTCGTGTACGTCCTGGTCGCCGTCCTCTGTTCCTTGCTGCAGCACCTTGCCAAGCATTGCTCTCATTTCGCACGGTCGCTTGAAAAACAGCCTCATCGCGCTGGTCAGGAGTTGCAACTTCACGCCCGAGTTCGTTTCGTTGGAAAAACTCTCAAGCGCCGGTTCCAACAAGTACGGCGCGTTCGGCGTGACGTCGCCGAACTCGGCGAGCATATAAACCAGCGCGACCCGCGCGTCCGGGTCCTCCCGGTCTTCGATTTCCAGGTTCTGAATACTCGCCACCACGGTGTCGATGAATTTGAAGTGCGCGCGCGTGATCAGCGCCAGGGCGACTAGCGTGCGGTCGACGACGTGCGTGCTGCCGTGGTGCACAAATTGCGTCAGCCGCGCCACGACGGCCGGAGTGGCGTCCGCGTCGCCGCGCAACGCGATTTCGCAAATCGCGTTGATGGCGCTTTTCGCGATGCTCACATCCACGTCGCTGGTGTACTCCCCCAGTTCGTCGCATATTTCGTACGTGTTTTTGTGGTCCGCCACGGCGATGAGCATTTCTATTTTCAAGCGCTTCACGGCGGGCGCGTCGCTCACTCGGGTGAAGAAGCTTTTGTACTCCGTCGCGAACAGCGGCGGCGCTCTTTGCACTAACAAGTGCAGGTGCGCCCACACCGCGTACGCGGGCTCTTGCTGGTCCGTCTGCGCTAGGGTCAGTAAAGGCGCTTTGACTTTTTCGAAAACCTGTTGGTGTACTTCGGGTAACTCCAACGTGGCGTTCAAAAAGCACTTCACCGTGGCCAACACGACCGCCGAGTTTGAGTGCTGCAGCCGGTCCTCGAGGGCGTTCATCACGTCGAAGGTTTCGGTTTTGTTGGCGCACTTGTACAGGGCGCATAGCTGAAGAATCGTGACTTGCGACCACTCCGTGAAGTCCTTGATTCGGTTAATCAGCCCGTACACGATTTGCTTCGTGGCTAGGCTTTGCGGGCCGTCGATTTCAATAAGCCTGTGATTGTAAAAGAAAAGTATCAGTCTCGTATGGGCAATCAGGGAGGCGGAATGTGATACATGGGAAATACGTACGTCGCGACGCAGTTCGCCACGGTCGCCGCGTTTTGGTCGGTCAACACCATCGCGCGGACGGTTTGCAGAATCTCGGTTTCCAACAGCGCCTCCCTGTCCAGGTCGTGGATTTTCAAAACCCCCATCGCCGCGGTTTTGCGAGGGTAAGGGTGTTTGTCTTGAAGCCCACGAGTCACAGCGCCGATCTGTGTTGACGATGGGGACGAGGTCAGAGGGATTAATTTAGGGTTGAGAAAACAGGAAGGGATTCGCACTGTCAGATTTGGAATTGCACCCGCCATCCGAGTCCGGCATCGGCGGCAGGCACGACGTGCCGTCCGCGCGTGATACGTACGGGGGTTTCATCGTGCACACGCCATGTGTGTGCGCTCTGCACCGCGGCGCAAAAAAAAACACGTACCAAGTACTCCACCAGGTCTGGAACTCGCATCGAGGCCATCGATCGTACCGCGAGCCCGCGAATCACCGGGTCTTCGTCTGCGCAATCTTTTTGTAACGTGTTCACCGTGAGCAGCGCCAGGTCCGGCTTCTGCTGCGCGTAGAAGGTCAGGTAGTGGTAAAGCATCTTCTTCGTGGCCATGTCCTTTGTGTGCGCGTTCATAATCACGTCGCTGAACAGAGGAGACATGTCGATGCCGATGGTGAGGTACTGGATTATTCGCTGAAAAAGAGCACGTCGCGCGTGTTGCTGGTCCTTCGTGGGATTGGCTTTGCTCGCGTGCGCGCGGAGCGCGGCGGACATCTCCGCGAGCTCGTTGCCGCGCCGAGACTCCGTCATCGTGGAGGGACAGGACGCGTGTCTCGGAACGGACGACGCGGAGCCGCGAGCGCGAGACGCGCGCGTCTCAATCTGACGCCGTGAAGATTTAAGAATTTTGGCAAAAAAATGAAGCAGACGACCAGACTCACAAAAAATAGTCTACACAGCATTACAAGTACTCCGGCAACTCGTCCAGAATCTCATCGAGTTCGGTTTTGAACTCTTCCTTCGCCCTGTTGCTTCTGCCGCCCACGTGTAGCAGTTTCTGAACCCCAACGTCCTCCACCGCCCATACCTGCGAGTGCGACAGGAGGGACAAAAAAGAAGTCACCAAGAGCCCGGCGAACCCGGCGTATACCCAGGGGACGCCCGGGTCTGTTTTCAGCTCAAGGCCGGTGCTTCCTTTCATGTCCTCCACGATTAGTTGCAAGCCGTCCACGGTGATCGGCCTTCCGCTTCCGGGACGCCGCACCCCGGCGAAGGATCCATCAGAAGCGTAAATCGCGACGGACTGGAAATCCCGCGCCACAAGCGTCACGCCTTTTCGTTTCAAAGTTTCGTCATCCGAACCCGGGTTCAGGGGAAGAAACGTTCCCCAGATCCGGCCTTGGAAGTTACCAACGCCCTCCAGGTTGGCCATGGGGAGGTACAGGGAGTCACCGGCGAATTCCCTCTGTGAGTCACCACCGCTGCCCGAGCTTTCAGAAGCTTTGGCGTCGGTTTCAGGGGAAACCGACCCGGAGAAGCTTTCAGCATCATCCGGCGCCGGCCCGGAGTCGCCGTTTCCACTTTGCGTTTTATCATCCCCATCCGAAACGACGGCGTCCGCCACCCTCACGCGCAATGACGCGATTTCCCAGTCCGTCTGGTACATTGTGACCCCCCCCTGTCGCAGCGGGACGTTGACCGAAATAGTCTTGCGCTGCTTTTCGTGCCCGTCCGTACCGTCCACCACGGAGAGGTCCGAAAAGAACTGCGAAACCTGGCCGTTTGGCAGGTACTCTATTGTGAAGTCGTTCACCACTACTTTGTCGGTCTCACCGCGTGGCCTCGGCGCGAAGGCGTTGCCCCGTCGTAAGCCTTGGCCTATTTCGAAGGAAGTGCCTTCCGGGACCATCACGGATCCGCCCAAACCGCCCAATCCGCTGTACGCGGCGCCGCCCAGGGTCAACAGCAAACCGGCGTGTACCCCGATGGGCGCCAGGCGTCCTATGAGTCCTTTAAACGCGTAAAGCGCTTTGCCTTTGTTGTAACAGAAAAGTGTCAGTCTCTCGTGGTGTGTATGAGGGATTGGTATGAGTAAACAGTCAGGGTAACAGTCCGAGGGATAGTCCCTTCTGGCCGTAATAACCGTCCCTTCGCAGGACAAGTATGCGCAAATAGGGAGGCCGGGATTTGTGAAACGCGCAATTACTCACCTTTCCTGAAAACCTGGTACCCTCGGTGCGCCAACTTCTCGGCTAGGTCATCCGACCTGGCTCTTGGAAGGGTCTCCGCTTCCTCCATTTTAAGCAGCGCTGCTGGTCTTTCCATGAACTTCCAGTCCGCACTTACGCGCCAAACCGGGAGCTGCCTCGTGAACGTACACGCGGTGAGGCTCGCGGCGAGCGCCGCTAGTAGCGTCAGGAAATACCACTCCGTGTAGATGTGATCCAGGCCCAGGTTCAGAATCAGGGGGTAATCGATGAAACCCAGCGCCGGGTCGTTCGTTGGGTAGTTCTGGACGTACCACGCTGTGCCTTTGTTCTGCTCGATCACCGTGCCGAGCGCGCTGAAACCCGCTATGGCGAGAAACTCGGAAATCGCAAGCGGCAGCGACGATAACTGGCGCGCGATTTTCTTACCAGACTTGGGGACCTCCACGTCGAGTAACCAAGTCGTGAACGCGTCGTCGTCCTTAATCGTGGTGGTCCCGGTTCCATCTGCGTTCGGGTCGGGGGCTTTCCGGGGGTCGCCGTTTCCGCCCCCGGGCGCGCGAGCCCAAACCGACACCGACCCGCGGCGGCGGGACAACCCGCGAGGGGAAGTCGATGACCGGGATGACGAAAACGTGCCCGGTTTCCCCGAAACAAAGCATCGCGTCGGCCGGTTCGCACCACTCACGTGAACAAAGGCTCGCGATGAAACAGACACGCCCGCGATCGCGCCGCACATGGGGAGGACCACGGGCGTCATCGCACGCATCGCCAACCGCGTCGCCAACCAGGCCGCGCGCTTTCAAGTGACGTTGCGCTTGTTAAACCTGGTAACGGCGACGTCGCCATTTTCATCAGCACTTTTTCAGCGGCGCGGATTTTCACACAATGCCAGCTCGCCACTCCAAGCGCCTCAGTCCGTCAGACGCACACGCACGCGCCGGGACCGACCCGACCGGACGCTCGTCGGAGGTCGAGGCCTACACTTGTGATGACGGGCCCGATGGCGTGGGCGGGCCGCGGGCGCGGGGCGGGCCGCGGGCGCGGAGGGTCCGTCGGCGGTGGCGGCGGTCGTGATGGGGGCCGTGATGGAGGGCGCGTATCCGGCGGTCGCGGCGGAGGTCGTGACGCAGGACGGTCCGGTTCCGGCGGGCCTCAGAAGCGCATGAGGGACGTGCGTGATGACGAACTGGGTGAGGCACACGACGGGTTCGAGGTTGACGACGCGTTTGCGTCTGACAAGGTTGGTAATCTTCGTAACGAAAAGTTTGAGCAGTATTACCAAGCGCAAGGCATCGTGCCTGACTCGGAGTGGCAGCTGATGCTTAGCTCGTTCCAAACCCCGTTGCCGTTGACGTTCCGGGTGAACATGAGCGGCAAGTTCCGGGAAAGCACGAAACGGAAGCTGATTGACACGCTGTTTCCCGAAGTCATCAAACACAACATCGCGCGCATGAAACCGCCAAAGTGCTTGAAGTGGTACCCCGATTCCCTGGCGTGGCAGATCGACGTCCCAAAAGACGCGCTGAAGGGGAACGTGAAGTTACAGAACTTACGGAACTTTATCGTCCGTGCGAACGAAGTTGGAGCAGTTACACGGCAAGAAGCGGTATCCATGATCCCCCCCCTGTTACTAGACGTCAAGGCGCACCACCGCGTGCTTGATATGTGCGCCGCGCCTGGGTCGAAGACGTTTCAGTTGCTTGAGATGCTGCACGTCGCGACTTCCACGTCAAACTCGAACTCGTGTTGCGTCCCATCCGGAGTCGTCGTCGCGAATGACGCCTCACTGCAACGCGCGAACCTGCTCACGCACCAAACAAAAAGATCCAACTCACCGGCGCTGCTCGTGACGAACCATCAGGCGCAGCTGTTTCCGTTTCTGCTGGACCGCGGCGGCGATGGTGTCCAGGATGACACCGACGATCCGCACAAGTTCTCTTCGAAAAACAAAAACGTCTACCGCTTCCACAGGATCCTGTGCGACGTGCCTTGTTCCGGGGACGGTACACTACGTAAGTCCCCGGATTTGTGGAAAAAGTGGACCCCCGCGAGTGGGGTTGAGCTGCACTCGCTACAGCTCGCCATCGCGACGCACGCCGCGCGGTTGCTGAAAGTCGGCGGCCGGTTGGTGTACAGCACGTGTTCCCTGAACCCGCTGGAAAACGAGTCCGTAGTGAGTGCGTTGCTTAAGCGAGGCAAAGGCGCGCTTGTGTTAGCTGACGTTTCCAAAGCGCTTCCCGGGCTGGAACGAAGGCCGGGGATGCACCACTGGAGAGTGGGGGACGTGTTCGGGTGGCACGACGAACCCGGCGGCCGGGAACCGGTTCGAAAGCAAAAAGGCATGGCAGGTACGGCCTTGGTCCTTTCCCAAATCCGACACACAATGTT
>Ga0115001_10003609_pt1 | contig 11508 bp, 10 predicted proteins | sample ArcticOcean_MG_C_12_FD_89869 | JGI IMG/M metagenome (GOLD analysis project Ga0115001, IMG submission 89869) | Marine microbial communities from western Arctic Ocean - ArcticOcean_MG_CB8_130 | ecosystem: Environmental > Aquatic > Marine > Oceanic | place: Arctic Ocean: Canada Basin | collected... | reverse complement strand
TAAAAGAATTTAACTCTCATCGATGGTTGAATCCAGACGACCCAGACCTGGCGCAATCGTTTACATTTCAAAAAAATGTCGCCACCCCGGCTGGTTGGACTCAACCGTATATACTTTTCAAGGGTATAAATAATTATGAGGCCCTAATGATGTTCTCCAACTCGGTTATTAGAAAAAATATAGATCATGTAATAGAAAATTCATCGCACGCGGCAGGTGATGAATGGTATCCGTCAGATTCGATAACACTTACATCTGCCGAAATATGCGGTTGTTTAGGACTATTTGAAAAAAAAATAAATATGGGCATGGTGACGAGTATTAATAAATTGTTACATGCGAGATTTGCCCCGGCGCCCTGGACTGCGCCGAGGAGGTCGGACAATTATACTGGGAGCGTCGAGTTACGGGATTCTGGACTTTATTTTAGCCTTCAAGAATTTAATGACCATTTTGAGTCGCCAGAGGCGATTGGACGTAAAGTTGTTGAACTTGCGGCAAAACCCGAAGCATATGTAAAGAAATTCATATTAAATTGGGAGAAACCGACAGCTGCCGAAATATTAAAAAGTAGTTTTCATATCCCTACCAAGGCGTACATGGCGGTTGCAAGTCATTACGCTGCTCAACGCCATAATCTGTATATGAAAGGTTCTATGCCCCCGGAGTACTACCGCAGTGAACCGACTCCCATCGGGCGTGCCGCCGTACTCGGCACGGGATTTTTCAGTGATGATGCGGGTGCCGGCGACACGGGATTTTTCAGTGATGATGCGGGTGCCGATGCGGGTGCCGGCGACACGGGATTTTTCAGTGAAGATTCGGATTTATAAAAATTCTATTATTGAAAGATATTCCTTATGTGCACTATCGATACTAATTCGTTTAAATGGGTCAATGTTTAGCATTTTATCTACGAGTTTCAATAATCTTTGGTGTATAATTTTTATTTTTTTTACATTAGCGTTTTTCGGATACGTTTTCGATATTTTGTTTATTAATAAATTTATGTCATCGGAATATAAAAATTCTTTAATTGTTACTCCTAAAGAATATGTATCTAATTTTTCTTTTGACGCTTTTATAAAAGTTTCAGTATTATTAATATTATCATAATACAATTTGCGTATATTTTTAGGGTTTCTTACATTATCATATGCATTAGGACCTTGAGAAATGGGAGGACTATGATTAATATCGGTTTTATTCTTATTTCTTTTTAAAAATAATGCGGCAACACCTGCGTCTAATGGCCAATATCGATAATAATAAGCATTATTTACTACATTTATTGTATATTGTATGAAATATTCATCTGTTAGCGCCTTAGTAAACGATGTCATTAGACCTAAATCAATTATATTAAATCTATTAGTTTTTATATTATAGAGTATATTATTAGGTTTTATATCACAATGGATAAATTCTTCTTCTTTAAAGCGTGATAAACCGTAAAATATGTTTTTAAAATTTTTAAATAATTTAGGTAATATAATTAATACTTTTTTTATATCCATCTTAGTTAACTCTTTAATTAATTCTGATAAATCTAAACCACCATTTCTAGATATTAATAAACGCAAATCCTCCTCTGAATCATAATCATAATATTCAAATGGATATTTGTAGTTACTTAAAAAATTCCCATTAGTAATACTCGTGCAATCTCTAAACTCACCTGCACTTTCTTTAATAGGATTTAATTTACCTAGTTTGCAAGTTTTTATAAGTTTAACAGTAAACTGGTCTTCTGGATCTATTTGTTTTTTAATATTTTCATTTTTATTAGCATTCACTGCTTGGGGGTATGTGGTAAGAGCCGATATATACTCGTCGCTGTTATATTTATCGGATTTATCAGCACAACTAATAGGAGGGGAATGAACACATTTGTACGTTCCCTTGGAAACATATTTTCCGCCTGTTTGTTGAAAATGATTTGTCAATTTGTTAATACTTTTTCTAGTTTTATCATCGTAATTTTTTTTATTAGAAGGATTTACAATAAAAGAATACATTACTAATATATAAATATATTAAAAATAGATTAATTAATTAATTAATTAATGGATACATCATCATGTATTTGCTATGATTTAAACATTAATAACATACTGGGTGCACAACCATATATAATTATAAGGGAAACTATGGGTATATTATCTGCTGTTACTTCGGGTATATTGTTTATACCCGATATTATAATTTCGTGTAAAACTAAAGGAAGGAGAACCCACGATTTTAAATTTCTAATATTATTTTTATTGGGTGCAATTTTTTGGTTGATTTATGCAATATTAATATACTCAATTTCGACTATAATTTTGGAAATATTTTTAATAATAAATATTACTATTATTTTAATAATGAAATGCATATATTATTATCACCAACGTCGATTAAGACTAATGAGTTCTAATAATGATACAATAGTCGAAGATGCTATTTGATAAAATTTGATTATTGGACATGGATTTTGGTTATTTCAAATAAACTAAATATGTCGTGGGTTATAACCAGACATTTACTAAAGTGCGGCGGTAACAATATTAACTGGCGAATCGGTAATTATAATAATTATTCATCAAAGCAGTGTCAAACTTTGAGGAAAATTTATACATATCTTCCCAATTCTAAAAGATATAAATATTTCTTAAAAAATATTAATCAATCTTTATACACCGATATAGATATTTATGTTTCTAATAAAATCATTAGACCTTCGACCTCCTGCTTCACGCCTCCACGCGCGTACCTTACTAATTGGTGTAAAAATTATTCTGGTAAAATTGCTGATAAGATTTTCAGGAAGTGTGTGCTCAGAGAAGATATTCTAACTAAATATAATAATGAGGGGTTGAAAATTTCAGTAGATAATATGTTTTCAATATGTATTGCAAATATAATTAATAAATATCATAGTTATCAATCTTTTAGTAACATTGAACCTGACTATTATGGTTGGAAACCCGATTTATTTAAACGTTGTATGAGGGAATGTTCGCGGCGGTGGAGTGTCGAACTTCTTGACTAAACTAAATATCAATTTGTTATAACATATTTTATAGAATTATAATAAAAGATTATCATACCAAATCCTTAAATTGGTTAAAATAATCGATTAAATACGCTTGATCTAATTTCCTTTCTCCTGGTTTCATATCAATATATTCGAGTATTTTAAAAATGCCCGCGATATATTCTTGTATAATATTTTTTTCAGTTGAAATAATAACCAATATGTTATATTTATTTGAAAATTTATCAATGGTACCACTATTAAGTAATATTTTATCATTTTTATAAGTGGTTTTGTACTTGTCTAAAATAAACATCAATTCTTTAGCTATTTTATATAAGTTTTTTTTTTCGGTTTCTAAGTTTTTATATATTTCACCAGTATTATAATTTTTTTTCCTGAATATATCTAATAGATTTTGTAATGCGTAATTATTAAAAGGTGTGGTAAGTATTTTCTCCTGTGACTTAATAACTACAGATACATTATCATTTGAGCGATTAGCGCTGTCTTCCACTGTAAATCCATAATGTAGTAAATACTTTGCGTTTGTTTTTAATCCATACGAATCCATAATTTCGACATTAGCATTAATGTCCTTTATGGAATCTATATAAAAAAAACCTTCTTTGAAACCCCACGTTGTTTGAGGAGGGTACTCGTGATTTAACATATCAGCCCAAGGAACCAATCCATTTAAAACTCTATGGTTTATTTTTAAGGTAAAATTTCTAGAGGCGACTAATAGGCGGATATATTTATATTTTGCAAAATTTGCCAGATTCTTAAAATATGGTACACTATCTATTATTTTATTATATTCTTTTTTCAACTTGATTATTTTATTATTTATTAATTTTAAAAAGTTACTTCCTTCTAATTCATCAAGTTCATAGTCACTCCAAAACAAAGGTACATTATTCAGATTTTCCGGTAATATCTGATAATATGGGTAAAAAAAATGGGTAGGGTCATCAAGTGTCTCGATTATATAAATACTTATGTACACATGAGCTGGAGATATAAAATTAACATTATTTTGCATTAATTTTTTAACCGTAACTGATTTTTTCTCAGCCAACTCATTGTGGATAATCATATTAATAGGTATTTTCATTATATTTGTCCCGGAGGATATATTTTCACTTGAATAAACTCCTCGCATAGTATTTGTATACTCTTTAAAATATAACGCTGCCCCTTCCGCACCGTTATTATTTAACCATGTAATAAACCTTGTTAACATTAATATAGTATTATATACATTTATTTTTTTTTGTCATTTGTTATATCACTATTATTTATTATAAGTAATTCTACATCTTTATTTAAATGTTTTAATAAGTTTTTATCATTATCATTATATTTTTCTTGAAACTCTTCTAAAACAATTTTTTTATTTAATTCTAAATCATATCCCGACTCTTGATATTTATCATCTAATATATTAAAACCTTTATCGACCATATTATTTAAAACCTCGTGCTTATCATGCACTTCCCATTTATTATCCTTCCATATTCGAATAAATGGTAATTTTTTATTTGTAATCATAATATTATGATTTTCTGGATGATTTGGATTAAAATGAATAGTTTTAATTAATTTGGGCAGCGCTTTATAGGGCATTTCCAATAAGGTTTTAACAAATTTTTCATTAAGATAGTCTATATTTTCTGTTCCAAAATTATTAATATGAATATTAATTTGTTGATTTTGTATATTTGTATCCCCCACCTTATCGATTAACTTGTTCATCTCATTTGACATAATTTCTTTTTCAAGTTTAACTTTTTCTAATTCTTTTTTAATGTTCTCGAGTAAAATATTATCTTCCTCTTCGTTTTTTTTATATTTAATACAATACTTCTTTTTATGTCTGGCCAAACTGTCTGATCGTGAGAACGTTTTTTTGCAAAAGTTACAAGAAAATGATTTTGTGTGTAGTTTGTGTGTAGTTGTGTGTAGTTGTGTGTAGTTTGTGTGTAGATTTTGTGGGTTTGTGTGTAGTTTGTGTGTAGGTTGTGTGTAGTTGTGTGTAGGCTTTAGGCATTTATGTGTAGGTGACCCTTCAAGAGCAAGTATTAAGGTGACTAAAGGGGTATCGCTCAGGGTCGGTTTGCAGGTTCGCTTCCTCCTAAAATGATTTTTTAAATTTCCCTTGATATCAGTACTATAACCGCACCGTTTACAACTGTACATTTAATATATATATGAGGTTTTCTTTAAAATATTATAATTTAGCATCATATTTATTAATTTATGATATTTTTTAGAATTACAATACGCACCTATATTACTACTATTTTAGTGGACTATACCTGATATTTTTTCATTAGGAAGTTCCTGTAATTAATTTAATTACATTTTAATTAATTTAATTAATTGATAAAATTACCTTTATAACTAATGGTTGTATATAAATTAATTAGGTTTGTTGACTAACTTCCTCCTTCAATTAATTTAATAAATTAATTTTATTAAATTTAGAGGGGGGGAGATTTTTTTTTTTTCAAATATTCTATATGAAATTTGTTTACTTATAAATGTTTATGAACGTTTTTACTTTTTTAATACTTTTTATAGATAATAAAATCTATTTCAAATTAAGGAAGAATAATAATGATAATAATAATACTACAAGGATATTATTATTATTACTGCATAAATAATTTCTTTAAAGATGTCTACGATTGCAAAGTGTTTATTATTCTTACAACCTCATAGTATTTAAAATGGCATTTATGGTCAAGAATATTTTATCGATGTATATTATAAATGTATTCGAAAATCATTAATCCTGAAACTGGTAGAAAAGTATCTGTAAAGGGACGTTTGGGGCAAATAATTTTAAGAAACTATATGAAAGAATTATCTGGTAAATTTAGCAAAGGAGGCGCTCAAACAAATATTATTAGTGGAGCATCACGTACACGTAGAGCGGCTAGAATGGCGGCAGCACGGCTCGCGGCGGCAGCAGCAGAAGCGGCAGAAGCGGCAGACACTAATAGCGGCAGCGGCGGCGCCGAGACGAAAGGTGGGGACTAATCTTTTAAATTAAATATTTTAATTACAATTAGATATCAAATACTGCTCGAAACAAATCCAGTGCGGACACTTTACAATTCATTTGTCATTAAGTATAATATCAACTATAGAGAATATAAGAGAATGGGTTAAATTTTAGGAGCGACGAACAAAGTTCTTAGAACCGGTTTTAGGTGGAATTTGCTGACTTTTACTACCCGTGCGTCATGGTTTTATAAATTTTTTTGCACCATATTCACGTTGATGTTTTTGAATGTGCACTTTATTAATATGATTTATTTTTGAAATTTTTTGAGAAGAATTAGCAGAGGTTCCGAACAAGTCTTCATTAGTAACTTTACGATAGACGCGCATAATATAACATAATATATGCAATAAGTTTTTATATATTTATAAAGGGAGTTTTAAACCGATTTATTTTCCATATAAGTATTTATTGTATCAGAATTATAATTTAACGACTCTATGTTATCTGTTATAGAATAACCGTAGCAATGATATGAGTTATCTTTAGTTTTTAAAGGCATTAACTTAGGTATAATATTAAAAAAACTAGCTTCATCTGAAAAGGATGAACTATTTGTCCCAATAATTAAACTACTCTGCGATAAAATAATAAATTCGGCGATACTAATTAGCATATCATCTTTTAGTGACCGATCAATATTTTTATCAGAAACATTAATAATTCTATTACTAATTAAATTATGGTTAGTTATATTTGAGAATAAAAGTATTTTATATTTAGTTTTAACCCTATTTATTAAATTATTATAGTAGTTAATTTTATTTATCGTCTTAAAATTTAGTTCCCCCTTGTCCGCCTTGTCAAATTTTTCAGAGTATCCTCTATAATGAACCGATATGTAATTATCTAAGTTATATTGATTTTTATAATCGTTAACTAATTTATTAACTTTATTAGACCAAACAATACTTTTATAAAATATAGATTTAGATTTAATAAAATCGCCTTCATTTAGAGTGTCTAATTTAAATTCATGTCCCCCACTCAATAATAAATAATCATACTTTCGATTTACAGAAAGGTTAATAATATCATTTAACTGCTTGGGTCCAAAATATATATAATCTAAAGAGTTAATATCATTTTTTAATATTTCTACACCAGGTATTTTATTTATTATATCCTCGAATTTTATTTTACAACATTCCTCCTCTGTCCATAAAATATACAGTTTTTTATTAAAGTGTTTAGACAATTGATACACGGTATTTAAAAATCGAATTCTATTTCCAAAACCGTGTGTCGGATTTACAATAATATTTGTAATACAAGACATAATTTTAGGTCCTTTAATATTACTCAAAAGATCCCTATCAATCGTTATATTATTTAAAAGATGATTGTAAAGTGTTATATTCGTATTATTATCAGGGGAAAATTTATGCAAAGTTTTTTGAGTTGAAATTGAATATTCTAAAATATTAGTATGGTGATTGTTAATAGCATATTCTAATTTTTCAGCACCTTCTTTAATATTAGTATAGTAATATCCAGAATTTTTATAGTATTCACAATTATGTATTAAAGGATATCCCATATATAACGTCTCTAAGTGAAGAAAATTCAGAGGATTATCACGGTGATGTGAAACCAGATATATATCTGACCCTTTGTCCTTTAACTGTTTAATAATGGAAAAATATACTAATCTTGGATAAAGTTCTACGCGATTATTTTTATAAATATTGAGTGTTGCTAAAAAAATTTTAAATTGATTAGTTTCGGGTTTAGATAATAATAATATTTTAATATTTTTATATCCACTGTTGTATAATCTTTCGCATATCATAAGAGGTACCATGCAGGTTTTTGTTATTTGAGAATTAGGTTCACATATTAATAACATTTTAGTATTATTTGTTATATTTTGGGCGTCATAATGGATATCCCTATAGCCTTTTATTAATGTGGTATTCCATACATATGGGACTGTTTTAAATTTAATATTATACAAGGTTTCATAAAAATATTTATCTTTTGTATAATTAGGTATAGACCATATTTCGTTATAATACTTATAATACGAGGAGTCCGTTATATAATTATGTTTGTCAAAAATAATATCTTCTTGGTAAATATAATATTTATTTCCACAATTGTAGGATATAATTTTAATATTTTGTGATTTAATAATTTTTAATGCGGAGACGTTTGTTATTTTATGCGAAAGAAAGATGATTATATCAAATGAGGAAAGATTATGTAAATTTTTTTCAATATTTAATGTATGTTTATCTAGTATTTGTTGGTCCCCTTTAACTAAAAGAATACATTCTGTATTAGGTATTTGTTCTATAGTCTCATATACAAAAAGTGATTGTTGATTGCATCCATTCGAAAAAAAAGTGTCAGCAGGTTTAGTTAAAATACCTATTTTCATTTATTATAATTACATATTTTAATAGTTAAAATTATATTTAGTAAAGCAATTCTATTTTACGAAAAGTTGTTGTGTTCCGACCGACAAATAGGACATACATACATTTTATTAACACCATTAAATGGTGTACGGCGGTGACTACCTGTGGCAAAGTTTCGTTTAGCCGCAGCACATTCTGGTTTGGCACATAGAAAGTGATGTTTATGTCCCGCGCAGGTAAATCCAATTGTAGCACAATTATCCTCGAAACACGTAATACACCGGGATTTAACATCTGCAGACCTCGCAACGCCTTGGCGCTTTTGTTCATTAAATGTAGTTCCAAATGGAAATACAACACAACCAAAATTCTCACACTCGGTTCCAGATTTTGGACGATAGATGAAACCACCTGCTACAAGAGCGGGCGATACCCAATAATGTTTAATACCTGTTGGTTCTTGGCGACTAAGTACATACATTCTTCCGGGTTTTAAAGCGGAGTACATACCGAAATGAACGCCCCACTTACAAATCGCGTCAATCGATACTTTTTCAAAATTTTCTCGTCCAATAAGGCACACGGGAATATGCTCACCAGCCCCTGTTTTAATAGGTAATTGTTGAGGAGCATCATATGGAGGGGTGCCTATTTGCATAACACAATATTGAAGTTCCTCTACAATATGAATACCCCCTCCATAATTTTTATGAACCATATACTTGAATCCACCTTGATGAAGGAGTTTCAAAAACTGTCCCAGATCATATGCCTCTCTGTTATTATGATTGTCGTATTGGCAAAGATATGTGTAACTTTCAATGAGACATTTCAATGTTGCTTCATCCATGTCATTAATTACTGGTGCGTTTTCGCCGAAACTAAAATAAGGTTGTTTGTCATAGGTAGCACCGAAAGAGTGTGTTGGGATTCCATATTTTGTATACTCTGGAATTGTGACCTTATTTTTCGCAGGGACAACCTGGACATGTATTCCAGGGTCACTAGTTTTTCCGTGATATTGGTTCCCAGAACCAAAACTTCCCCCGGACGTCGTCACGTCACAATGATATTCACCATTCATATAAAGGTGATCGGTAACTTTCTGAATAAAATTCTTCATATTGGATGATAGTCCTCTGCACCAACTACCATTTTTCATATATTTTAGGGGGCATTTTAGCATAGACCAAGAATCTTTAGTCCCATGACGACGGTCATGGGATTGTATTCCCATAAAGATTGGATTTACTTTCACTAAATAAATATCTCCTAGTCCATCATCAAGGGCATTTCCTAGAAATTCTTTACCAAGAGGTTTAATCACACCTGGTCGCAGTCTAATAGGTGTTCCTTTGAACTCTGTATTTAGAGTGAATCTGGATTCCATAAACCGAGTCAATTTATCATGCGTATTAATTTCAGGTGGTAGGACTACTTTTATTACTTTCCAATTAGGCATTATAGTATTTAATATTTTAAATTTGTTTGAGTTAAAATATCAAATTTTTCAAAATTCTATTATTTAATACCAGGCATTTTATTAATTTATTTTGAAGGATTAATTAAGATTAAAATTATACAGATAAGTATTTTAAACCCCTTTACCAAGTAGTAACCGTATAGTTTCCTTAATCTGATCTTCGTCTGACAGAGGTGTTATTTGATTTGGTGGTACGGCAACGTGCGACCCATCAGGTAATGAGGTGGCGGGTAATTTAGAACCGGTAAAAACGGCGTTCCCGCGTTTTAAATATATGTCATAAGGAAGATCTTTAAATTTATGTTTCTGTACATTTGTTTCAATATCGCCAAAAGAATGCCATGTAACACCGTGGAAAGTCCTAATAGGGGGTGATGTCCAGTGGAGGCGCAGCAATGCTTTCCCAATTACCCCGCGCTTAGATTTCTTCGGTGTGATTGGCGCAGGTGCAGGTCCAAACCCTACTGGAGCCCGAGTCCGGCGCGCTTGCTGCGCGGCGAAGGCTGCGGCATAGGCGGCCCACTGATTCGGTGTGGTTGCCGGCATCGCAGCGGCAGCAGCGATCAAGCCGGGAGACGGTAATCCTGTCGTCGGTGTGGTTGGCGCAGCGAAGGGAGACGGTAATCCTGTCGTCGGTGTGGTTGGCGCAGCGAAGGGAGACGGTAATCCTGTAGTCGGTGTGGTTGGCGGTGCAAGGAGAGACGGGAATCCTGTCGTCGGTGTGGTTGGCACAGGTGCAAGGAGAGACGGGAATCCTGTCGTCGGCGTGCTTGGAAGCGGAGGCCCCGGTCCAAACCCTGCTGCTGCCTTAGCGGATTGCGCGGCGAAGACTGCGGCCCATGCGGCTTTAGATTTCTTCGGCTTGGTTACCCTCCGGGCTCGTGCGGCCCCAAACCCTGCTGCGGCGAAGCGGGCGGCTGCGGCCAATACGGCTTTAGAATTCTTCTTCGGCGTGGTTGGCGAAGATGGTGCGGGTGATGCTGACCCCCCTTTATTAATATAATATAGTGAATTAATATATTTTCTTAATATCTTCTGTCCTAATTTACTTTTTGTAGAAACTTTTCTACCAGTATTGGGATTGACAATTTTAGAATACATGTTATATAATATATATATATAATAATTTAATGATAATGGATTACGAATACTTGATATTTTCTTTAGTCCAACTATTTAAACAATCAAGGTGAATTTATGACTACATTCACAGAAAGTAACATACATGCTATCTACAATTGGGTAGAAACATATTAATATTTTAACAATTTTATCAAATATTAAAACTAACTGTCAAATAATAAAATATAACTTATGTCTAAAATTTTTAATATTGCACAAAAATTACTTCCGCGGATATCTAAAACTGAACTGATTGCTCTTAGAAGTGGTACGGTTTCGGTTGATAGAGAAATTATGTCCGGTAAAGTTAATATGAATAATCTTTTACAATTAGAGAATAAAAAAACTAGTTATTTAGACAACGAGTTAATAGACATGTGTAGTAAACTCCAGCACGAGGAAGTATTTAATGGCACAATGAATCAGAAGGTATTAAAAAATCTTTGTG
>Ga0115001_10003607_pt1 | contig 11510 bp, 7 predicted proteins | sample ArcticOcean_MG_C_12_FD_89869 | JGI IMG/M metagenome (GOLD analysis project Ga0115001, IMG submission 89869) | Marine microbial communities from western Arctic Ocean - ArcticOcean_MG_CB8_130 | ecosystem: Environmental > Aquatic > Marine > Oceanic | place: Arctic Ocean: Canada Basin | collected... | reverse complement strand
GACCCAAATAAAGCTCTGTGTAACATTACTGGAACTTTTTTTATTCCATCTTTATCAACATATGACGCTCCTAGTCTTCCCGGTAGATTAAGGTCTACTTGCAATGTTCCACACTGCCAATCTCTTCCGATTGCATCTCTTAAAACAAATTCAATTTTAGGCCCATAAAATGCCCCTTCACCTTTATTTATAATGTACTCAAGTTTTGATTGCTTGATAGCCAAAAGAAGTGCTGCCTCAGACTTGTCCCAAACATTGTCATCACCAACTCTTTTTTCTGGTCGATCTGAATACTTTAGTATTACATTTTCAAAACCCAAGTCTTTATAAATTTTTAAAATTAAATTAGTTACTATTAGAGACTCTTGAGTAATTTGGTCTTCTGTACAAAAGATATGAGCGTCATCTTGTGTAAAAGCTCTAACTCTTAATAATCCATGTAAAGAACCTGAAGGCTCATACCTATGAACTTTTCCAAATTCAGATAATTTTAAAGGCAAGTCTCTATAACTTTTTAATCCTTGGTTAAATACCTGCACACAGCCTGGACAATTCATTGGCTTAATAGCAAATATTTTTTCATCTGGAGTCTCTGAGGTATACATGTGTTCCCCAAATTTTTCCCAATGCCCGGATTTCTCCCATAAGCCCCTGTCCAATATTTCAGGTGTATTAATTTCTTTATAACCTGCAAGTCTTTGCTTCATTCTCATGTATTCAATTAGTCTTTGAAAAAGTATCCAGCCTTTCTCGTGCCAAAAAACAGCTCCGGGGCTTTCTTCTCTGAAATGAAATAAGTCCATTTCTTTTCCTATTTTTCGATGATCTCTTTTTTCAGCTTCTTCTAATCTATGAAGGTATTCTTCTAATTCTTTTTTTGATGTCCAGCATGTTCCATAAATTCTTTGTAACATTTCATTATTTGAATCCCCTCTCCAGTAAGCACCTGAAACTTTAATAAGCTTGAAAGCTTTTCCTATTTTTCCAGTTGAAGGCAAATGTGGACCCCTGCATAGATCACTCCAATTACCATGACTGTAGATTGAAACTTCTTCTCCGACTGGAATATTCTCAATAATTTCTGCTTTATATTTCTCACCTATTTTTTTAAAATGTTTTATTGCATCTTCTCTGTTCCAAACGTGTCTGGAAGTTTTTTCATTCCTGTCTACAATTTCTTCCATTTTTTTTTCAATTTTTATTAAATCATCTTCAATAAATGGTTCTTTTCTAGCAAAATCATAATAAAAACCATTTTCGATCACTGGGCCAATAGTAACTTGTGTGCCTGGGTACAATTCCTGAACTGCCATTGCCAAAATATGCGCGGTATCATGCCGTAAAACTTCTAATCCTTCTTTATCCTTAGGAGTGATAATTTGTATTTTTGAATCTTTTTCGATTTCAAAACTTAGGTCTTTAAGTTCCCCGTTTACAGACATGATAAGAGCTTCTTTTTCAAGAGATTTACTAATTTGCTTTACAAGCTCAAATCCATTCATGGATTTTTTAAAAGATATTTTTTTTCCGTCTAAAAGTTGAATATTAGGCATGGTTTCTTTTATTTAAGTAGTTTCTTATACTCTGTAAAGGTTCTTTGACACATTTGATCAACATTAAATTTTTTTTCTACGTTCTTTCTTCCTTGTTCACCCATTAAACTTAAAGATTTTTTATTCATTTCCATAATCTCATTTATAGCTTTAGCTAATTTATTTGCATCATTATACTTATACAATAAACCTGTCTTACCATTTAATACCGTTTCTCTAGAGCCTCCAATATCACTTGCTACAATAGGCTTGCTCATTGCCTGGGCTTCTACAGCCACTCTTCCAAAAGATTCTGGTTCGATTGAACTTGATATGACAAGATTGCTTAATTTATAGGCTACGGGCATTTCTTTGTGGTTTTCTATAAAAGTTATTTTTTTCTTCAGCCTATATCTTTCAGTCAAAAGTGAAAGTTTTTTTGAATAAAATTCTCTTCCCTGATTGGAGCCTAAAATAATTGCATGAAAATTTACTTTGTTGTATTTTTCCAAGAGATAACTCAAAGATTCTATAAACATTTCCTGCCCCTTCCATTTAGTCAAACGCCCAGGAAGAAGAATGGTGAAATTATTTTTATCAATTTTCCAGCTAGAGGCTAGGGCATTTACTTTTTCTTGTGATGTATTTTTTGAGTCAAAGTATTCTAAATTAATTCCTCTAAAAATTACCATTAACCTTTTTTTTTTTGGATTTAAATATTTTTGATAATTCTCATTTATATGATTGAAAATAAAATTTGACCCTCCAATAATTAATTTTGATCGTACCATAACGCTATTGTAAAAATGTTTGAATTTACTTAAAAAATTATAAGTTCCATGAAAAGTGGTAACAAATTTTCTTCTTGAAAAAAAACAAGCCCACAAACATGACCAGGCGGGGGCTCGGCTGCGTGCGTGCACTATGTCAATATTGTATATCAAAAGTATGAAAAAAATAATGATAAAATTTATAAAGATAATTATAGGATTTTTTGATTGGACTGGTAAACGAATTACTTTTACTTTATCTCTCTTGACGTATTTTAAAAGTTGTCCGCCGCTAGTTATCAAAAATGATTTACAGTTTTGTTCAGCTAAGTAATGAGCAAGATCATAACAACCTGTTTCTGCACCACCGAATCCTAATTTAGGTATTACTTGCAAAACTTTAATTTTGATTGCCATATTTGATATTATATATTACCAAATGAAAAATATAACGTGACATGAAAAAATTTAAATATCTTAAAATTTCTAAGACCAAAAAACTCAGATATATTGACAATTTTTATAAAAAAAAATTATATATAGTTTTTCTCCCAGGTTTTATGTCTAATATTGATGGAAAAAAACCTCAAACCTTTAAAAAATATACAGTTAAAAATAAATTAGGTTTTTTAGCTATCGAATACTCTGGCCATGGTAAATCGTCGGGAAAGTTCACAAAAGGAAATATAAGTGAATGGTCAATCGATGCTCAAAAAACAATTAAGAAAATTGTAAAAAAAAATGATTTTATTTTAATTGGCTCAAGTATGGGAGCGTGGATTGCTTTAAATCAATTTGAGTATTTCAAAAAACAAATTAAAGGTTTTGTAGGTATTGGTTCAGCGCCTGAATTTCTGGAAAGGTTAATGTGGAAAAAATTATCTAAAAATATAAAAAAAGAAATTAAACAAAAAGGTATTTATGTGATCAAACGTAATCAAACTAAATTTCATCAAAAACAATATGAATATCCTATTACTTATCAATTGATAAAAGATGGAAGAAAAAATAAAGTTTTATCGAAAAAAATTAATACTAAGATTTACGTTACTATGATTCATGGAGAAAATGATGAACTAGTTCCAGCATCATTTTCTAGAAAAGTACTGTCAGTATTCACAAGTTCCAAAAAAAAGCTAATAATAATAAAAAAAGGGGATCACAGTTTGTCTGATAAAAGCTCTTTAAAAAAAATAATTAAAGAATTAAATAATATTGTTATGAATGTAGTCTAGTCCCTCTACATAGGTTGGATATTTTAATTCATAATTAAAAAATTCTTTCATTTTTTTATTATTAACTTTTTTAGAATCTTTGTAAAAATTTTTTATAATTTCACTTTCTATAGTAGATAGATCAACTACTTTGGGTGTCTCAATATTTAAAAGTTTAGACCCATGTAAAATAAGTTCTTGAGATGATGTAGGCTTATCATCAGATACATTATAGATTTCTTTTGATTTAAAGTTTTGTAGAGACTTGAATAAAACATTTGCAATATCTTCAACGTGTATTCTAGAAAAGAATTGATTTTTTTTATTAATTATTTTTGCATTCCCAGTTTTAAGTCTAGCTAAAATATTGTTTTGATTAGAGTAAATTCCTGACAATCTAAGTATTTGCAGAGGTAGACTTTTTTTTTCCGCTAGATTTAACCAAGATTTTTCTGCATTCAACCTATTTATACCATTTATTGAAGTTGGATTTGTTTTACTATTTTCATTTACCCAATCTCCGTTGTGATTGCCATAAACACTGGTAGCAGACAAATATGTAATCCACTTTATTTTACTATTATCAAAAATATTTTTAAAGTTCTTTATCACTATGTCTTCTCCGTTTACTGGAGCTATAGATACTAGTATATGATTTGAGTATTCTAAATTCTCAATTAATTTTTTATCAAAAGAGTTTTCGGAAAACTGAAAGCTTTCGTAGTCTAAATCGTCAAAGCTTTTTTTATCAGATTTTTCCCTAGAAGTTATAGTTAAATTAATTTTTAAATTCTCTGAGTTAATTTTTCTTATAAAATTTTTTGCTACCTGTCCAAATCCAAAACACATAATGTTCATTGTTTCCATTTAACCAACCTTTTTTACTGTAGACTTTAAGGTAATAGGATTATCTAGTTTATCAAGCATCTCTATTGGACAAACTTGCTTAAAATTTAGTATTTCTTTTTCGTAGTTATCTAAAATTACTTTAGCGCTATTTGAATTTGTTTCTTTTAAAAAATCTTCTAGATTATTTTTTAAAACATTTTTCCAGTATTCAGTTTCAACTTGTTGCCAGATAATTGAAGCTGGATTTGCATAGTTCTCAAAATTATTTTTTGGATCGTAAATAAAAGCCATTCCACCTGTCATACCCGCGCCAAAATTATCTCCTACTTGTCCTAAAATAATCACGCTTCCACCGGTCATGTACTCACACCCGTGTGCTCCACATCCTTCTACTATCCCAAGACTACCAGAATTTCTAACTGCAAATCGTTCACCTGCTTGTCCTGAAGCGTATAGTTTTCCTGCTGTGGCACCATATAAAACTGTATTTCCAATAATTACATTCTCGTTCGAAACTAGGTTACTTTTATCTGGAATTCTTACAATTATTTTTCCTCCTGAAAGACTTTTGCCAACATAATCGTTTGAGTCCCCTTTAACTATTAATCTTAATCCTTTAATTAAAAAAGCTCCTAAAGATTGTCCTGCGCTACCATTAAGTTTAATAGTAATTGAATCTTCATTTAATTTATTGTCTCCATAAGTCTTGTATAAATAATGTGAAAGTCTAGTACCTACTGATCTATGTGTATTTTCAATATCGTATTCAAAATTAAAATTATCTTTATTGTTTATTTTTTCTTTTATATCTGACCAAATTTTTTCATCTAAAGTATCTGGCACTCTGCTAATTTGTTTATCTTTACAATATCTTAAATTGTTTCCCGGATCAGCTTGGACAAGAAGAGGATTAAGGTCTAGGTCGTCTAAGTTTGCTGAACCTTTGTTTACTTGTGTCAAGAGGTCAGTTCTTCCAATAATTTCATTAATAGATTTATATCCCAGTAATGCAAGAATTTCTCTGACTTCTGTGGCAACAAATGTAAAAAAATTTACAACTTTGTCTGGTGTGCCTGTAAATTTTTCTCTTAGTGACTTATCCTGGCTGCAAACACCAACTGGACAAGTGTTTGAATGACACTGTCTAACTAGTATACATCCCATTGCAACTAATGATGATGTCCCCATTCCATATTCTTCGGCACCCATCATGGCTGCCATTACTATATCTTTTCCAGTTTTAAGTCCGCCATCAGTTCTTAAAGTTACTTTATGTCTTAAATTATTGAGCGTTAAAATTTGATTAACTTCTGTTAAGCCCATCTCCCAGGGTATACCTGCGTACTTAATACTTGTTTGCGGACTAGCGCCAGTGCCTCCTGAGTGACCAGAAATTAAGATTACATCTGCTTTAGCTTTCGCTACGCCTGCTGCTATTGTTCCTATTCCAGTAGAGGCTACTAACTTTACTCCAATTCGGGCTCCAGGATTTATCTGTTTTAGATCATAAATTAACTGAGCTAAATCTTCAATTGAGTAAATATCATGATGTGGAGGAGGGGAAATTAAAGTTACACCGGGTGTAGAATGTCTTAACTTAGCTATTTCATCTGTAACTTTAAACCCAGGCAGCTGCCCTCCTTCGCCAGGCTTTGCACCTTGGGCCATTTTAATTTCAATCTCATTGCAATTATTAATGTAATTAATTGTTACACCAAATCGTGCTGAGGCTATTTGTTTTATTCTAGAATTAGCCGAATCTCCATTTGAGAACATGGTAAAACGTTTTTCATCTTCGCCTCCTTCTCCGCTACAAGAAGCTCCTTTTATTCTATTCATACCTACGGCTAAAGTCTCATGAGCTTCTGCAGATAGTGCTCCATGGGACATGCTTCCACTTCCAAATCTTTTTAAGATTTCAGCTAGTGGCTCTACTTCATTAATATTTATAGGATCTTTCTTGTCTTTAAACTCCAATAAATCTCTTAAACTAATAGGTGATAAATCGTGAATACCTTTAGAATATTTTTTGTAGCTATCATACGAACCTGTTCCAACAGCATGTTGCAATACGTGGATTAGGTGTCCTTGGAATTGATGCTGTTCACCAGTTTTTCTATATCTATAGATACCTCCAATTGGTAAAGTGACAATGTTATTTATAATAAAATTTTTGTGATGCTCTTTAATTTTTTTTTCAATTCCACTTATGCCAATGCCAGATATTCTTGAACTCATGCCAGGAAAATAGTCTGACACAATAGCTCTGCTTAAGCCTACAGCTTCAAAATTGCATCCCCCTCTATAAGAGCTAATTACTGAGATGCCCATCTTAGACATAATTTTTAATAAACCGTCGTCTATAGATTTTTTAAATTTAACAATACAACTCTCAAAATCAGAATTATTAAATAATTTTTTTTCAAATCTTTGGTAAATACTGTCAATCGCTAAATAGGGATTAACAGTGGTTGCACCGACTCCAATCAAGATTGCAAAAGAATGAGTGTCTAAGACATCTGAGCTTTCAACATTTATTGAACAGTATCCTCTTAAGCCTAATTTTATTAGATGTGAGTGCACCGCACCAACTGTTAAAATCGAAGGTATGCTCGCTCGTGATGAGTTAATTTTTTTATCTGATATTATTAAAGTGTTACTTCCTTCACGTACTGCAATTTCCGCTTCTTCTTTTATTTTTTCTATTCTTTCTTTTAATGACAAATTAACATCAAAAGTACAATCTAATATTCTAATTTTTTTTTTAAACAAGTTTTTAAATTTTTTAAATTGGGAGTTAGTTAAGATTGGACTCTCTAAAACATAAATATTTTCTTCGGTCAAATTATCAAAGTCTAAAATATTACCTAAATTTCCAAATCTAGTTTTAAGACTCATTACTTTATTCTCTCTTAAAGAATCGATCGGAGGATTGGTTACTTGGCTAAAATTTTGTCTAAAGTAATGGGAAATAGGTCTGTAATAATTGGATAAAACAGCTACAGGAGTATCGTCTCCCATAGAACCTATGGCTTCCTTCCCGTCTTCTGCCATTGGGTGAAGAATAATTTCTAAATCTTCTATGCTAAGACCAGACAAATATTGTCTTTTTTTTAATTCCTCAGAGGTAAATTCTGGTCTTTCTTTTTCGGTAAAAATTTTTTTATCTAAATCTATAATTTGTTTACTGTATTTTTTATAATCATTGGCAATGTAGTCTTTGATTTCTTTATCGTGATATAATTTTCCAAGTTTTAAATCTATTGCAATGATTTGTCCTGGTCCTAACTTGCCTTTAGAAATAATTTTTTCTTCAGGTAGTTTTATCATTCCAGACTCGGACCCGGCATAAAATATATTTTCCGAGGTTATGGCGTATCTTAAGGGTCTTAAACCGTTTCTATCTGTCGCTGCTAAAACCCATTTTGCATCTGTTGCACAAATTGCAGCTGGACCGTCCCAAGGTTCTATTGAACTATTTAAAAAATTAAATAAATCTTGGTGGTTCTTTGGGACTGTTTTACTTCTCTTGGACCACGCATCTGGAATCATCATGAGCTTAATCAGTGGCGCTAATTTACCTGAATGCGTCAGAAGTTCAAAAACATTATCTAAAGCTCCTGAGTCAGAACTTCCGGTAGTGATAACTGGTTTTAAATCATCAACATTTTTAAATAGAGAACTTGACATGTCTTGTTCATGAATCTTCATCCAATTTATATTTCCCTTAATAGTATTAATTTCCCCGTTATGAGCTAAAGTTCTAAATGGTTGAGCTAGATCCCAACTTGGAAATGTATTTGTGGAATACCTTTGGTGAAAAATAGCAAATCTTGATGTAAATTTTATGTCTTTTAAATCTAAGTAAAATTCTGCAAGAGATTCTGCTAAAAACATACCTTTATAAACAATAGACCTTGAGCTAAACGAACAAATATAAAATTCCTTAAGCTGACTCTCTCTTGCTATTTTTTCAATTTTTTTTCTAACAACAAATAGTTCTCTTTCCAAATTATTTGTTTCTAGCTCTGCATTTTTTTTAAATAATACTTGTGCAATTTCTGGTCTGTTCTGGTCTGCAGTTTTTCCTAAAACTTTTGGATTAACTGGTACCTGTCTCCATCCGTAGATAGAAAAATTTTCTCGTAGCAAAACTGACTCTATAATTTCTCTACATTTTTCTTGGTCAGAATAATTTGTTCTAGGTAAAAAGATCATTCCAACACATATTCTTTTGCTTGCATCGTGTTTGTGACCAGTTAATAGGATTTTTTCTTTAAAAAAATTTGGTGAGATTTCAAGTTGTATGCCAGCACCATCTCCTGATTTACCATCAGCGTCAACAGCTCCTCGATGCCAAACAGCTTTTAGAGCTTCGATTCCATATTCAACAATTTTTCTTGATTTCTTTCCATCTGTTGTTGCTATTAAACCAACTCCACAAGCATCATGCTCAGCACTAGGATCGTAAGCTAAGTTGTCCTGTAATAACTTCTTATTTTTTAAATATTTTGAATAATCGCTCATGATTAAGCTGCTTTTATTTTTTCTTGTTCAATACTTTTTTTTTTTAAATATTTTTGAATTTGTGCAGACGCATCTCTGCCGTCTTTAATTGCCCAAACTACCAGCGAAGCACCCCTAACAATATCTCCTGCTGCAAAAATTCCATCAATATTAGTTTGCATAGTATTTAAATCAATTTTTATTGTTCCCCATCTAGAAACTATCAGTTCTTCTGCTGAAAATAATTCTGGAAGATTTTCTGGATCAAAACCTAAAGACTTAATTACAATATCAGCTTTAATATTATACTCTGAGTTTTCTTGTATCTCAGGTCTTCTTCTGCCTGATGAATCTGTATTCCAAGTAACATTTTATTAACCTGAACCTCTACAACTTTTTTTTGACCGATAAACCTTTTTGGACCTGTTAACCAAATAAATTCAACACCTTCTTCTATTGCGTTAGCAACTTCTCTACTAGAACCAGGCATATTTTCTCTGTCTCTTCTATAGAGGCATTTAACCGATTTTGCTTTTTGTCTCGTTGCTGTTCTTACGCAGTCCATGGCTGTATCACCGCCACCAATAACAACGACATCTTTGTTTTGAGTATTTAACGTACCGTTGTCAAAAAGCTCAACCTTGTCTCCCAGCCCTTTTCTGTTTGATGCGGTTAGAAAATCCATAGCAGGAAAGATGTTTTCTAAATTACTTCCCGGAATATCTATTTCTCTAGGCTTGTAAACACCTGTTGCAATTAATATGGCGTCATGGGCTTTTTTTAGTTCATTTAAACTTTTATTTTTTCCGACTTCAAAGTTTTGAACAAATTTAATTCCACCTTGCTTGAGAAGTTTTGTTCTTCTTTCAACTACAAATTTTTCTAATTTAAAATTTGGTATTCCATAAATCAATAACCCGCCTGGTCTGTCATACCTGTCATAAACTGTAACCTGATAACCAAATTTTCTTAATTCTTCTGCACAAGCTAAACCAGCTGGACCAGCACCTATGATTCCCACTGATTGATTAATTTCAGTTTTAACTTTTAATGGTTTAACCCAATTTTTTTCCCAAGCAGTGTCTGTGATATATTTTTCAATAGAACCAATTGTAACTGTTCCATGACCTGATTGTTCAATTACACAGTTACCTTCGCAGAGTTTATCCTGTGGACATATCCTGCCACAAACTTCTGGCATATTATTCGTGCTTTGCGAAAGTTCATAAGCTTCTTGAAGTCTGCCTTCTGCTGTCAATTTTAACCAATCAGGAATATTATTGTGTAGTGGGCAGTGAACTTGACAGAATGGTATTCCACATTGAGAGCACCTGCTTGATTGTTCTTCCGCTTTGTTCTTAATGTAGTCGCTGTACACCTCGTGAAAATCTTCTTTTCTCTCACTTGTGTCTCTTTTGTCTGGAGTAGTTTGTTCTAAACTAACAAACTGAAGCATTTTTTTTTTCATAAAGATAATAAACTTACCTTATATTGAAAATCTTAGAAGTTATAAAAGGTAAATAGTATTGATATAAATACAAATTAAATTAACTTTTTGATATGTTTCTTTTGCATACCAAATATGCATATCAATAAAACTATAAAAGTTTATAAAAATAAAATAAATGTTTGAAGTAATAATTTTATCAATAATTCAGGGTATTACTGAATTTCTCCCTGTAAGTTCCTCTGCACACTTAATATTAATCTCGAAATATTTTAATTTTACTAATGCAAATTTAACTTTAGATGTAAGTCTTCACTTAGGTTCACTGTTGGCAATAATCACTTATTTTAAAAAAGATATTTTCAATTTTATAAAAAATAAAAATATATTTTTGAAAATATTGATAAGTTCATTTCCAACTTTAATTGTTGGTTTTATTTTAGTTAAGTTTTCATTAATTGATTTCTTAAGGAGTTATAAGTTAATAGGCTGGACTACAATTATTTTTGGCATAATGCTTTATTTTAGTGACTTAAAACAAACCACAAAAACAATCAAAGATAACTATAATTATAAAACAGCTATATATATTAGTTTTTTTCAAATCTTATCATTAATACCAGGGGTGAGTAGATCGGGAATAACTATAACTGGGGCGAGAATTTTTAATTTCTCTAGAGTAGATTCTGCAAAAATATCTTTTTTAATGTCTATTCCAACATTGACGGCTGTGAGCATTTACAATTTTAAAAGTCTGTTAATTGAGAATAATTTAACATTCTCTATTTTAAACTTATACGGTATTATTTTTTCATTTATATTTTCTTATTTAACTATTAAGTTTTTTCTAAATTTCATAAAAAAATTTAGTTTGGTTTATTTTGTTATTTATAGAATTCTTTTAGGAGTATTAATTTTATTTTATTCTTATTGGATATAAAAATAATAGATAAGAAAAATTATAGTTTTATCATCTTTAGTTTCAAAAGCTTTTAAACTAAATAAAACTACTATATCTATGAATATTAAATTTAATTAAATTTTTAATCTATAAATTCTGAAAGATATTTTTATAATAACTGGTGACTTTAGAATTTTTTATTTTTTATGGTGCGCTTGCTAGGATTTGAACCCAGAACCTCCTGGTCCGTAGCCAAGCGCTCTATCCAGTTGAGCTACAAGCGCAATTTTT
>Ga0115001_10003605_pt1 | contig 11511 bp, 11 predicted proteins | sample ArcticOcean_MG_C_12_FD_89869 | JGI IMG/M metagenome (GOLD analysis project Ga0115001, IMG submission 89869) | Marine microbial communities from western Arctic Ocean - ArcticOcean_MG_CB8_130 | ecosystem: Environmental > Aquatic > Marine > Oceanic | place: Arctic Ocean: Canada Basin | collected... | reverse complement strand
GATCGTTGGTCTATCATCAAAAAGTGGTGATCTAGAAATAAATGTTATGAAAGGTAAGCAATTGACAAACATGAGAACTCAAGGGACGGATGAGAATGTTGTCTTAACCCCAGTAAGAAAAATGTCAATTGCCGAGCAATTAAGTATGCTAAATACGGATGAGGCTTTGGAAATTACCCCTAAATCTCTTAGACTAAGAAAAGCCATGTTAAATCCTCACGACAGAAAAAGAAAGTCTAAAGCTTCTTAAAGTCTAAATTTAGATTTTTTACTATCATTTAAAAAACCCTTAACGGTCTCGAGTGTTAGTTGATTAAAAGTTTTCCCAAAAGAAGTGATTTGATTAATTATTTTTGGTGGCATTGTTATTATGTTGCAGCCTAGTTTTTTTGCTTGAATGTAGTTATACGCTTCCCTAGTACTAGCCCACAAAATTTCTATATTTTTATACTTTTTAACTTTTAAAATACTTTTTTTAAAGATTGGGAGAGGATCTATACCTTTATCAGCCATCCTACCTGCAAAAATTGATATAATAGATTTTGTTTTTTTATCTAAACAATTAAATACTTTGTTTACCTGCTCAAAAGAGTAAATTGCAGTAATATTTAACTTTATTCCTTTTGAACTTAGCTCTTTTATAACTGGTCCTGTAAACTGACCCTTTGAATTCACAACTGGTATTTTCACGTAAACATTTTTTGCCCACGTATTAATTTTATAAGCTTGCTTGAGCATCTCTTTTTGATCGTCGGCAAATACTTCAAATGATATTGGTTTTTTTTTGCATATTTTTAAAATTTCAAGAGAGTACTTCTTGTAATCATTAGCTCCAGCAATTCTCATTAAACTTGGGTTTGTAGTGAAACCGTCGACAATACTTTTTTTATCAAAAAATTTTATTGTTTCATAGTCAGCGCTGTCACAAAATATTTTTGTTTTCATTAATCTAAATTTTTAATTATATCCTCAGTCATTTTTTTTGCGTCTGCAAATAACATTAAAGTGTTATCTCTATAAAAAAGTTCATTATCAACTCCAGCATAGCCTGGTGACATTCCTCTTTTTACAAATAAAACAGATTTACACTTTTCTACGTCCAAAACTGGCATTCCAAAAATAGGACTTTTTGGATCTGTTTTTGCAACAGGATTGGTTACATCATTAGCTCCAATCACAAATGCAACATCTGTATTCGCAAAATCATTATTAATATCATCTAGTTCAAATACTTCATCGTAAGGAACATTAGCTTCTGCTAACAATACGTTCATATGCCCTGGCATTCTTCCAGCTACAGGATGAATGGCATAACTAACTTTTACATCATTTTTTTTTAATTTATCTACCATTTCTCTAAGTGCATGCTGTGCTTGTGCAACAGCCATTCCATAACCTGGGACTATTATTACAGACGATGCATTCTTCATAAGAAAAGCTGCATCTTCTGCGTTACCACTTTTAACTGGTTTCTGTTCAGCTTTTTCTTTTGAATCATTAGAAGAATTATCAGTTCCAAAACCACCAAGAATAACATTTACGAACGACCTGTTCATTCCTTTACACATTATATATGAGAGTATTGCTCCTGAAGATCCAACTAATGCTCCTGTAATGATTAATGCTGTATTTTCTAAAGTAAAACCAATACCGGCTGCCGCCCAACCTGAATACGAGTTAAGCATTGATATTACTACTGGCATATCAGCTCCACCAATCGGAATAATTATCAAAAATCCGATTAGTAATGATGCTACAATCAAAATCCAAAATATTTGTGAAGTTTGATCTATAATTAAGTAAATAATTAAACTCAGAATTAAAATCCCTAATGTAGCATTTAAATAATGCTGACCAGGAAAGGTGATTGGAGATCCTGACATAAGACCTTGAAGTTTCATAAAAGCTATTATTGAACCTGTAAATGTTATAGCTCCAATTGATACTCCTAATCCCATCTCAATAATACTAGCGGTTTTAATATTTTGAAAAGTTCCTAGTCCAAAAGAGTCTGGACTATAATAAGCTGATACAGCAACTAACACTGCTGCTAAGCCAACTAGACTGTGAAAGCCTGCAACAAGTTGCGGCATAGCAGTCATCGGAATTCTAAAGGCAATTACTCCACCAATAGATCCACCGATAACTAAAGCTATTACAAAGTATAATAAATTAGCAAATAAAATATTTACTGATAAAATTGAAACAACGATTGCAAGAACCATACCTGTTATTCCAAAAAAATTTCCCATTCTTGAGGTTTCAGGAGATGATAAGCCTCGAAGAGCTAGTATAAATAGTACTCCGGTTATTAAATATAAAATTGATGATAAATTTGCTGACATTATTTATTTTTCTTTTTTTCTTTTTTTTTGTACATCTGCAACATTCTCTGGGTAACTAAGAATCCTCCAAAAATATTTATAGCTGCCAAGATAATAGCTAAAAAACCCAAAATATTTGAAAATGAAATGTTGCCCGCGCTAGAGGAACTAAAAGAGGCAATAATAGCTCCAACAATTATAACTGATGAAATAGCATTAGTTACAGACATTAACGGAGTGTGCAAAGATGGCGTTACACTCCAAACAACAAAATATCCAATAAATATAGATAAAACAAAAATACTAAGTCTGAATATAAAAGGATCAATTTCCATAATTTTTTATTATTTAATTAATGTTTTCATAATAATTTCATCCTCTAAATTAATATTAAAAATTTTTTTTTCTTTACTATAAAGGTTTCTAACAAAACTAAATAAATTTTTTGCATAAAGACTTGAGGCTGTTAGCGGCAATTTATTCATCAAATTTTTGATACCTATAATTTTTATTCCATTAATAATTATAATTTTGTCAACTTCTGAATAAGCTGAGTTTCCACCCTGTTCAGCAGCTAAATCATATATGATTGAACCTGGTTTCATTAGTTTAACAAGTTCCTCATTTAAAATTCTAGGAGCAGATTTTCCTGGAATTAAAGCAGTACAAATAACAATATCATTTTTAATCATTGCATCTCTTAGTAAATCAGCTTGTTTTTTTTTAAACTCCTCACTTGCTTCTTTGGCGTAACCACTAGATGTCTCTAGATTTTCCTCTTGCTCAACCGATAAAAATTTTCCACCTAGGCTTTCAACCTGTTCTTTTGATGCAGCTCTAACATCTGTAGCAGATACTATGGCACCAAGTCTTTTTGCAGTTGCAATAGCCTGTAAACCTGCAACACCTGCTCCAATAACTAAAACTTTGGCCGCAGGTACAGTTCCGGCAGCTGTCATCATCATAGGAACAGCTTTTTCAAATTCATAAATAGATTCTATTACCGCTCTATAGCCTGCTAGGTTAGACTGCGAGGATAAAACATCCATTGACTGTGCCCTTGAGATGCGGGGTAATAACTCTAAGGAAAAAATATTTATATTTTTTTTTAATATTTCCTTAAATTTATTTTCATTTTTTGAAGGATTAAAAATTCCAACTAAAATAGTTTTTTCTTTTAGTGTTTTGATTTCTTCTTCCGATGGACAATTAACTTTAAGTATTAAATCAGAATTATTGATTACCTCTAAAGAATTATTATAAAATTTAACTCCTACTTCCTCGTATTGTTTATCTGCAATTCCTAAATGGTTAGCATAATTTTTTTCTAAACTAATATTCAAACCTAATGCTGTAATATTTTTTGCGGTCTCTGGAGTTATTGCGACTCTTTTTTCTAAATTGATATTTTCTTTAATTGATCCAACAGACACAATGAATTTCTATAGCAGAGTAATAGCTAGTATTACTAGAAGTAAAATTACCGCAACGGTTCCAAATAAAACAAACTTGGTAAAACCGTTCCAGGTATTTTTGTAGTTTTGATCGCTCATGTAATTAACCTTGCCGAGCTTTATACCTTGGGTTTTTTTTATTAATTACGTAAATTTTTCCTCTTCTCTTAACAATTTTAGAGTTGAGGTCCCTTTTTCTAAGTGATTTAAGTGAGCTTGCTATTTTCATAAAGTTATAATTTTAGCCTGGCAACGTCCTACTCTTCCGTGCCTTAAGACAAAGTACCATTGGCGCTGAAGGACTTTACTTCCGAGTTCGGAATGGGATCGGGTGTGGCCCCTTCGCAATAATTACCAGGCAGGGTCTTATAATGTGTTTTTTTCTGCAAGTAAACAAAAAACTTATTTAAAAAAACACCTTATTTGGTGGGCGTGATAAGAATTGAACTTATGACCTCTACGATGTCAACGTAGCGTTCTACCACTGAACTACACGCCCTAATATTTAGCGGAAAGCAAAAAAAGATTCGATCTGCAGTTTCTTTAATTTTAACCATGGATAAATTAAAGAGATGTCTATTTTTTCATATTTTTTTTTATTATTTTTAATCCAGTATTTAAGTTCAGAGATATATTCCTTTAAATTTAAATTAGAATAATTTTCACTATGCAATCTATAATAAGCTAAAGGTTGCTGAATAGCATAAAATTTAATTTTTAAACTTAAATTCATAAAAAGATCAAAATCTCCAATTATATTATATTCTTCATTGAATTGATTTTTTTCTAATAAATCTTTTTTGATCAAAACAGTAACTATACCAACTAAATATTTTTTTAATAATTTTTTTGTGACAAAGCCTGATTCTAATCTTGATTTAAAATTGTTAAAAAGTTTTTTTTTTGTTTGATTGTAAGTTAAATATTTAGAATAAATAAATTTTATTTCATTATTTTTTCTTAATACCTCTACTTGTTTCATTAATCTTTCGTTATGCCACCAGTCATCAGTATCTAGAAAAGATACGTAATCTCCATTGGTTTTTTTTAAAGCTAAATTTCGGGCTTGATATAATTTCGTAAATGAATAGTGCTTAAAATACTTTATTCTTTTATCTTTTAATTGATAGCTTTTTATTATTTTCATACTGTTATCTGTAGAGCAATTATCCCAAAAAATTAACTCCCAGTTTTTATATGTTTGACTAAAGATACTTTTTAAGCTTTTCTTTAAATATTTTTCACCATTGTGGCAATTCATAATAATACTTATTAATGGATTTGTAATTTTATTTTTCATATGAACTGATAGTCTTTTTTATTCCATTTAATATTGAGGTTTTTGGAGTCCAATCGAAATATTTTTTAATTTTATTTATATTTGGGAATAGATTTAGGGGTTCTTCCTTTCTCATCTTCAGCTTACCAAAATTTGGTTTTCCTTTATTGATTAATTTATTAATTAAATTAATTAAAAACCTTACTTGTATAGGTTTTCCACTACCAACATTAAAAATTTTATAATTTATATTTTTTTTTTTTGTTATTTTAATAATTAGATTTACTAAATCATCAATATATAAAAAGTCTCTTATTTGTTTTCCATTTGTACAGTCAAATATTTCATTTTTTAAACACGAATTAATAACTGCTGGAACTAATCTATTTACTTCCTGCTTGGGACCGTAGGCCTGATATAGCCTTAAAACGACTACAGGAAATTTATATTTTTTATTTAGATGTTCTAAATATTTTGTAGATTTATATTTCGCTCTGGCATAGGCGGTTTTTGGTTTGCAAATATTTACTTCAGAATGGGGGGGCAAAATATTTCCATACTCCATGCTGCTACCTAATTGAATAAAACATTTAATTTTTTTATTTAAAAAAAAATTAGCCAAATTTTGGCACCCGTTATAATGTGTGTTATATGTTTTTTTTTTTTCTGTATGATTAACATATCCACTCAGGTTTATAATTATATTAAAATTATCATTAATTTTATTTAATTGTTTTTTGGAAGTAAGATCACAAATTACGTAGTTTACTTTTTTAATAAATCTTTTTTTATTTGGTTTCTTCGATGACAAACTTGTAACATTATATCCTAAATCTATAAGCTTTTTTGCGGTATGAAAGCCTATGAATCCTGTGCCACCTGCTATTAATATTTTTTTTTTCAACTTATTTTATGAATTTCTTTTTCGATAATTTCTTTATCTCTTAAAGTATCCATACACTGCCAGTAACCCTTGTGCTTGTAAGCGGTTAAACTCTTTTTTTTACTAACGATGCTTAATGGTTCTTTTTCAAGATAAGTTTTGTCATTTTTAATCAATTTTAAAAAATTCTTATGCATTACAAAAAACCCACCATTTATCCATCCCTCATCCAAGCGGGATTTTTCTTTAAAATATGTAACAGTATTTTTAATGAGTTTTATTGCACCAAACCTTGCCGGTGGTCTTACTGCTGTCAGAGTTACAAGAGCTTTTAATTTTTTATGAAATGAAATTAGGTTTTTTATGTTTATATTTGAAACACCATCACCATAAGTCATCATAAATGTCTCATTTTCAGCTATATACTTGCTTAATCTCTTTAGTCTACCTCCAGTCATTGTCTTTTTTCCTGTATCTATAAGTTTAATGTTCCAATTTGGATGTTTTTTTTTAAAATATTTTTTTATGACTTCACCCTTATAACCCAGCGCAATATAAAAATCCTTATGTCCATATTTGGCATAATGCTTCATTATGTAATAAATAATTGGTTTACCTTTAATTTTTATCATCGGTTTGGGAATTTTTTTTGTGTATTCTGAAATACGAGTTCCATATCCTCCAGCTAATATTATTACTTTCATATTGTTAATTTAAATTTATTTATAAGTTTTTGCCCAGGCTTCAGCATTAGACTTTCCTAACACCGTCCCTTCTGCATTGCATTTATTACAAGGAGAAGATTTCCTTAAGCCTTTTATTAGGTCTTCTCTATACTTTGATATAATTTTACCTTTCCATATTTCGAAAATTTTTTCTTGCATCATGTTTCCCATTGTAACTCGTCTTTGCCAATCTTGTGGACATAAAAATATATCGCCGTTCCAATCTATAAGAAATTGATAAGAAGGATAAAAACACTTTGTATAAGTTATATTGCTTTTTTGGTTTCCTTTATTAATTGTACCCGCACGATTTGTTAGTTTCACACCAAAATCACTGTCTGCATTATACCAACGGTCTCTTAATATAACCATTTCTTTTGGAACGTTGGCCTCTCTTACTAATTTTTCAAATTTTTCAATTTGATCTGGGCCGTCATACATACTTATTAAAACTTTACTTACGTTAGCTAAATAAAGATCTTGTAATTTCTTACTTGTTAATACATCTCCATTAGTGATTATTTCCACAGTGCCGGCATTTGAAAGTTTTTTAACGATGTAGTTAATATCTTTATGTAGCATTGGCTCACCATAACCACATAGTGCGATAGCACCCTTATAGTTTATAGCCTTAAGGTCATCATGCACTTTGTCAATTAATAATCTGCTCATTACTTGATACGTGTCAGGAGCCACACTAGGATCTGATTTAGGGCAAAAGCTGCACGATCGATTACAAACGTCAATAAGGCTAAGCTCAACCCAGGTAGGAAGAGGAACATCCTCATAAAAATCTGGCTTTCCATCAACAATGAGTGTTCTTCTTTGAATATTTGTGCGTATGGTATTTTTAGGATCCATTAAATATTTTTTCTTTTTTTATAGATTTTTGAAGCTTCTTTTTTAATGTCATCATACTCTTTCATTTTTCTTTTAACAAATTCAAGGGTAAGTTTGGTTTTTTCCACGATTCCTTTTGGGGTTAATATGTATATATAATTCACCTTATTTTGGTTCTGTGTAAAGTTATTAATTTTTATAAAGCCTTTTTTTTTTAGCTCCTTTAAACAGTAATTTAACTTACCTAGACTAAAGCCCATTTCAGCCGCAAGTTTTCTTTGCGTTAAGCTTGAGTCATTTGTAAGTTTTCTCAACAAATTTAAATGATCTTCGTTAAATTTCATGGAATTTAATCTTAGGTTAATTTAATAACATTATATATGTTCATAATTTGAACATAGCGGTATCAATAACAAATTAAATGAAAAAATACAAATTTTTATTCATAAAAATAAATACATCGTATATGCTGCACAATATATAAAGAAATTAAATGAAAAAATTGAAAAAAAACAACTACATTCTCAACGAAGGTTATGATGCAAAAATTATTTTTAGTGGTGGCAACCAATCAAAAATTTATTTTAAAAATTCAAAATTAATTGATTTTTCATTTTGTTCAGGAGCATTACTTTTGGGGCATAGAAGTAAAATATTTCTTAAATGTTTAAAAGATCTAACAAAAAATAAAATTAGTCCTCTTTCTTCTCCGAACAGTACGGCTGTTTTATTTTCAAAATTGTTAAAAAAAATATTTCCTCATTTTTCTAAATTTATATTTTGTACCACTGGAAGCGAAGCAGTCTTAAAAGCACTTAGAATAGCTAGAGCTATTTCTAATGAAGATTTAATAATATCAGTAACGGGAAGCTGGCATGGCTCAAATGACAAAACATTGTTTAGTACAAATAAAAAAATGGCATCCGTTCCATTGTCTGGTGGGCTATCAAAGTTTGACCAAAAAAATATAAAATTTATCCCGTATAATAATCTTAAAGAGTCAAAAAAGATTTTGGATAAATATAAATCTAAAATAGGTGCTATAATTATTGAACCAATACAGGGCGGGTTACCTCTAAAAAATATAAAAACCTACTTAAAATTTTTAAAAAATTATTCAAAAAAAAATAAAAAAATTTTAATTTTTGATGAAATTATCACTGGTTTACGCTGTGACGGAAAAAGTGTTCAAAATCTTTATCACGTTGAGCCTGATATTTCTTTGTTTGGAAAATCTTTTGGAGGAGGCATGCCTATAGGTGTAATTGGAATATCTAAAAAAATCGAGAACTTATTAAAAAATAAAAATGTTTACTTGGGGGGAACATTTTCAGGAAATTCTATATCCACTTATTTCGGTTATGCTACAACTAAATTTATAATTAAAAATAAAAAGAAAATATTTGAAGATTTAGAAAATAAATCAAAATATTTTTATAATAAAGTATCGAATTATATTGGTGAAAATAATTTTAAAGTTCAAATTTTTAGATTTAAGTCTATGCTTAGAATAATATTTTCAGATAAGATAATTGAAAATAGAATTCAAAGAGATTTTTTTGAAAGAAAAAATAAAAAAAAAATGGAAAATTTTAGAAACTATTTATTTGAAAAAAAAATATACTATCCCAAAAATGGTATAATTTTTATTTCTACTCAACATAAATATAAAGATCTTGATTTAAGTATCAAATTTTTTAATTTAGGTTTAAAGAAATTTTTTAGATAATTTTTAAATTTCATCATTTTTATAAATTAATTAATTTAGATTAAGACTATTAGTCTCTTGCTTGATAAAATCGCTCCATTCATTGACATAATTATTTCTGTGGTAAAAATAATTTTTTAAAAATAACTTCCTAGAAGCCTGTACTTTTTTTGAAAACCACCATTTGTCAATATTATTCCAATTTTCATTAATAAAATTAATAGCTTCTTTTGAATTCTTAAATAAAATTTTTGAGGCATAGAAATTATTAAAAATCTTTTTTGTTATTTTATTATTAATATGTACTGAAGAATTTTTAATTAGAATAGATGGAATGTTATATTGTAAACACTCTGTAAAAGATGTTTGTGGAATAAAATTGATAACTATTTTGCTCATATTAATTGACTCAGAAAAAGAAACGTTAGTTGATTTTTCTAGAAAATTTTTTCCAAACAAAACTTGAAATTTTTTACTTGTATTGTGTTCATTGGTTTTAGGTCTGAATTTTATACCATTCATAATATTTGATTTTAAATTCTTTAAACTATTTGTCAGTTCAAAAAATAATTTAAGGTCTTCATCGAGCCCTTTTGACCCAAATAAACCTCTAAATTTATATTTTGAACTTTCGTTATAGGCAATCAAAATTTTTTTATTCTCCCTAATTTTTAATCTAGATATTCTTTGCCCATAATTAAATTTAATCACCGGACTCAAATACTTGTCATTTTTTTTAATCTTAGCGCCCAGACCTGAAACTATAAACTTATCCGCAATTCTTTTGTGAATAGATCGAAGAGAATCAGTTTCTGGATGTATACCTCCACCATGTTCTACAAAAATTATTTTAGAATTTAATAATTTAGACTCAGCTAAAAAGTTCCTAAAATAATCGTTAAAACTAAATTCGTACATAGATACAATTAATCTTTTTTTAATAAAACTTTTCTGTCTCTCTTTGATTTGACTATAATTCTCTACATAAGACATCGGAATATGTTCGCTTATATTTTTAATCAAAAAAGTACCGAAATGATCAAATTTTTTAATTTTTATTAAATTTTTTTCTAATAGTTTTTTTTTGTAATTATCTTTTTTAATAAATTTCCGGTATTTATTTTGGAACAAACTAATTATTTTTATTGGAATTATTAGATTTTTTAAGCATAGCTGAAAAAAAAAAGATTTCGTTGTTATGAAAGTATCAAACACAACTGTATTTAAGCGTAATGCAAGAGAAGATAAAAAATTGTTGCAAAATTTAAAAAAAAAATATTTTACGTTATGTTGTTTAGATTCTTTTGATTTTTTTCTTTTAAATTTAATTTTTTTTTTGTAAATTTGAACATTAGTAATTTTTCTAAATTCAAATAATTTAATAAATAAGTAATGATTGAACTCGTCAGTTACCATTGACTTAAGCCATTGGTGTAAATCTGAATAGGAATCATTGTTTTTTTTTTTATACTTATAAGTATAAAATTTTTGATTAGGATATTTTTTTTTAAAGTTAGTTATATCGTTCCATCGATTATAAATAATGTTTATATAAAAATGCAGCCATGACGAAACGATCATTTCCCAATAATTAACACTATGATTTGTCTTGTGTATTATATTTAACTGAGTCGAAAGAATTTTTAATACTTTTAAATATAAAATTTTTTTTTTCTTAGACTCTTTTAATAAAAATAAATTTTTTTTATTTTCTGAATCTGAGCCCAAAGTATTTTTTTTCTTTAGGAAGTTTTCTTTGCAATTGGTGACATGGCAAAAGCTACCTAGAAAAAAATTATTTTTATTATTAGGATTAGCGTTATCTAATTCCGTCGTAGATAAAAAAAACCTTCTACGCATATTAGTATTCATATCAAATAGTTTTAATCATTTTAGAAAATATTTTTTTTTCTCTAGTTTTCAATTTACTCAAAATAAATTTTTTTTTAGCTTCGTTGGCCTCTTTTTTTGAAGCCACAAAATTATTTACTAATTTTAATGTAGAAATATTTATTTTTTTATTTAAGAAATTTGATATTTTGTTAATTGTATCTTTCTTATTTAATATAAATTCGTTCAAATTAATATTTAAAAAGTTTTTATTTTTTTTATATTTTTTTACTTTAATTTTTTCAAGGAAGTCATTGCTCTTTTTCAAATAAAGCATTTTTTCAATAAAATTTTTATTCTGTAATTTGATATTTAATTTATAAAAATTTGGATGATATATTTTATTATTTTTTTTATATCGTATTCCTTGATCTAAATTTGATTTATCAAAATTTGAAAAAACTTTTT
>Ga0115001_10003592_pt1 | contig 11532 bp, 24 predicted proteins | sample ArcticOcean_MG_C_12_FD_89869 | JGI IMG/M metagenome (GOLD analysis project Ga0115001, IMG submission 89869) | Marine microbial communities from western Arctic Ocean - ArcticOcean_MG_CB8_130 | ecosystem: Environmental > Aquatic > Marine > Oceanic | place: Arctic Ocean: Canada Basin | collected... | reverse complement strand
TTTCTATACTAAAGGAAACAACTCTTATACTACTCTCTCAGGATATAAGTTAGATATAAGAGAATCTATGAACTTATTAGATTCTTTACTGATGGGTGATACTTATAAATCATATGATAAAGAACCACTAAATGAGATTCGTTCTATGTATATACAATTACATAACGATCCTGTTTCTGTTATTCATTATAACCTTTAAATGTGAGCTAACTTTCTTTTTAAGTTACGTTACCGCAAAATATTTTTAACTATGATTTTATACCTAACCATTGGCTTTCTTTGGATGTTTTCCTTTGATTCTCTTTTAAGAAGAGGTGGAGAAGGATTTACCTTTCCCCAAGCCATATTTAATGTTGTCCTTTGGCCTCTTGGTATATTTTTTGCTATACGAGGATTTATGGATAATAATGATGATGAACTATGAGAGATAAAATAATTGAAGCAATATCGGAAGTATACGATCCTGAGATTCCTGTAAATGTATGGGAACTTGGATTAATTTATGAAATTGAAGTTTATGAAGATAATACGGTTAAAGTTGTGATGACGTTAACTTCTCCTAATTGTCCCGTAGCTGAAATTCTTCCTACTCAAGTAGAACAAGCTGCTGCTTCTGTTGAAGGAGTTAAATCTGTATTTCTTGAACTAACCTTTGAACCACCATTCGATCCAAGTATGATGAGTGAAGAAGCTAGGTTTATGTTAGATATGATGTAAAACTATCAATAGAAAGAAAGGGAAAATCTTTTTTTTATCGACACTTAAAAAAACTTTAAAAAACGACACGAATTTAGTTGATAATAATTTGGTTATGTCAAATAATTTTCGTATCTTTAGTATTATACAATAAGAGAGTTCTCAACTTGGAATCTCTAAAACCAATGATGATATGAAGATATATAAAATAGATAGTAAAGGTAAGGTTCGTATATTGGAGATAACAACTTCTAATGGTAACCTCATCCAAACCTCCGGCCTATTAGATGGAAAGAAAGTAGAACATACGAAATTATGTAAACCTAAGAATATTGGAAAGGTTAACGAAACTACTGATATAACACAATCTGAATCTGAAGCAGATGCATTGGTAGTAAAGAAATTACGAGAAGGATATTTCAAAACAATAGAAGAAGCTAAGAGTGTAAAGGTAATCTTACCTATGTTAGCTCAAGATTATTTTAAGAAAGAAAAGAAAGTACAATGGCCTTGTTACGCACAACCAAAGTTAGATGGTATGCGAGGATTGGGTAATATGGGTACTTTAACTTCACGTGCAAATAAAGAAATTATCACCCTCAAACACATTCAAGCTGATTTGGATGGAATAGAACAACACATCGATGGTGAGTTGTATGCACATGGATTGACGTTTCAAGAGAATATGAAAATCATAAAGAAGTATAGAGAAGGTCAAACTGAAAATGTTAAGTACCACGTATATGATATGATTTCGGATAAACCATTTATTGAAAGATATTCAGAATTAAAAACTATAGTAAAAGGAAAACCAAATATAGAAGTAGTACCATTGGTAGAAATTAGTAATCCATGGGTCTTAGAAGAATACTATGGGAATATGATGTTAGCTGGTTATGAAGGAGTAATGTTAAGATGGGGAACTGATGGTTATAAGGTAAATGGTAGAAGCGATAACTTATTGAAGTATAAAAAGTTTTTTGATGTAGCAGTACCGATTGTAGATATAACACCTAATGATGCGATTCCAACTCATGGAACTATATGGGTAGAGTATAATGGTAAAGTGGTAAAGACGGGTGCTAGGTTATCCCATGAAGAACGAGAAGATATACTAACAAACAAAGATGAGTATATTGGTAAAACGGCAGAAGTAAGATACTTTGAAACCACCGATGATGGTTCTTTAAGATTTCCAGTCTTTTGCGGTATACGATTAGATAAGTAAATTAAAAAGTTTTTTGTAATAAATTTGTTTATCTCAATTATTTTTCGTATATTTACATAGTAAACAATTAAGATATGAAAGTACTGATAAAGCCTGAAATTAAAAAACCTTGGTCTAAAGAAATGTATGATTACAATGATGAGGTTACCGAAATGATGAAAGATGAGATTCAACATCAACTTGATTTTGCGTACTCATTAAAAAATGTAAATAAGATAAACGATTTGGTAACACTATGTGGTGGTGTTAAATTCGGTAGAGGATTTGATATCAAAGAAATGTACGAATCTTGTTTAGATGAACTTAGTATGGTTCAGAACTATTGGTTAAATGAGGAATGGGATTATGCAGTTGAACAAAAAACTGTTAGAGATAATGTTCCTTATAAATTCGTTGGTTACAATATATAAATTTTAATAATAACAATATGATTTACATATTTGATATTGATGGAACACTAACACCATCACGAAATCCAATCAATCCAGTATTCAAAACATTCTTTCAACACTTCGTTAAAAACAATAGAGTGTGGTTAGTTACTGGCTCTGATAAAGATAAAACAATTGAACAACTTGGAATAGATATTTGGAGTTCCGTAGAACGAGCTTATCAATGTGCAGGAAATCAACTGTATATGAATGGTGGTGAATTGATACGAGAACATAAATTTGAATTACCAACAGAATATGAGAATTTATTAGATAAGTTTTTAATACAAAGTCATTTTGGAATCCGAACTGGTAATCATATTGAGAAACGTTTAGGATTAACCAACTTTTCAATAGTAGGTAGAAATTGTAATCAAAAACAACGTGATGAATATTATAAGTGGGATACTGAATTTCAAGAAAGAAAAGATATGGTAGAATGTCTAAATAGAATGTATCCAAATATAGAAGCAGCAATCGGTGGACAAATTAGTATTGATATTTATGCTAAAGGAAAAAACAAATCACAGATATTAGATGATATCCATCGATGGGATAATAACTACGAATTCTTTGGAGACCATTTACAGCCAGGTGGAAATGATTATCCAGTATTAGAAAGAGCTGAATTAGAAAATAAAACTGAAGGTAATTCATATCACTCAGTTACATGTTGGGAGGATACATTTGAAATCCTAAAAAGTAAAGTATAAATGAAGGAATTATCTAAAGATGATTTTTATATATCAGATGAAGGTTATACAGTTTTTACTGAAAGCTTTCATCTTAAAAGAGGTTATTGTTGTACCAATGGATGTAAACATTGTCCGTATGGTTTTAAAAAGTAAATTATGTTAGGAGAATTATTATATCCACTACCGAGTGTAAACTGTTTTGTAAACGAAGATTTAATGGTATATAAATCTAAAAATGGAATACCTGATTTAAGTGAATTTTCATATGTAAGTAATCTTGCATCTGAGTGGGTAGGTAAGATATCTAAGGATGATGATAATCTTTTAAGTGAACTAATATATTGGAAAGAAAGAGATGAGTAAAGTTATATACATGAATTCAACAATCAAACAGTTAGGTGAAAAAGACCCAAAGAGTGCACAAGCTATTATTGATAATGGTGAAGTAGTGCAATTTGATAAAGGGTATAAAGTGCAACCCTATCTTATAGCAGGTAAAACTAATAAAGAATTAAAAAAAGATAAAATGAGAAGAACATTAGATGGTAGTATATTAAAAGAATTAGATACACCAATGGCACTTGTAGTAAATACATGTGTTCCATCAAAGTGGATATTACAAGATACAGAGACTGGGGAAATTTATAGAGGAACAACACGAACAACTATTGGAGATCAATGGGAAAAAATTGATGAAATCAAATAATGATTATATATTTAATTTTAGGATTAGCTTGGACATGGTGGTTTGAGAAATTTACCACACGAATTGATGATAATGTTGAATGGACTAATAAAGAAAGAATATTTCATATAGTAGCATGGCCTGTTTTATTACTTATATTTTTATGGAGAATAGTTAATCCACCAGATGAGGATGAATAAATATGTTAGTATATATTTATAATAATGAAAGTAGAAAAGCAGTGGCTTGCAAAAGGAATGTACGTTTTTGCTATAGATGGTAATATTGTAATAACTAATTTAAAAGTTGGAACAACGCAATGTAACCAAATTATACGACATAAATTAAAATTAAATATTGCAAAGCAAGATCTACGTGAATTATCATACTATATAATAAGTGAAGTTGATGGTAAGCTTACTCTGATTCCACCTATCAAAAAACGTACGTTAACCGAAAAAAAATTAATAAAGTCTACCGTTTTGACTTTTGAAAACATTACTAATAAACTTAGTTCGGGTAAAATATATATATTAATCAGAGAACCAAGGTTACAATGGTTAGCCGCGGTACGTGAAGATTTGACACATCTATTAAAACGTATGGTTAGCGAAGATGGAATAAAATATGTAGTTGGTCAATTTCGTAACGGTATGGTTGGTTCTCCATATTATTCAACTCATAGGAAGGTTCTTTCTGACTTTATATTAAAGTTTGAAGAAAAAACGAAAATAAATATCCATAAGTTCTATTTCAACGATTTATTACAATTCTCTAAAGAATTTTATAGAAAATGGAATGTATCACATCATATGATGAATGATGGTATTGAAGTTTCCTCTGCTAGATATAATGATTTTTGTAATTTGATTATATATAGAATTTTGAATATATTTCTCAATCCAGATAAGTGTTTTAATAAAACTGTATTACCACACTTTAACTGGGCTATGTTAGGTAAAACTCAACACTATGAAGGATATCTGACTAGTATGTGGGGATTATTCCAACGGGTATCAAAACCTACATATATTGAATTTATTGATATAGATAAGACTGATTTTAATTTAATTAGTATGAATCAATTTAAGGCTTCTGACCGGCCGTGGGAGGTGGATACTTCGAACGGAAATCGTACAGATACTGATATTAAGCATAGGTGGAACACGATATTCACTTTTGTAAAACGTGAATTTGAAAATTATCGTTGGAGTGTAGATTTTGCTGAACAATTCTCGTATAATAGTATTTTAGAATATAATATTAAAAATAATACTATAAAGAAAGAAAATATTTCAGAAATATCAACTGAACCATATAGTATACGTTATATTAAAGATAATTACATGTTACATTTAAATGATTATAATATCAGTTATCCTGATGAGATGAGTAAAAACTTTATAAAAGAACTAAATAAATAATTATGAAAGATAACTGCGTAAGTTGTGGTAATGAAACACCATACGATGTAACTGAAAACATTCACAACAGATTCCACTATGTAGAGGGAGCTGGTCAACTATGTGAAGAATGCTATATAAGAATTAATGATTTTATAATAACGTAATGACAATAGAAAAAATTAAATTAGAAAAAGCTAACCGTATGCTTCGTATAGGGTTTGGATATAATATGTATGTCCCATTCTTCAGAATAGATTTATGGTACGTTGGATATAGATTAATCTTTATATAATAGAAAATGAAATATAGACAATGTAATATTTGCAGTGAGGAAAAGAAATACACCAAATTTAAAAATCAAGAAAAGAAAACTTGTAAGAAGTGTGAAACACGTTGGTGGATGAGAATCCTACGAATAATGGTTATGGAGAAAAAACTCTCCCCCATTGAACGTATGGCTAATCGTATAGCTTACATGGGAACGGCATTCATTATGGTATCACCCTATCTACTTAAAGTAGATGGTATAGGTGCATATACATATATAATTGGAGCGATATTATCACTACCACAAGTGTGGGTAGCTAAGCAATGGAATATAGTTGCACTTAATATTAATTTACTGATAGGTTATGGAGTTTATATAGCAACTACTTTAATTTAAAACAAATGATTTTAAGATTTATCACTATGAATTCTAATAACTATATTAGTGTCTTAGTATTTAAGTTATAGGTTATATACTTTCTTTTTAACTTTCTTTTTAAGTTGTCTGGAGTGTCTATAACTATACCAGAATTAAAAAAATTATAAAAAAAGTTATTAACAATTTTAAAAATTAGTATAAAAATGGATGATGAGTTCAACGAGGGTGATGAGTTTAATGGAGAAGATGGAGATAACGTTAACGATTATATGCAGCACTTGAGAAATATGGAGAAAGAAATGATGAAGATTGATTTATCTCGTGGTACAGCAATGCCTCTCGATTTATCGGAGTATATCGATATGTTTGGAAATCCAACTGAGGAAGATTTACATGATATCACACAGTCTTATATAAAGTTATATATGAAACAAGGAGATGATAATGCAATTGCATATGTAGTTGATGCATATGGTGAAGGGTGGGTTGATTATTTATTAAAATATAATGAAAGTATTGAAGAATATGAATTGTGTTCATTATTTAAAGAACATTTAGATATTTATAAAAACCAACTTATACAAGAAACTTTAAAATAAAATAACCCCATATGATTAACGTTTTAGATGAAGAATTATGTTTACCTGATGATAACAAATATAAACACTTCAATGTAAGCATATCTAATAGTAAAAACTCAACATTGGATTGGTATCCAATGGATACTGAGGAACTATTTAATGAAAATTTAAAAAAAGAACCAAATAATAAAACATTATTATATTATCTTGATAATCCAATTGAGTATAGGGTAAATGATGTTGGATTTAGAACAGATTCTTCATTTAATACTGATAAAGCTGGAAACGTATTTTTAGGATGTTCTCACACTTTCGGTGTAGGTAATCATTTAGAAGATATTTGGTCTTACAAACTTAATAAATTAGTTGGTGGTGAATTTTTTAATTTAGGAGTTCCTGGTCAAGGAATTTCTACTTCACTTAGATTATTAAGATATTGGTCTATTAAACTAAACATTAAAAACATATTTCATTATCAACCAGTCTACCATAGATATGAATTTTATAAACCAGATAAGCTTTTCCATACAGATAACATAGCTGATTTCGAAAATATTAAAGATAGAGATTTACGGGATGCATTATCAAGCGATGAAAATATCTTAGAACTATATAAGAATTCTATATTAGCTATAAGTGCAATAGCTCAATCACTTGGAATACCGTATTATTATTATACACCATGGCAAGATGTTAGAACCGATTTTAAAAATAGTAAACACACCATGATGATACCTCCCTTTAGAGCTAGAGATTTAGGACATCATTCTATCTTAGAAAATGAAATTATAAAAGATAATTTTATATCAAGTATAAGCAAAACTTAATATAAAATAATTCACTTTTTATTAGGTTATTCCAAATAATTTTCGTATATTTACATAGTAAATGAGTTACTAATAAACCCTTAAACTAAATAATATGAAAAGTACACAATTTGAAATCTGGCTTAAAAACGTAAATAAATTAAGAAAACTATATTGGGATAAGAATTATTCTTATAAAGAATATCAACCGATGACTGCTGTTAAAGGAAAGAAGTATATTAAGTTACTTGATGATTCATCAGTATGGGGATTTGTTTCAATGTTTGAAGGAGCTAACAAAGGTTCTGTTGTACGTAAAGGTGATTTACTAATGGCAGCTGGATGGAGTTCACCTGCTAGACACAGTAGAGGTAATATATTTGATGGTACTGACCAATGGACTTTTAATGGACCAAAATATTTAAAATAATATGATAGATGATTATTTAGATGATGCTGATGAGTTAGATGCTGATGTGTATTCTAAAGAGTTTAAATTACCGAAAGAAATCATGGAACATAATTTTATGGTTGTTCATAAACGAGATTGGAAATCTTATTTAAATTCAATTGAATGGGATACTTGGTGTAAACACGATACGGATGAAGAACGATTGGTAAAACAAGAAGCAATACTAAAAAGAAAAAGACAATACGAATTGGAGATTTCTCCTTTTAAAAAATGGTTTTAATATGACAATAAAAGATTACAAGACATTTTTAAATTCTCTACCGGATGAATTTGATAACTTTGAAATTACACATAGAGAATATACTGATATTACTGATGATGAATTAAACGCACAAGAGGTGCCTGTTTTTTCGGTACACATCGATGAACCAAATAATAAAGCGTGTAACATGCATGCTAACTCATATGATGTATATAATAAGTTTGTAGATACAAAATAATGGGAATTACTAATTGGAAATTACTTGGATTGTCTGCATTACTGGTATTAGCTGGTCAAACTTGTGCATGGATACAATTCAATACCCAATTTAAATATCCAAAGTATGGACCTGAATGGTGGGGCTGGTATGTGGTAGCAATACCATCTACTTGGTTCTTTCTTAAATCAGCACAATATGGTGTTGCTGCTATGGGTGGTTCTTTATGGGCAAATCGTTTCTTAGGATTTACTATGGGGATTATTGTATATGCAGTACTTACTAACTATTTTTTCCAACAACCAATCACCGCAAAGATAGGTATCCAAATTGGATTAGCACTATGTGTAATGATGGTACAAATTTTTATGAAATAAATTTGGTAGTCTCATTTATTTTTCGTATATTTACATAGTAAACAATTAAGATATGAATCAAGAATTACTAAAAATTTTAAACGAACTTAAACAAGATTTCGAGATGCTACAAGATGGTAGATGGGATTTAACTTATTCAGACGGAACTGAAATAGAAGCTTCACTAAATAATGTAGATAGAGCAATCGAAATCATTAAATCTAATACCAATGAGTAAATACACTTATTTAGAAATGGGTAGTAGAAACAAAAAAACTAACAAGTTACCCAAATACAAAGTAATAGTTAAAGATGATGTAATTTCAGACTGTAACTGTAAAGCAAGAGAGTTCAGACAACACACTCCATGTAAACATATGAAAAACCTACACACCAAATTAGGACAACATGTATCAATATAATCTGACAATTTGTCAGGTCATTGGTAATTGGTACAATAAGTGAACTATAGTATATAAAATAATAAATTAAATAAATAGAAAGTAAAGTTATGGCAAAACAATTAAAGTTTGATGTACAAGCAAGGGAATCTTTAAAGATTGGATTAGATATCCTTGCAGATGCAGTAAAGGTTACATTAGGACCAGCTGGTAGAAATGTTCTTTTACAAAAACAAAGTGGTACACCGCATATTACTAAAGATGGAGTATCGGTTGCTAAAGAAATTGAATTAGAAGATGTGTTTGAAAATATGGGTGCACAACTCGTTAAAGAAGTATCTCAACGAACTGCAGATTCTGCGGGTGATGGTACAACTACCGCAACCGTATTAGCACAATCAATTGCTGAAAGTGGATTCGCTATTATCAATAACGGAACAAATCCAATCTCACTTAAACGTGGTATGGATAAAGCAGTTAAAGTTGTAGTAGAAGAACTTGGTAATCAAGCAATCACTATTGGAACTGATAAAGATAAGATTAAGCAAGTAGCCACCATATCAGCAAACAACGATGCTACTATTGGTGAATTGATATCAGATGCATTTGATAAGGTTGGTACTGATGGTGTAATCACCGTTGAAGAATCTAAAGGTATTGATACCTCTATGGAATTAGTAGAAGGTATGCAGTTTGATAAAGGTTATCTATCTGCGCACTTTATGACTGATACTGAGAAGATGAATGCACAGATGGAAAATCCATATATCTTATTATATGATGGTAGGTTATCTTCAATGAATGAGGTTCTTCCTCTCTTAGAGCAAGTATCTGGTCAATCTAAATCAATGGTAATCATTGCTGATGAAGTTGAAGGAGAGTTACTTGGAACGCTTGTAGTGAACAAACTACGTGGAGATCTTAATACAGTAGCTATCAAGGCACCAGCGTTCGGAGATAGAAAGAAAGAGATTATGAATGATATCGCAATCTTAACCGGTGGTACATTTATTACACAAGAATTAGGATTAACATTGGAAGATGCAACTCTTGATATGTTGGGTACTGCAGAAAAAGTAACTGTTGGTAAAGATTCAACTACTATTGTAAATGGTGGAGGAACTTCCGAAGGTATCCAAGAAAGAATCGCTCAGATAAAAGTACAGGTTGAAAACTCTACTTCTGATTATGATACAGAAAAACTACAAGAACGATTAGCTAAACTAAGTGGTGGAGTTGCAGTACTTTACATAGGAGCTGGTTCTGAAGTAGAAATGAAAGAAAAGAAAGATAGAGTAGATGATGCACTTCAAGCAACACGAGCAGCAATCGAAGAAGGTATTGTTGAAGGTGGTGGAATTGCACTAATACGAACTACACAAAAACTAATTGAGTTTAGTTCAACCGTAGAAGATGCTGATGAGGAACTTGGTGTTAATGTGGTAATCGAATCACTTAAATCTCCATTCACTCAGATATTAGAAAACGGTGGGTATAATGTAGAAGATGCACTTAGTAACTTAGATGGTAAAGGATTCAATGCTAAAAACGGAACGTATGTAGATATGTTTGAAGCAGGAATTATTGACCCTAAGAAAGTAACGAGAGTTGCAATTGAAAACGCAGTATCTGTTGTAGGTATGATTATGACAACCGAGTGTATGGTTGTAAACAAAAAAGAAGATAAACCAGCATTACCGATGATGCCACCAATGATGTAATATTATGTATTTAAAATTAGAATTTGATAACTTACCAAAATTATTAGAACAATATGATAAGGTTCTTGTAATGTATGGAGCAGATTGGTGTGATGATTGTACATCATTACACCCTGAGTTCGAAAAGTTGGCAGATAATCATACTGAAATTCCTTTTGTTTATGTTGACTCGGATAAATTCCCAAACAGTAGAGATTTAGCTGAGTTTGAATTTATCCCAACCATCGTTGCATTTGATTTTTCTAAAAATATTGGACAAGCTGAAGGTAATAATATAGATAAGGTTAAATCCGTATTAGCAAAGTTGTAAATATGAAAATTTTGATAATTTCTCCTCCGAGGTGTGGAAGTACTTCCTTACTCAGAAATATATCCAAATTATCTGATTATGATATGATTCTTGAACCATACATGAGTAATGATCCATTATCTTCTCGTACTAAAGAAAAAATACCATATCCATTTGATGTACCGGACAACTTTATAGTAAAAATGATAACAAATCAATTACCCAAAAAATTTGTATATACTGAAACTTCGAATACCTTTTTTAATTTTATAACTTCAATTTATAAAGATTACGATATGGTTATCTTACTAAGCAGAAGAAATGAAAAAGAACATTTCGAAAGTTATGTAAATTTACGTATACGTAATAAAAATAAAGATAATCCATTTCAGCCATGGTTCTTCGAAGATATTGAAAATAAATTATCTACAGTTCTTTTAAACGAAATTACTCTATATAGAACTATAATAAATATGATATCAACCAAGCTATCAATTCCAATAATATATTATGAAGATTTATATGGTAAGGATAGAAATAAATCATTAGAGATTATTAAGTCTTGGAAACTTGGTATAGATAATAATAAATTAAACGAATGTTTACATCCAAAATTTAGATATAGGCAACTAAAAAATAAAGATATTATATAAATAAATTAAAATAAATTAGGATAATTAAAATATTATTCGTATCTTTA
>Ga0115001_10003588_pt1 | contig 11537 bp, 4 predicted proteins | sample ArcticOcean_MG_C_12_FD_89869 | JGI IMG/M metagenome (GOLD analysis project Ga0115001, IMG submission 89869) | Marine microbial communities from western Arctic Ocean - ArcticOcean_MG_CB8_130 | ecosystem: Environmental > Aquatic > Marine > Oceanic | place: Arctic Ocean: Canada Basin | collected... | reverse complement strand
GATTACACCCATCAGTATATTAGTAACACTGAGTATATCTAATCGAAAGCGAGCAAAAGTAGTACTGAACAATAAAAGAATAAAAGAATAAGACATACAGACATAAACACGCGATACGATAATCGCGATACAAAATAATGCCAGCGAAAGATGAGAAAAACGACGCCTCGAAGCTCTCAGCAGCGGAACGAGCGGCTAGATACAGACAATACGAATATAAAGCGAACGCGTCGTTAGTGATCGCGGCTGAGAAGAGCGAAAAGAGGAATAAGGAACCGAGTGGGCAACCGGAGAGCTTGTGGGGGAAGATCGATGCCAAAGCGTTCGGCGACCGCGTCGTAGCAGATCGCAGGAGCGAACTTTTGAGGAAAGAAGATGCGAGCGCCGTAGAGGCGAGGAAGGATCGGCAAAAGCGAAAGAAAGCGCCGTTAGCGGTCGAAGGAGGAGGATCGGTAGTAGGGAAGATGAATCAACGGGCGAGAGATGTTTTAGGGCTAAACGCGGGCGATATGCAAGGGCAGTACAGACCGAAGACGAGGGAGACGAGGGCGGCGTACGAAGTACTGCTGAAAGCGATGCAAGAACAGTTTGGGGAACAGCCGTCGGATGTTTTGAGAGGCGCGGCCGAGGAAGTTTTGGAGACCTTGAAGCAGGATGGGGTAACTGATAGGCAGAAGAAGGAGGAGATTGAGAGTTTGATTGGAGAGATTGAGCAAGAGAAGTTTGCGAAATTAGTCGCCGTAGGGAAGTTGATTACGGATTTTACGTCGTCGCAAATCGGGGGCGATGGTAGTGGTGATATCAACAATAACAATGAAGATAATGGAGAACAAATGGATGATGATGTCGGTGTTGCCGTTGAATTTGAAGAAAGTGATGAAGAAGATGATGGTTCGGACGAGGACGATCGCATGAATGCGGAGACGCGCGAGTTGAGATCAGAATCGGACGAATCAGACGACGACGACGATAAAGATGAAGATAAAGATGCTTCAGATGACGATAATGGCGACGACGACGATGAAGATGAAGCTGCTTTACCATCCTCAAAGCGGCATAAACAGAAACAACAAATTATCGTTCGTCCCTCTGAAATTGACGCGTATTATTTACAACGTCTCATCTCCAACGCGTTTAATAATACCGTTTCAGGAGCGACTAATACTAATAATATTAATATTAATAACAACAGCAACAAACAAGAAGAACATGAACAAAAAGAAGGATATGATGACGATGATGAAAAAACTGATGCCGATGCCGCGAAAATGTCAGAAATTGCCGAAAAAGCGTTACAAGCGTTGGAAGCTCCGGACGATAGATCTCGCGAAAACGAACTCGTTCGCTTACTCGAGTACGACAAATTCGATCTCGTGAAGACTTTAATGCAAAACAGAGACGTCATTGTATGGTGCACTAAACTCGCAAGAGCGCAATCTGAACAAGAACGCACGGATATAGAGAATTTAATGGCAAACGACACGAAAGGCGCGCGAATTCTTTCCGAAATGAAAGCCACTAGAGCATCAGCGAGAGAGCGTCAAGAGAACGTCGAGAATAAAATTCGCGAAGAGGCTAAGAAGTTGCGCTTAGACGCCGCGAAAAGACGCGAAAAAGAACTCGGCGCATCTGCTCACCGGAAAGTCTTAGAACTCGACGCGCTCGCGTTTCATCAAGGCAGTCGCTTAATGGCAAACACAAAGTGTGAACTTCCAGAAGGGTCTTTTAGAACTCAAAAGAAAGGGTACGAGGAAGTGCACGTGCCGGCTATGAAAGCGCCGCCATTTGCGGAAGATGAAAAGCTTAGACTAATTGAGGAAATTCCAGAGTGGGCGAGACCGGCGTTCAAGGGAATGAAGAGCTTAAATCGCGTGCAATCGAAAGTATACGAAACTGCTTTGTTATCTCCAGAAAACATGTTGTTATGCGCGCCAACTGGGGCGGGGAAAACAAACGTCGCCGTGTTGACGATTTGCCACGAGATTGGTAAGCATCGAGATCCAGAAACTGGTCAGATTGATCTCACAAAGTTTAAAATAGTCTACGTTGCGCCAATGAAGGCTTTAGTCGCCGAAGTTGTCGGAAACTTGAGCGAACGTTTGAAAGATTTTGGCATCAACGTTCGAGAGCTCACAGGGGACGTCTCAATGTCAGCCGCAGAGATCGCAGATACGCAAATCATCGTTTCAACGCCTGAAAAATGGGATATTATCACTAGAAAATCAGGTGATCGTGCATATACGCAATTAGTCTCTTTACTCATTGTCGATGAAGTTCATCTTTTGCACGATACGCGTGGTCCAGTTCTCGAATCCATCATCGCTAGAACTATTCGACAAGTAGAAGAGACGAGAAAACACGTGCGCTTTGTTGGATTATCGGCGACGTTACCAAACTACGATGATGTTGCCGCGTTTGCACGCGTTGACCACGGTAAAGGTTTGTTCGTTTTTGATAACTCCTATCGACCGTGTCCATTGCAATCGCAATTTATTGGCATCACAGTGAAGAAACCTTTACAACGATTTCAGTTGATGAATGAAATTTGTTACGAGAAAGTTGACGAACAAGCAGGGCAAACACAAGTCATGGTTTTCGTGCACTCGAGAAAAGAAACACATAAAACGGCAAAAGCATTACGCGATATGGCGATTGAAAACGAAACGATTGGGAAATACGTTGGCACTGATTCGGCAACGGCGGAAATTTTGCGACAGGAATCCGAAAACGTGAAATCTCACGAGTTGAAAGAATTGCTTCGATACGGTTTCGCCATTCACCATGCTGGTATGGTCAGAGCGGATAGAACATTAGTCGAAGAACTTTTCGCGGATGGACATATTCAAGTTTTAGTTTCCACGGCTACACTTGCGTGGGGAGTTAACTTGCCCGCGCACACAGTCATCATTAAAGGCACGCAAGTATACAACCCAGAGAAGGGCGGATGGGACGAGTTATCTTTTCAAGACGTCATGCAAATGATGGGCAGAGCCGGTCGTCCACAATTCGATACGTTCGGTGAAGGGATTATCATCACGCAACAAACGGAATTGCAATACTATTTATCGTTGTTCAATCAACAGTTGCCCATTGAAAGTCAACTTATTGCAAAACTCGCGGATTCTTTAAACGCCGAAATAGTTTTAGGTTCCATCGCTTCCGTTGATGATGCCGTAAAATGGCTTGGGTATACTTACTTATTCGTTAGAATGCTTAGAAATCCAGTCTTATACGGCGTCCCAAGATCTTCTGTAGAAGATGATCCGACTTTGAGCAGTCGTCGAGCTGATTTAATACACTCGGCGGCGATTTCGTTGGATAAAGGTGGGTTGATTCGCTACGACAAGCGCGGTGGAGGTTTGCAAGCGACTGACTTAGGTCGTATTGCATCACAATATTACGTCTCTCACGGTACCGTCAAAGCGTTCCACGAACACTTGAAGCCGCAAATGGGCGATATTGAACTTTGTCGTTTATTTTCGTTAGCCGAAGAGTTCAAATTCGTTTCTGTTCGTCAAGAGGAAAAAATAGAACTTGCCACATTAGCGGAGCGAGTGCCGATTCCTGTGAAGGAGTCCATCGAAGAACCTACGGCGAAGATTAACATCTTGTTACAGGCATACATCTCAAATATGAGTTTAGAAGGGTTTTCATTGTCGGCGGATATGGTATACATCACGCAATCCGCCGGTCGATTGTTGCGTTGCATATTCGAAATCGTCTTAAAACGAGGTTGGGCGCAATTATGCGAGAAATCTTTGAACTTGTGTAAAATGGCTGGAAAGAAAACTTGGAGTTCTCAAACGCCCTTGCGACAGTTCAAAGCAATTCCAAACGATATTCTCATGAAGATTGAGCGCAAAGATGTGAGTTGGGAGCAGTACTTTGAGTTGACTTCGCAAGAAATCGGCGAGTTGATTCGCTTTCCGAAGATGGGAAAAGCGATTCATAAATTCGTGCATCAATTTCCTAGACTTGATATTCAAGCGCACGTGCAACCAATCACGCGATCGACGCTGAAAGTTGACGTTGTTTTGACTCCGGATTTCGTATGGGATGAACGATTCCATTCGTTTGTACAAGGATTCTGGATTATGGTCGAAGACAACGACGGCGAGAAGATTTTGCATTCGGAGTATTTCACTTTGAAGTATCAAAATAAAGATGAAGAGCATTCGGTGAGTTTCACAGTGCCGCTTTTAGACCCGCTTCCCCCGCAATACTTTATTCGTGTCACGTCTGACGCGTGGTTAGGTGGCGATACAGTCATTCCGGTTTCTTTTAAGCACTTGTTACTTCCAGAAAAGTTTTCGGCGCCGACGGAGCTCTTGGATTTACAACCAATTCCAACTCGAGAGGCTAAGTTTAACTTCACAAAGCTTTACAAAAATACCGATGCGTTTCAAATGTTGAATCCAATTCAAACACAAACGTACCAAGCTTTGACTGATTCGGATGAAAGCGTATACATTTCAGCACCGGCTGGGTCAGGAAAATCTGTATGCGCCGAGCTTGCGATTCTTAAAGCGATGGATACGCACGGCGTTGAAAACGCGAGGTGTGTTTATTGCGCACCAATTGATGATATTGCTGAAACAAAGTATGCGGACTGGAAAGTTAAATTTGAAGAGCGCATGGGTATCCCAACGTGTATTTTAACTGGCGACGTAGCTACGGATTTGAAGTTGCTCGAAAGATCAAGAGTGATCATTTCTAGCGCGAAGAATTGGGATATTTTATCTCGAAGGTGGAAACAAAGGAAGAACGTGCAGAAAGTGAAGCTTTTTATTGCAGACTCTTTACATTTGATTGGAGGCGCGCATGGCGCAACGATTGAAGTCGCTTGTTCGAGAATGCGCTATGTCTCGGTACAGAAACAACGCGAAGAAGAAAGCAAAGCGCCTCCGATTCGCATTCTTGGTATGAGCGCTTCGGTTGCAAACGCAAAAGATTTGGCAGAATGGCTTGGTGTGAACTCCAAAAGACAGTTTAACTTTGCCCCGTCTGCACGACCGACGCCTTTGCGACTTCACGTGCGCGGATTTGACGTGGTCAACTACGAATCGCGCGTTCAAGCAATGTCGAGGCCGACCTATAGGGCGATTAAAACGCACTGTGAAAACAAAGAGCCTTCGATTGTGTTTGCGCCGACGAGAAAACATGCTAAACAAAGAGCGTTAGAACTCTTATCGTTCGCCTTGAATGATAACGATGAAGGATACTTTCGAAACGTCCCTGAAGATAACGAGGATTTGTTAGAGCAGCTTTCGGAAAAGATTGAATCAGATGCTGGCGTGAAACACGCGTTGACCTACGGCATCGCAGTCATCCACGAAGGGCTATCGAAAGTAGAAAAAGAAGCTTTATTTTTAGCATTTGAGTGCAACGCATGTTCGACGATGATTTGCGAAGCCGCGAGCGTATGGAGTCTACGTCAAAAAGCGAAATGTGTCATCGTTTCTGGGACGCAACTCTACGACGCCGGCGGTTCATCCGCGGCTGATTATCCAGTCGTGGATGTTTTACAAATGACTGCTAAATGCGGTCGTCCAGGTATTGATGAACACGGTACGTGCGTATTGATGTGTTCGCAAGCGAAAAAGGCGTATTATTCCAAGTTTCTTCACGAACCGTTCCCGGTCGAGTCGCACTTGGATCACTTTTTGCACGATCACTTCAACGCGGAGATCGTTACTAGAACGATTGAAACTAAGCAAGATGCTGTTGATTATCTCACTTGGACGTATTATTACAGACGATTGACTAGAAATCCAAACTATTACAATCTCACTGGTACGTCGCATAGACACGTTTCTGATGCGTTGAGTGAGCTCGTCGAATCGACGCTTTCTGATTTAGAAGTTTCCAAATGCGCGCAAATCGAAGAAGATGACGATACTGGTGAAAATGAAATATCACCACTCAATCTCGGTATGATTGCGAGTTATTACTACGCGCAATATACAACGGTTGAGCTATTCTCTGCTTCGTTAACTGCAAAGACGAAATTAAAAGGTATTTTGGAGATTGTTTCCGGTGCTTCCGAGTTTGATAACGTACCCATTAGACCTGGAGAGTCAGAAATTATTCGCCGTATTTTGAATCATTCGCCGATTGCGATGACGAACCGTAAAACGAACGACCCACACGTGAAGACGTGCGCGTTGCTGCAAGCATATTTAAGCCGCGTCGTTCTTCCTGGTGATCTCGCGAGAGATTTGGAGAGTATTCTCCCGACCGCTTTGCGTTTATTATTGGCTATGGTCGATGTAATCTCGAGTAATGGCTGGCTTTCGCCAGCAATGTGCGCTATGGAACTTTCGCAAATGCTCACGCAAGCGATGTGGGATAAAGATGCTGGAATTCTCCAATTACCACACGTCACGAAATCAATCGCACTAAAAGCAAAAGATCGCGACATTGAATCTGTATACGAAATCCTCGACGCTGATGAAGACGTGCGCAACGACGTCTTTGCAGAGTTGAGTAAAAAAGAGCTCTCGGACGTTGCTACGGCGGCAAACAGATACCCAAACGTCGATTGCGAGCACAAAGTCCTAAACGCTCAATCAATAACAACCTCAACAACGATCGATGTAGAAGTAAACGTAACTCGAGAGTGGGAATTTGGAGACTCTTCGGAAGTCTTACCTCCAACGTATTCTGCGAGATACCCGATCCCGCGCGAGGAGTCCTGGTGGGTCGTCATCGGCGACGAATCCGAAAACCGCTTATGTGCAATCAAGCGCGTGAACTTGGTGAAACAAGCAAAAGTAAAGCTTTCGTACGCCGCGCCAACTGCAGCGGGGGCGAAGAAATATCAGTTATACTTCATGTGCGACTCGTACGTCGGCGCCGATCTCGAGTTTGAATTCAACGCTTCAATAGCTGAGGGCGATAAAGATGACGATGATGATTCAGACGATGATTCCGATGATTCCGATGCCGACGATGACGATAAATCTATCGACGACTCAAAAGACATGAAAGAATAACAAAACAGAGAGAAGTTAGAAGTTAACAAAAAACAAACTATAACAAAGAAGTAGACGAATGTTATAGATTACGAAAATCGTCAGAAAACGACTTAATCCACGAAAACTCCCTCTCATCGCACTCACTGACGATCAAAACCTCTCTCTCGCTCTCTCGTTGACCAGAAAACGATTAAGATTAAATCGTCGTTTCGTTCCTATTCTCTACAGAAGAAAAGATTACTCGCGTTATTCCCCACTCAACGTGCGATTGGAAAGAGGAGGATAGGGAAAACAAAATGTCATCAGGATTGAACGATATCGATGAGCGCGATCGAGTAATGATGATGAGCAAGAAACGATCATCGACAAAGAAGAAGAAGACGAGGAACGCAACGTCTGCGTACGTAAGTGTTCGTTGCGCTGCAATCTGCGCAGGATTAGCTGGGTGCGTAGTTTTTTCTTCCCCAAATGCTGCTCAGGCCGCGGCACTCAGTACGAACGAGGCCGAGATCGAGCGAGCGAACGCATGGACGAAGAGTAATGGAAAGACGACTGCGGCGGAGGATTGGGATCGCGTGCATCCTACTGGCATGCGATCTGCTGTGACAGTCGAGGAATTAAAGCTTGGACAAACACACGGCGGGCAAAATGTCGGCGAGCGTTTGGTAGAGAAAGAGGAGAAAAAGTCCGCGTTTGTGAGGAGAGCGATGTCGATCGCGAAATGGAAAGTGTACGATGCGTATCGTCAAGCGTGGGAGAGTAAGAAAGAGCGAAGAACTAGTGCCGTCGTTGTCGATGATAATCGTTCGAGACTTGGCGACGACGAAGCAGCCGTGGAAGTTCCGTGGGAAGATTCCTCCGTAAGAGTGAACAACGCGAATATTTGGGTGATCGTGCAGCCGGAGGATCAAGAGGATCATGATAATTTTGCTCGGATACAACATACGTTGCCGGATGCGCAAATGACTGCTGGTATTACGGCTGCGGATTGGCCGAAACACATCGATGACGCCGAATGGGCCGTCGCTCCGATTCGAAAATACAACAAACAGTTTTTTGAGGCGGGGTGGAAACATCCGGACGTTCGGAGAAACGGAAATAACTTACAAGGTTTGTTTTGGGTCGGTATTATCGATGAAAGAAATCCTGATGGGAGCTTAAGCGAAGACGATTATGGAGGTTCGCATCATATTGGATGTTTGTTCGGACACATGCACGCGTGGAGAACGGTGCAAGAGTCTTCTAATAAACAATGGTCTTTAATCATGGAAGCGGATGGGTTGACGTGGCCGATGAAGCACATAGACGACATCGTCGCGAATGTTCCAGCGGATGCCGATTTTGTTTTATTAACAGACTTTTATGAAGCCGCATGCGCGCAACCCGATGAAGCTGGATTCTGCGCTCGTCAAGGTAATACGTTTCCAATCAAGGTCGAGGACGGGCCAAAGAAAGGTCAAGAATTAACCGGGAACTTTTACTATTGGCCGAAAGATCGCTCTGGCGCCGGTTTCGCTAGATACTTAGTTGGTCCGAACTTTGCTGAGAAGGTTCAAAAGTATATGGCCAGATTCGGTGCGGACATGATCGACGCGTTCACTTTTGGTCACTTATGTCAAGATGATTACGTCAACGCAAAAATGCGAGACGAAGGGTTTGCGATGCCCGATGGTACAGATCCATTCATGAAACGCGCTACGAGCGAAGATCGCGAGCACTACGACTTGAAGGTATTGAATTGCTACTTAACCGACTTACAACCGGATATGATTTATAACTAATCAATCGTAACGCGCGCGGTTTACTTTATTTATTATTATGACTATTATTATTACATTATTAAAACTTAGCAGCCTTGTAAATATATATGACCATTGGCTTTTGCATATATTTCTTACGTTCTAGATTCCTATGCGAATCTGATTGCGCTTCTCAAACTAATCGATTGCGTTTGATTTTGCGTTGACTTCAAAGTGCTTCTTCTTCTTCTTCTTCTTCTTATTTGTTGTTGTTTTTGTGGCAAAGAAGAAGAAGCGACCACGACGATTCGCGGTTGACGCAAGACGCGCATTCTATTGTTGCTTCTCGCCGGGGCGTTTGCGATGGATTTTGTTGAAACAAACCTGAGTTGGCCGTTGCCCAAATCGTCGCAAATATCGAAGTCTATTTTGTTATTATTATCATTATCTCGTTTTGTAGTATAATTTTCTTCTTCTAAATGCCGCGATGATACTGTTCGATTTTTGTTGTTGAACCAACCGCCAGTGATTAACGCGACCCCTAACGCGAGAAAAAAATACATTAATTGTTTCGAATTCTTCGCGAAATCTGCGCTAGCGAGTAATAATATGCACAAAAAAGATACAAAATTACTCGCGTTTACCGCAGCCGCGCAATTCGAGACGTTTAAACCGTATTCTGTGGCATACCTAACAGTAATCAAAGGCACCGGTGCTGTTAAGCATAAAGTTAAAACGGCTATTCCACTCGCGCCGACGATTGATTGTAAATTCAATGCAAACGCTAAACCGCTTAGTACCAAACCAACGCCATACCTAATCATTAACAAACTCATCACGTCTTTAACTTCAGATTTTGACATTCGCGGTTCGAACAAAATACCGATCGCTAACAACGCGACTGGCTTCGCTGCAACCGCAATTGTCCCCAAAAATTGGTCAACCGCATTTGGAATGCTAACGCCTCCAATTTTCATAATCACTGAAATATACAACGCTAGCAAACACGGTTGCATCCATTGCCTCTTCACGGCTTCTTTGACGGTCTCAAAAACGCCACCGCTTGCACTCTTCTTCGAAGAAGGCGAATTCAATGCAAATAAAACGTACATGACGACCATGATACTAATCTGATTCATGAAATCGAACACGATCGCCTTCCTCAATCCATCGACACCGAACACTGATAACACGAACGGGTACGCAAACGTCCCTAAGTTCACCCCAACCGTACACCCTAACAAATGCGCTCCATCGATATCGACCGCGCGCCTTCTCTTAAACACTACGTACCCCGTAATCATGGCAACGACGCAATGTAAAGCGGACATTACACCGAAGCAAGCGTAATCTCTCGCAAACGCAACGTCCTGGAACACTTGTACTAACAAACACGGTAACAAGCAATTAAAAATGATCGCCAATAACTCTTTAGCCGTTTCCTTCGTGCATAAATTCAGTTTCTTCATTGCATACCCGAGAACGATCGTTACCGTCGCGGTCGTTAACCTTCCGACGACCGCGACGTCCATCGATCAGCTTCTACTTTTTCTTGCTTGGCGCGAATATGTTCACACGATCATCTTCTCTGCACTCAAAGAGCTCATTATGCAGCTTTACTCAATTTCGATTTGCATTTGCGCTATTCTTTTTTTGCTTGGCGCGAGCGAATATATTCACACGATCAACTTCTCTGCACTCAAAGCCTCTCTCTCTCTCTCTCTTGAACGAAGATCTCTTTGATATGTTGAGGATATACTAAACCCTCTCTCTGCACACACACACACACACACACACTTTCTCTCTATAATATATGCGTAAACACAAAATGTGTGGACTTTTAAGATCTTTTAAAAGAGCACGGTCACTTATTATTTTTTGCATTTCTGTCTGTCTCGTCCGTTTTAAGATCGAACAAGTCGCGACCGAAAACGGTATCGCGCGCGCACAGCGTTTCAGAAACAACACCGTCCTACTAGCAAGCACTGCATTGACTCGAATCATATAATAGGAGCGATTATCGCGTGCGAACGAATAATGGTTCGCTATCAATGTTCACTGAAAAACCTACTCGTACTCTTTGTTTTTATGCACTGTGCTGTATTTAAATATTTCGTAAAAGGCGTTACTTTTTGCGTTGACGCTTTCGCGGGCGATTACGAGCGCAATAACGCGCGCGAAGACGCGATCGTGGATAAACTCGCGAAGACTTTGGGTGATGCTGATTACGACGACTTGAATAATAACGATATTAATAGTAATAATAATAACGTTGCGCGAAAGCGCGACCTCGTAAGTACAAACTTACCTCGAACTACGACGACTACAACTACGCGTACTTTGAACGGCAGAGAAGTTCCTGTGCGAGATGAAAATACCATCGTGCGAGTACGAGCCGATGTAGACGCTCAGTTTTTGTATCGTATTTCTTCCGAAGTCGTTAATAAGATGCGACAGAGGATGCCGAGAGAAATAGCGCTTTCCGGAGACGCGGAAGCGGAAGCGCGCTTTGCGAGTTCCCAGTGCGAATCGACGAATGGCGGAATTTCTTTGAACTTTTTGTTCGATTTCTTCGACACGTTGTTAGATGCATTTAATATGCGAGCGTATGATGATCAAGTGAATCGAATGTATCAAATAAACGCGCGGAAGAACACTACTACTACTCCTACTTTGAACGGCGGCGATTCGACAACGAACGTTTCATCGAGAGCGAGCGAAAATAATGAGAACAAACCTGTTGAAATCAACGTCGAGGATGCGTTTTACATGCGTGCAAAAAGCTTTTATCTCGCGAATAACGAACAGAAGAAACAAAGTG
>Ga0115001_10003586_pt1 | contig 11542 bp, 13 predicted proteins | sample ArcticOcean_MG_C_12_FD_89869 | JGI IMG/M metagenome (GOLD analysis project Ga0115001, IMG submission 89869) | Marine microbial communities from western Arctic Ocean - ArcticOcean_MG_CB8_130 | ecosystem: Environmental > Aquatic > Marine > Oceanic | place: Arctic Ocean: Canada Basin | collected... | reverse complement strand
GTTATGCTTTGAAAAATTCCGATTATTGGTTTTGATTTCTTTTTTATCATTTTAAATTTAAATTTTACAAATACAGTTATTAATAAATTTATTAATTTATAATTAATTTAAATTTAATTATTTTTATAAATTAATTATTTTTGAATTTTTTCAATTTTGACATTTTTATAAAAATAATAAAATTTTAAAATAATTTAAAATAATTCAATTCTTTATAAGTTATTATAATGTATATTACTTTTTATAAAAAGTTCATTGCTTCATGATCACTTTGGTTTCTTTAATACTTCAGATTATCCATCCACATCTAAAATACAAGCTACACCAGCAAGAATCCATTTAAGAGGATCTTTTTTAGTTATGAATTATACTTCGAATACAAATTATCTTAGTCTAAAGCAAGTTTTATATACAGGGCATATGTAAATTGAACGGTCATGACTCCATCCGAATGGTACAACTTTACCTTCTTAAGTTCCAACAGCTTTACACCATACAACTGGTACAAGACTAAACATTTGTTTTGGTAAAGAGTCTTCTAGTACTCTGTTAATGAAATCGTATCTAGCACCTTCAACAAATAATCCAAAGATATAAGCACCATCTTTTTTAGGTGGCATTGTGGTAATATCTTCAGCAGCTAAAGCTTAAATTTCGGTTTTAATTTCAAGTAAATTAAGTTCGAGATTTTCTGTACTACCTTTTACTTATCTAATAGCTGTCAAGAATGATTATGGGTTAAAGAATCTATTGATAAATACTAGTTTGATGTCACCCTCTGGATCTCTTGTCCAAGCTTCTAATTATTGACATCTTTTATCAAGATTTACTAACCAAGATCCTAGACCTCTCATACTTGGATAAGCCCAATTTTACCATGAAACTGGAATCTTACCGTTAGCTAATGAATTAATAAGTTTTTCCATTGAATCTGAAATAGTAAGTTAACCCTTAAGACCTAAATCTAATTGAATTAAAGTAGCTACCATAACTTCCAATAACTTATTCATTGCTTAAGATTCTTATAAGAAAACATTTTAATAAGGTCCTTATTATCCATTTAATTATTCCTTAACTTCCATAATATTAATAATTTTATCAACTAAATTCATATCATCAAGAATAATTTCTTTTTGTTCTTTAGCCATGTCGTTTACTGATCTAACATCACCTTTACTTGAATTATCTTCATCTAAGTTTTAAGTATCTTTAGGAATAATATCGACTAAAGCTTCAAATATAGAATTACATTATTCTGTTCTGAAATCAATTTCTGCGTTAGGATGAAGACCATATGCAATAGGGGTTTCTTCTTTAAGTCCTTTTTTAATATGTTCAAGATATTTTTCCCAAGAAGTAGGAGCAGGAACTTTGAAAGAATGTTTTTTACCATCAGCGAATGGGAAAAGATCTAATTCGTCTTAGATCAAAGCATCTTTCATGAATTATAATTAATAAGCATCACACAATCTTCTATCCCAATCATCAACAATATGTCCTCCGTAAAAGATTTAACCGAATAAATATCTTAAATCTTCCCATGGAACATTTCCTGATTATAGTTTTTCAATATATTTGTTTAAAACAATATTAGAATCTCTCAAATCACCAAGTGAGAAATCATATCCAAGATTCCATCCTTTTTTACCATATCTTTTTCTTTCAATAACACATGAATGGAAATAACATAAAGCAAATAATATACTCTTTAATTTTGAATCTTTATCATTAAACTCTTATCTGTAATCTTCTGGGAAGTAACACCAAGCATTTTACATATTAGCTCTTAAACCGGAAGGTGGTTCATCAGATAATTTAATAGATTTATCCAAAATACCGATTGGAATACCTGTACTTGGTTTAGCTGAAAGTAGTAATCTGAAATTAGGACTTCCTGAACCTGTATTTTAACCAATTTTTTATAGTTCTTTTTCTAATTCAGAAAGGAAACCAGGCATTAAATGAATATTTTAAAGCATTAACCATAAACCTTCTTTGAATGATTAATTCAATTTTGATAGAGCTTATTCTTCCATTTCAGCACCTAATGAAATTTAATCATATTTCTTATTTTCTTTTGAAAATCCTTATGATGCAGCAAATGCGACAACGGCATCTGTTGGATCTGAACCTTTAGATAATACAAAGAATAGTGGAATACTAATATCATCTTTAATATTTTCAAATGATTCTAAAAGTTATCCAGAAAATGGAGTTGATTAATCCATATCTACAAATAGATCTCCTTAAGGTAGAACTTTTCTAATAAATTTAGTTAATGAAATACTAATTCTATCTGGTCTTAAACAACGAAGAACAAGGAGTTTTTAGAAAGGTAAATCTTTTAGACCTTTCCATTCTAATGGAAGATTTTCTGTTTCTGGGGTCAAATAATTAAACCAATCTTTGAATCTTAATTAAGCTTCTTCCATGTCTTAAGCAAATTTAGTAAATCTTGGTAAATCTATAAGTCTTTATACAAGATTCCAATTATTATCAGGGAACCATTCAGCAATTGGATTAGTCTCACCAAGTTTTGGAATAGCATTAAGAAGGAAGTCCATATCTTATTATACAAATTCAACTTCTAATTTCTTTTTTTGCATTAATCTGAATACAATTAAGGTTAAGAAAATAATTTAATGGGAAGATCTAAGACCTCTTTTGACCCATTAGTAAATAACTAATCTAATTTTTAAGATAAGGGCATTAATTCTTTCTGGACCTTAAACTTCACATTCTGTCATAGCTTTATAGAAAAATAGTTTAAACGATTCAAGAGAATATTAATACATATGAGATAAGAAGCAAAGTGAAATACATAAGAAATAAAGCATAGAACCTTCAGCAGCAACTGGTCTATAGACTTCTCTTTCGATATTAATAACTTTTGAAGTAATTACGGCTTCTTTTTATTTCTCTTCAATTTCATTAGAAATAGTTTTAGTTTCATCTAATTTTTCAATAAGTTCGATATTTTCAAGAATCTTATCAGGATCAGCTTCTTACAATACATTAAGAAGCTCTTCTTCTAATCTAGATAATTGGACTTAATAATCATTTTAATTCTTAACAAGTTATTGTCTTTATTATTCTAGCTCAGCTTTTTCTTTATTAACAACATTAGCTAATAATTATTCTTCGAGACCACTTTCTGTAACAATAAAGTTAACAATGGTACATTAAGCAGCAATTTCAGGTGGATAATATGGATTAAGCATCTTAGTTTGTAAATAAAGTTAAAATTCTAATGAATATTCAACTGGATCACCTCCTAATGTGATTTAGAATCCAGAACCTTATTTTGTAATAGCTCTTTATAAAAGAGGATCAAGTGTAGCATCAATATTTTCTTTAAGTTATTCAAACATGACAACTTTACCATAGGTAATAGCTTATTTTAAGAAGAACATCCATTTCTTTTAATCTAATGTTAATGTTGTTAAGTTTTCTTCTTCATGACCTTTGATCCAAGTTTTACCTTAAAGTTAAGGATCAATCATTAGTGGCCATCTGGTACAAGCACAAATAACGGCAGCATTTTATAGGGACATTGGATCACTTGGAAGATTTTCATTTGCCCATCCAGCCATTTCTGACATAGTTGTTAAAACATCTAATGGGTAGATTCCTTCAGTAATAGGAATTTTGAGTTCTTCAATTCTTGGTAACCACATAGTTGACCAAAGTTTTAATCTGAATGGAGCTGAGAAAGCTGGAATATAAGATACAAATGAAGCAGCTAAAAGAACATCTCCTACAATTCTACTAGTTTACTATTTAAGAGATATGACAGTTTTTTACCATCTAGCATTTTCATTAGCTAAACCATTAACTAGTTTTTCTGCGGCACTTAATTTAGCTTAACATCTTCTGGCTTCTCCTTCAACTTTTTCTTTTTGTTCTAAGGCACCTTTTAATTCATCTTCAAGTTCTTTTACAGCAGCAACAAGAGTAGCAACTTTATCTTAAATAACTTTTAATTCAGCTTATTTAAGGGTAACCAAAGCATTAGCAGCTTCTGATGATTCTTTTAAAGGTTTAACTTTTAAGAAAATTTCATTAAATTAAAGAATATTGATTAGGAAAACAGCGAATTTAGAAGCAGCTTAACAACCTTTCTTTCTGTAATTTTCACCTTCAAATGGACCACAATTTGGAAGAGATTTTGCAATTTCAATTTTAAGTCTGTCTTTTTTATCTTATGGGATAGTTTTAGCTTAATTATCAGACCATTTTACAAGCATTTCTAAAAATTGTTTAGCTTTATTAAGTTTGACCTTAATTTTTTTATATGATCCTCTTAGATTTCCTTCTAAATCATCATAATCAATTTTCTTTGGTTCTCCTAATTTTTGATCGTAAAGAAGAATAGACATAAAGATCATGACAACACATACATTTCTAGCTGGAGTATTAATACCTGTCATATCAGAAATATCTTTTGGTTGGAGACCATTAACAGCGGCTTTAGCGGCAGCTAGAGCAGGTAAAGCTTTAGCTAATTCTTTATCAGCTGATTCTTAAGTTTGTAAAGCATCAGCAGCAATTTAATTAGTTTCTTTTTCAGAAATTTCAGCATCAGCCTTTTCTTTAGCTGTACTTTCACTTTCTCTTCCAACTTTAGCAATAAGAATATTTGTTTCTTTAGTTTCTTTTTCGACTTAAATAGAAACTTCTGCAACATCTTATTTGATATCAATAACTTTTTTATTGGTTTCGAAAATAATTTCAAGACCAGTTTCTAATCTTTTAATTTAGTTTTTAATTTTAATTCTTTATTCACCAAGTAATTTACAATAGAAATCTTTGAATTCTAAGAAAGACTTTGGAGTTGTGAAATTATGTCTTCTTTCAACTTATAAGAAAAGTTTATTTGTTTCTTTAATAGACATATGAACATCAGCCATATTTAATGCAATATTTTCTCTTACTTCAGGAGTTTCAAATGGAGTATTAATAAGGAAACTCATTGCAACATCTTTAAGGGCATCATGTGGCCATGCATGGAAATAATCGATCATAGCACAATTAACTAAAGCTGGGAATTTTCTTGCTCTTGTTCTAAACATATCACCAACTGGGGAGAAACATAGAATAGTATGCATATTAGATTTTAAGATATCTCTCCAATATTAAAGAAGATTTTCTGGAGTTTCAACTACACCTTAAGATTTAGCTTCATTTCTTAATTAATTAGCAAATCCTGTGATATCTTCTTATGGGAATAGACCAGCAATATAACCAGTACTTAGCATATCATTAATATAAACAAGCATTCTTTCAGCAACAATTTGTTAATCTGTAAGTTTGAAACATCTTGGATTACAACTTGGTTTAGTACTATTTTTAAATAATTCTTATAGCTCAGTTTCCATATCAATCATTTTGAAATTACTTGTAACAACAATTCCTTAAGTTTCATAACCTAAGATGAATGAAGCTAATCTAGCTAAAGATTATTTTCCTGAACCACCTACACCAACGAGTAAAGCATTACCTCCTGGTTGGAATAGAATTCTCATGATTCTACAAACGTGGATCATAGCGTCTTTGAAAAGAACTAATTCCATAACAATATTTGTTTCATTATATTCCTTTAGTTTTGTTTCCAAATTTGTTTTTAATACTTCCCATGTAGTTACTGTATCGAGTTAGAATTCTCCTTGTTTCATTTCATAAATAAATGGAGTAAAGACTAAAGGTTTGGTTGTAAATTAAGTGATTTGATCTTTTTCAAAGACATCACCACCTAAAGCATCTTCAAGATATTTATCTAAAATATCGATATCTGATAGTTAGACCATTCTGTCCATAAAGACTCTTTTAATCTCATGAATGAATAATCTACACATGTTATCAGCACCTTCTTATTCTTTGAACACAGTAGTTCTAGATTATAAGACACCTTCACAAACCTTAGAAAGATCTCTAAGATTAAATACATAAGTAAATCTTTCTCCTGAAGGTGAAAAGTGAACTGAATCAATCATAATTTAATTATAGAATGAAATTAATGATTTAACGAATTTTCCTGCTAATTCAGCGAATGGTTTACCATCAAATTTAGAAATATGACCGTCTAAGATTTTACCATAAACGAATTTTAAAACATTCTCATCTGGAACCATAAATGCGAATACTGAGAAATGTCTTTAAAGTCTGAGATCGACTTAGAAAGAACCGGCTTTTGGATTTTAACATCCAAAGATAACAACATCGGAAATTCTTTTTTTCTCATCACAATTTTCTCTGTCGAAAACTTCTCCAGCATCATGAATTTATCTTAAAACTTCAATAGTAGTTTAAGTACCATAAGCATCAGGTGATTGCATATTCATATCATCAACGAGAAAAACAAGGATTTTAGCTCCTAAAACACCTTTAATTACTTTGGTCTTGTTGATTAATTTAAGTTCTAAATTAATTTATACATCTGATGCAGTTGTATAGGAATTGAAATTTATACTAGCTGAAGTAACTTATTCTGGGTCAGCTAAATCAAGGAAATCTCTGATAACAACAGTTTTACCTGTACCAGAGTTACCAACAAATAGAACTGGTTTTCTTCTCCATACATGATAATCACAAAGTTGATCTAAACATGCAGTTTATTTACTGTGAACTAAGATTTTACTGAATAAGAAATCTTCTTCTTCAGGATGGTCATAATCTTTAATACGATTTTCCCATTCAGCCCAGTCATTAGTATCAGGATCATAATAGAAATCGAAAATAAGACTTCCTTCTTTTTCTGGGAATTTTCCTTATCTTCCAGCTTAAACTTTGAAGTTTGTATGGAAATCTTTTTAGGCTCTAGAACCATCTTCACCTCCACCAACAGCACCACCAATACCCCACATAGCGGCAAATAAGAAAACTCTTTTATAAGCTAATTATTTTTCTTCATCTGCAAATTCTTTGATTTTATCATAACAATCAACCATAAGAGCATCAATAATCATACAAGTTGTCATAACTTAACAAATTTCATTTTATGGTGAAATATATTTTGATTTCATGAAGTATTTATAACTTGCTTAGAAGAACTTTTCAAACATTTAAGTGAAAACTGTTACAGATGGTCCATCAAATTACATTGGATATGGTTCTTTGTAACAATTTGAAGATTGTTAAATCTTAGTTGAGTGTTTATAGAAATCTCTGTTTAACCATGATTCCATATAAGGTTTCCAACCAATATCGGTAGCATTAATAAATAGTACACCACCTCTGGTAACTGTAGCTAGAGTAGCATTTTCTAAATTAGCAACTTCGAATAAAAGTCTCATACTTTCTTTTAATGGAATACGAGCATTAGAAACTAAAGTCAAGACTTTGTTATCGTCCATAACGGTATTCAAAGATTCAATCCAAATTGTATCAACAATACCATCGAGAATAATCCATTTCCATGTTTAATCACTTTTATAAGCTTCCATAGCTTAAGACATACGGTCCATGACAGTGGAGAAAACACCCCAACACCATTCTTCTGATTTATTAATGAAACCGAAAAGTTCATCAGAGTTTACTGATTTTGGATTAATAATTTAATAAACAGTTTCATTTCCTTCATTAGATTCTTGTTTAGCTAAACCTTTCCATGTAGCAGTTTTACCAGAACCTGGGGGACCAATGATAAACATACAATGTCTTACTTTAAGAATATCTTTAATTTATACAACTTTTAAGACATAACCTTCTTCGCCATTTTCAGCTTAATAACCTAATTATTAGGAAGCTATTCTGACTTATTTAAATAATTCTCCATTAGGAGTCTCAATTTTGTCAAGACCTGGGAAAATATCCATGATTAAACGAATGAAAATTGGTTAATCATCCATAGTAATTTTAGCAATATTAAAATCTTCTAGACCAGTTCTAAGAAGTTAAGCTTCAGATACTTCACCAACAGCATTTCTTAAAAGTTCACCCGCCATTCTAAGGACCGATTTAATAGCTCTAAGTTTCCAATCGTAATGCTTTTATTTGGATAAAAGATCAATTGAAAGCATATAAAGACAAATGAATTTTTTAGCTAAATCAGATGCAGTTTAGAAACCCTCCGCCATAAGCATATTTTCGCAAATAGGGATAAAATCAGGTACAACCATAGCGCAATCTCTAAATTAAGCTTTAAGATTTTCTGGTAATTCAGTTCTACCAGCATAACCAGGATTCATAGTAATGAAGAAACCGACTGTATCAACAAGTCTAACTTCATCTTGTTCCATAAAAATGAATCTTTCTTATCTAGCTCTTAAACCAGTAAGAATTTAAGAAACTTAAGAAGAAACAACTGACAAGACTTCAATAAGAATTCTATTAAATTCATCGAAACAACCCCAACCACCAACTTAGGATAGACCTAAGAAGAACTAAGAACAGGTGTAAACTTTGAATTAATCAGAACAATTGGTAACCCAAACTGGAATACCAATGGCACCACCTAAATCTTTTGTGGTCTCAGTTTTACCGGTTCCAGCAGGACCAGCAGGAGCTCCTCCCATTCTAAGATTCATAGCTTATGTTAAAGTAATATAACATCTATCGGTTAGTTAGGTAATAACCAATCTACCTGGATTACCAATATATTCATAACCATAGAATTGTTTCCAATCAACAATAGCTAAATAACATTTTTTACATGTCTCATCTTTTTCCCAAGGGAATCTTAAGAATTATCTGGCAGCTTATTCTTCGAGTTCATAGCCTTCCATTTCTTTATAATAATATCTAAGATTTTTAGCCCAATCAAATGAATCAGATTCAATTGAAGGATTTTTGTTTTTAAACATTTAGACTTAATCTCTACCATGTACATCAATAGTAATAACGGTAATGAATTTGATTCTGAGATTTTTAGTTGGGATATAAGCTTTGACTCTTAAAATAAGTTAATCAATTCTACCAATGATTTGGTCATATAAGTCTTTCATGGCATTTTCAGTACCATTTTCTAATTCATCAATAGCTCTTTAGACGTCTTCAGTCCAGATGATTAAAGTAATAATAAGAGCAACTTAAGCAGCAAAGAGTTCAATCCATTTATCTCTAGTTAAGTCATTTTCACTCATTGTTGGCATTTACCAACTGTCTAAAGATTTTACCCAAGCATGATTGATTTATACTTAAAGAGAAAGTCTCATCATATCTTCAAGGTCACATAACCAAGATTCAACTTCACCTTTAGCGGTATAAACGGTAACTTCTGATTCACCATCATCAAATTTGACGTATTCGTGTTATTTAGAATACATACCTAAAGCTGAGTTAACAACTTTTGATGGATCTTTTTGTGGAACAAATTCAAGATCAGATAATGATATGAAACAATTACTGAGATATTTAGCAACTTTAGTAGGATATTTACCTTAAGAAAGTACAAGAAGTAAAGCATCAGAATCTAAGAAATAGAATCTAGGGAAAAACTTCTTTTTGATTTCTAAATATTTGGTTAATTCAGTTTCACATTTTTAGATGATTTCGTACATAGTATTTAAACTAGCAATTCTAGCTTTAGTACACATATCAGTTACTGATGGATTAGCATAACAACTAGATTAATTGTCTCTCCATTCAGCATCAACTTATTCGAACATCTTAGTCTCTTCGACTAAATTTTATCTGATATCATCAGTTTCTGTGAAAATAGGTTAAAGTTTAGACCAGGTTCTACCAAGTTCCATCCAAACTTCTAATGCTAATTCAATATTAGAAAGTCTTTGTCTCCATTCTTCTAATTCATCTTTGAATTCAGCAATATATTTGATTTAAGCAGATAAACCAAGGATAGACATAATATCGACTTCTAATTATTCTTATAAAGGATCAAGACCACCAATCTTTGGTACACCTCTATCTTCTTCAAATTCGAAGTTCCATCTCATCCATCTTCTTTTGATTTCTTTGAGTTATTTCAAGATTTTTTATTCTTTTTAAGCAATATCAACGATATCATTAACTTCATTTTCATATTTAAAAAGTTCAAGTTTTTAGATATCAGAGAAAGTTGTGGAAGGTGAGTTAACATCAAGGGTTTATCCTGTGTATTTAAGAAGTTTAGTCCAATGTCTTTAAAGCATAGCAGGATTCAACAAATTACCGATCATAGGAAGAGTAGTTTGCATATCTTTAACTTTTTACATAAGTTTTTTATGTTAGAATCTTCCTTTAACAACTTCTTTTGGCATTTTTTTGATTTAAATACCAAGTTTTTTATTATCTTCAGTCCAGTTATCAATAGGAATAGATTACCATCCCATTTTAAACCATTAATCATAATAGTAAGTTACAAGTGAAATACTATCCCAGAATAATTTAAGACTGTTCAAATGTTTTCTACAGGTTTTGAGTTACTTATTCTTAGTTCTTTCAATACCGAATAAATCGATATTTCCTCTTAATTTTCTATCTTCAACTCTGAGAATTTTAATTTTTTCATAAAATTCATCAATGATACCATAAGCAGCATTGATATGAGCGACGGTAACATTGTCATCAAATTTGAATGGCATGAGTTCTAAGAAAGTTTCTTCGAATCCTTAAAGTTTGGCGACGAAATCTTTTTACATTTATTTAATTCTGACAGCTTCTTCCTATTAAAGAGGATAAATTTCTTCTTTAATTTATAAGACCATAGTTCTTCCTTCAATGAAATCTTATTTGGTTTAGTCAATAAGAACAATATCGATTTTATGTTCTTCAAGAGATACTTAATGTAATTTAAGTAATTCAACCATAGCCTTAATTTTGTCTACAAAGACTTCAACTTAAGGAGTAAGTTCTTCATTGTCACTAATAATTTTCATAACGTTCATTAGAAGTTATTTGTCTTATGGGAATTGATTAGGGTTTTTCTTCATACCTTCTTAGGTATTTATGTTGAAGTTTTAAAGATTGGTAAGAATAACTTATACTTAGTTAAGAAGGAAATTAGTATAAACATCAATCCAAGTTTCGACTTTAATTTTAAGAGAATCTCTTAAACTAGAAACAATAATTCTTAACCATCCGATATTGTAAATATCTTACATAGCTGAGATTTCTTTCTTTTTGTTTTCTAAGTCGGTGATTATTTCATCAAATAATTCAAGAGGTGGAATTCTAGCTTTAGCACCTTATAATAAAGCTGAGTTAGATTAAAGAGCATCCATATCTCCTACAGCTTCACTTTCAGATAAATCATCTTTTGCCATTTCTTTAGCAAAGTTATCAGCTTTTTCTTCTTCTTCTTCAAGGAATTTTTCGAAAGCTTCTTATGGATCATGTTTCCAAAGATCACTAAAGTGATTGAAGTTGACAATATAAGCCATACATTCTTCTTCAATTCCATCAAGATTACCAGTAATTTTAGACATAATTCCTCTAATCTCGAAACTATCTCTAATTTCGGTAAGATAATCTCCAGGTTAAAGATCAATTCTTTATCCTTTGAAAAGATTACAGATTTGAACGTAATCAGTTACCCATCCTAAAACAGATCCTCTAACAGTGATTTTGTCTTCGTCATTTTTGACTTCTTAGATAGGAGGATCAT
>Ga0115001_10003583_pt1 | contig 11544 bp, 9 predicted proteins | sample ArcticOcean_MG_C_12_FD_89869 | JGI IMG/M metagenome (GOLD analysis project Ga0115001, IMG submission 89869) | Marine microbial communities from western Arctic Ocean - ArcticOcean_MG_CB8_130 | ecosystem: Environmental > Aquatic > Marine > Oceanic | place: Arctic Ocean: Canada Basin | collected... | reverse complement strand
TTATTCATTTTTCAATTATTTTAAATACATTTTCTGTTCTAGTTTCTTTGTATATCTTTTCAATTTTGGAAAATTATACAATTTATGATTTAACTGAATCTGAGTTATTTACATCATCAAAATATTTTGATCTTGCAATTATGATTACATTATTTTTTTTTATTACATCCATATTTTTTACAAATAAAAATAAATATGAATTAAATTTTATATCGTTTTTAAAGTTAGTTATTTTACCATTAATAATATCAGTAATTCTAACTTTTTCTTATTTTTTTATAATAAATGTAAATTTTGATATAAATATAAATTTTTTATATTTAATTTTTTTAATAATATTTACTTTATTTATTGTTAAAAAATTATCAAATATGTCTTATTTATATCTTATTGAAAGTAATATTATTCAGAAAAACATAATGCTAATTGGTAACTTTAAAGATATAAATAAAATATTATTAGATAAACCTGATTTAATTAATGTTTATAAATGTTGCATCATAAGTGATTCAACCGATGAAAGCATTAGGTTAATGAGACATGAAATTAAAATACCATGTTTTAAGAAAAATGAGGATGTTAGGTCTATTTTAGAATATCATTCTCTAGGACAAATTTGGATTTTAAAGCAAGATAATATAACAGATAACAGCTTATTAAAATTAGTTTTGAGATTTTCAGTTGATATTTTAATTGTTAATTTATCAAAAGAAAATAATTTAAGTGGTCAAGAATTGTTAAATGGAAAATATTTATTTATAAAATTTGCAACTTCAAGATTTTATGGTGTAAATTTATTTTTTAAAATATTGCTTGATAAGTTTATTTCATTAGTTGGTCTATTAATAACCATCCCAATTCTTGCCCTTTTTTCATTTTGGATATATATAGAAGATGGTTTTCCGATTTTATTTACTCAATATAGAACAGGTTGGGATGGTAGACGTTTTAAAATATTTAAACTAAGATCATTAAAAATTAGTAATCTTGATAAAACAAAGCAGGCGACTCAAAACGATCCTAGATTGTTAAAAATAGGAAAATTTTTGAGAAGATTTAGTATTGATGAACTACCCCAATTACTCAATGTATTCAAAGGTGATATGTCAATAGTTGGTCCAAGACCACACATGGTTGAACATGATATCTGGTATTCTACTTTATTTGCAGACTTTCTTAAAAGACACAAAGCAAATCCTGGAATTACTGGGTGGGCTCAGGTAAATGGCTTTAGAGGTGCAACACCAGAATCTGATCTTATGAGGAAAAGAATGGAACACGATTTATGGTATTTAAATCACTGGACTATTTGGCTTGATATTTACATTATGATAAAAACTTTTTATGTTATTTTTAAACATAAAGGTGATTAATTAAATGAACATTATTTTTATCAATTAATGCAAAAAAAATTAGACATTACAGTAATCATTTTAACTTATAATGAGCAGTTACACTTGGGAAGGTGCATAAAATCAGTTAAAAAATTTGTCAAGCAAGTAATAGTAATTGACAGTCACTCAAATGATAAAACATTGGAAATTTGTAAAAAATATAAAGTCAGAATCTATAAGAATAAATTCATTAATCAGGCAATACAAATGAATTGGGCTTTAAAGAATGTAAACATCCAATCAAAATGGATTTTTAGAATTGATGCAGATGAAATCACAGATAAATTTTTTTTTTATAAAATTAAAGACATAATTATAAATAATAAAAATATTTCAGGAATTATAATAAAAAGAAAAATTAAATTTTTAAATAAACTTATAAATTATGGGTTAACATCACCACATAAAACATTAAGGATTTGGAAAAATAAAAAAGGTAAATATCAAAACATTAGTGTTGATGAACAAGTTGAAGTAAAGGGTAAAATAGTTTTGTGTGAAGCTATTATAGTGGATCACAACTTAAACAGTTTTTCGTGGTGGTTAAATAAGCACAGAAACTACGCATTAAGAGAGGCAGAAAGTTATTTCTTATATAAAAAAAATTTTAATAACAAAAGAACTCATAATCAAGATTACTCAAAAATAAGGCAAATTAAGAAACATAAAGTGTACTATAGATTGCCAATTTTTATTAGAGCAATTATATTATTTTTGTATAGTTATATTTTTAAACTTGGTTTTTTATCTGGTGTAAGAGGGCTAATATTTTATTTTTTCCAAACATTATGGTACAGGATGCTTGTTGATCTAATTATTTTAAAAAAAATTTTTAAATAAAATGAGTAAAATTCTTAATTTAAATAGTACCATTAAAAAAAAAATTAAAATTTTAAGAATTATAAGCACATTAAACCCTGAAAGTGGCGGACCTCAAGCATCAATAATAAAAAGTTCCAACTCATTAGTAGATGGAGGATTTGAAGTTGATGTTCTTGTGAGTGACAAGAAAAATTATATAAATAGTAAAAAAAATAAATTTAATATTATAAAATTAGGGATTGAAAATAGAAGTTATAATTTTAGTTTTAAAATAATTGATTGGATAAAGAAAAATAAAAAAAAATATGATTTTTTTATTATTGAAGGTATATGGGAATTTAATTCACTGCTAGCAAGATTATATATAAAAAAAAATTATTTTATTATTACACACGGTCAACTTGACCCTTATTTTGCTGAAAACATATTTAAAAGATTAAAAAAACAAGTCTACTGGGCGTTATTTGAAAAAAAGAATTTGATTAATTCTAATGGAATATTAGTTTCTGGATCCAACGAAATTAAAATGATTAAAAATACATTTGTTAACACTAAAGGTATTAAAGTTCATAATGTTGGATATTCATACAATCTAAATATAATTAACGATGAAAAAAAGAACTATAAAAAAATATTTGATAATAAATTTCCCAAACTTAAGAAAATGAAATTTATTTTATTTTTAGGAAGAATACATCATAAAAAAGGTTGCGATATTCTGTTAGATGCAATTTTAAGAGTTAAAGATTTAAATAACTATAAATTTTTAATTGTAGGTTTTTCTAATAGATTAAATAAGTATGAAAATTATATTTTAAAAAAAATTAATTCTAATAAAAGATTATATACTTCAGTCTTTACATCAAAGTTTGTAAGTAATGATTTAAAAGTAGCTTGTTTAAAAATGTGCGAAGCCACAATATTACCATCAAGAGGCGAAAACTTTGGTGTAAGTGTAACAGAAACTCTTTCAGTAGGAAAAATACCTTTAATTACAAACAAAGTTGGAATATTTAATGAGATTAAGAAATATAATTCAGGTATAATTTGTAACGACAACCATTTATCTGTTGCTATCATGATTAAAAAATTTATTAATTTTAAAAAGAAAACCTTAATGAAATATAAAAAAAATTCTAAGCGATGTTTTAAGGACATTTTTGATATTAATGTTGAAAATAATAAGTTAATCAAAATTATAAAAGTAAGTGCTGTACAAAATTAAAAAATTATTATTTATAATTTTTAATTTAAAATTTTTTAAGGCTTATTTAAATTCAGTATTCCCACTAATAGAAATATCTAACCTACTTAATGAATTACCTATAATTGATAATTGTATAGATGTTGGATCAAACAAAGGTCAATTTGCATTGATTTTAAAAAGAAATTTTCCTAAAGCCAAGATATTTTCTTTTGAACCACAAATAGAAAATCTATCAATTCAAAAAAAATTTTTGAATAACACAAAATTTTACAATTGTTGCTTAGGTAATAAATCTTCTTTTCAAATATTTAACATTACAGATAGAGAAGATAGCTCATCATTATTAGTGCCATCAATTTTTAAAAATTCAATCTATAGAGTGGTCAATAAAATTACAATAAAAGTAGATAAATTAGATAATATTATCAAATTAAAGCATAAAAGTAAGAATCTACTAAAATTAGATGTCCAGGGATATGAATTAGAAGTATTAAAAGGTTCCAAAAAATGTCTTTCAAAAATAGATTTCATTATAATTGAATTAGGAGAAAAAAAAAGTTATTTAAAACAACCAAGTAAAAATAAAACAATTAATTTTCTTAAAAAAAACAATTTTCAATTAAAAAAAATATCTAATAAAACAAAATTAAATAATTCTTGGGAAGCGGATTATTTATTTGTGAATATGAAAAAATAGATAACTAATTGGAAATTTTATTATAAATATTTCTCATTTTACCCAAAAAAATTTTAGAGCTAAATCTTTTAACATTTTTAAATCCTTTATTTATAATAACTTCTTTACTTAATAATTTTTTATCTATGATTTTTGAGCTAATTTTAGGTTTTATTGGGTCAATATAAAAAACTGTGTCTAAGCCAAGTTCATTCATTGGTCCTTTATTTGTTGTAAAGACAGGGCAGCCACACTTTTGAGCTTCTATTATAGGCCATCCAAAACCTTCTCTAATTGAAGGAAAAACTAAAGCCTCTGCTATTGAATAATATGAACGTAGTTCTCTTAAACTTATATTTTGGACAAATATTACTTTATTTTCTAACTTAAATCTCTCCACGCAGAGCCTTAATTCATCTGAAACTGTGTTTCCAATCAAAATTAATTTAAAATCTTTTCTTCTTTGGATTTTAATTAATTCATTGAATATTTTAACAAGATTTATCTTATTTTTGTACCAAGCATCCACACCTACGTGTAAAAAAAATTTAAAATCAATTTTTTTATTATATTTAAATTTAATTTTTTCTTTATTATTTAAAGCATAAAAATTATCATTAAATGGCATATGAATCGCCTCTATATTTTTTTTTGTTGAATTAATAAGTTTTAGTAATTCGAATTTAGTATTCTCAGAGATACAGATAATAGTTTTAAATTTATTTAAATAAAAAAGTATAATCTTTTGATGAATTTTCCCTGTAAAAGAGATTTTTGTAAATTTTTTTAAATATTCATTTTTTATTAATTCAATACTGCTAACATCATTACAAGTTATCATTAATTTTCTAGTATTAATAAATGGAAATAATGGAGAGTTAGCATGATCACAAATATGAACTAGATCACTTTTATTTATCTTAAAATATAAATATAAACCAAATAGAATATAATTATCTATATATCCTAACCATTTTTTTATGAATTGATTTCTAAAGTTAAATTTATTAAATAATATTTTTGGTTGTAAAATTTCAACATTATAATTTTTATTTAATAGTTTTTTCAATATATTCGCATAAAGATACATACTCTTAGTGCCTAAAAGTGAATAATTTCCTATTAAATATAATTTCATTTTTTTAGATTTATATTTTGTTCTCTATTGATAATTATATTCAATAAATAGTAGATCAATACATATTGTAGTGTAGTTCTAATAGATAAATTGATAAATGATAACAAACTATCTGAATTAACAAAAAAAATTAGATCATATGTAAGCAAAATCAATAATGGAGAGTAGGTTATGGTATTCTTATCTTTGATTTGAAATTTTATGATTATATTAAATATTAAAAAGAATATAAAGAATAGGATTATAGCTGATAATAAATAGGAATTAGTTAATAAAATAATTTCAGTTAAAAATGACCCAGCACTCATTTTTCCACCAAATCTAAAACCAGATTTTTGTTCTATGTAAGAACCAGTTGCAATAAAATATGCTTCTTTTTTATATTGTTTGTTAAATTTATTTATTAGATTTTCTGGAAAAACAGCCAACATTCTCATTAATGAAAATTTTTTAAAATCATTTATTTGACTCGTTGAAAGAAAACTTGACTCAAAAAGAGTTTTATCTAAGTACTTAATTGCAGTAAATCTATTAAAAACTGAATTTCCAGTATAATCCTCAGCATCATACTCCGTTGATATATTTATGTCATCTTTTTCAAAATTGTAAACTCCAATAGAATATTTCAATAAATCTATAGCTGTAACTTCAGATTGTATCGCTCTTTTTTCTAATATTGTTTGACTGAGCATTTGAAAAATAACTACAAAAAATACAATATAAATAAAGAAATATTTAATATTTTTTTTATAATCTTTATCTGCAGAAAAAATAAAAATAATTAAAAAGTTTAAAGTAATCATAAAAAAACCAATCAAGATTTCGGACCTTGTATTTGATAATAATCCAAATAAAATAAATAGTAGAGAATTAATTAATAAAAATATTATAAATTTTTTTTTTGTAACTTTTTTATGATAGAAATATAAATTAAAATAAAACAATATTGGTAAATAGTAAAATTTTTCAATACCGTACAAAAATTTCATGGCCATATTACTAAATTCTGTAAAAGCACCTAACCCCTGGTCAATTGTATTAAGGTATAATTTAATAAATAGTAATATTAAAAATAATTTTAAAGTTGATTTTAAATCAAAATAATTAAATACCTTTAATCGAAATAAAATAGTTTTGTTATAATCTGTATCTTGAGTGTCATTTTTTGAATTATTTGTTATTATAAAAGCAAGTATTGCTATTATTTGAAAAAAAAATGCAATTATGAAACTTTTCATCGGTAGATTTAAATTACTTGTGATTTCTTGAAATAATATTGTTTTAATTATTAGTGGGCCCGATAAATAAAAAATATTGATGGCAACGACCATAAGCGATCCGACCAAATTATGAATTAAATTTTCTTTTTTAAAAACAATATTATAAGTTAAAATTGTACTTAGATTAATTATCACTACAATCAAAAAAGTCTCTGTTTTAAATGAACTGATTGATACCTGTACAAAAGATAAAAACAGATTTAAGTATATTAAAAAAAATTTACTTTTATTTAAAATATCTTGTTCTATAAAATTATCTGTTTTTAATATCATTTCTTAACTTATAATTAAAATTTATATAAAAATTTATTTGTATTTTTATCCAAATATGATGTGTCCAGTAATTTTTTAAATATTCTTTCTGCCTCAGGTTTCAAAACTTTAATTATTTTTTTTTGTCCATTTCTAGTAATTTTAATAAGTAATTTTGAATTTTTAATTAATTTAGTGCAGTTTTTAATACATTCATTTGGGTGGTTAAAATAAATTGCTTCCTTGTTTTCGATTAAAATTTTTTTCAAAGTATGTGTTCTTTTCGCACATAAAAGTGTGCCAGTTGCAGGTATCTCAATACACCTACGTGTTATATCATCTTTGTTTTCCTTTGACAAAAGACCTAACGCTATTTTGTATTTATTAATTATTTTAGTATATTCTCTTTGATTTAAATCTTTTAAATAGATATTTTGTTTTAAATATTCATAATATTTCTTATCTTTATCCCATTGTGATCCATATATATCTACAATAAATCCCTTTTTTTTTAATTCATAAAAAAATTTCCCTCTCTCAGGAAACCAAGTACCCACAAAAACAATATTCTTTTTAGTTATTTTTTTTTTACTAGTTTGCTGAATATCTTTGAAATATGGAGGTATAATAGTGATATATTTTTTTATCTTATATTTCTTAACGTAGTTTTCCCTATTTTTTTGATGAAATATAATTAAATCAAATTTTGATATGATTCTCTTAACTAAAGTCCATTTTTGCTTATCCCTTTTAACAAATGGGTTATCTGCACAATAATAGTATGTTTTTTTACTGTATTTTTTAACTATCTTTAATGAATCTTCATTTATGAATTCAACATTAAAAAAGAAAATTACGTCATAAAATTTAATAATTTTTTTTTTATAAAAATTAGTAATTATGTGATTAAAAAAATTCGGTGAAATGTGGTAAAAAATTTTATAATAAAAATTATTTAAAATTTTACTAGTATCTAAAAATTTAGTTTGGGAGTATGTTTTTTTAATTGCGTTATATGTTTGTTTAGAGCCTCCTTTATTCACACCAATAAACAAAATTTTCATTATCCGAGATAACCATTCTTTCTATATGTGGACTTAATAGCTTTATCAATTCCCTTATAGCACTCATAGAATGACCATTTTGATATAATTTTAAAACTATTCTCTCCAAATCTAATAGTCTTTTTTTTATCTAAAAAGGTTTTATAAATTTTTTTTGATAAATCTTTATAGTCATTATTTTTAAATATATAGCCATTGTAATTATTCTTGAGTAAATCACTTGCTGCCCCAACTTTATTTGATGCAATTATTGCATTTTTTGCTGCCATCGCCTCATTAATTGCAAGCCCCCAATTTTCATCTCTAGAGGGCATAACAAATAAATTTGATCTTTTATAAAATTTTTTTATAACTGTTTGATTTTTAAAACCTAAAAACTTAACATTAACTAATTTTTTTTTTTTTTTATAATTAATCAGCTCTTCCTTTAATATACCATCACCAATAATAATAATCTCACTATCTTTCTTAAAATTATTATTCTCATTAAGTAAGTTAATAGAATTGAGCAAAATATCGCATCCTTTTCTGTGTGAAAGCTTCCCAGTAAATAGAATGACAAATTTTTTATTTTTTTTTTTGTTTTTAATATAAAAAAAATCATTATCAACCACGTATGGAACATGATAAATTTTTTTTTTATCAATACCAAAATCAATAAATGCTTTTCTATTTTCCTTACCAATTGATAAATAGCAATCAATGAAATTATCAATAAACGAATAAAAAATTTTATTCATTAATATATTTGACAGACTTCTTTTTTTAATATTATTAAACTCATCTCTTACAAAGACTCTTTTATTATAAAAATATGATAAAATTATTAATATAAGATTATACCAGTTTTTGATTCCATGAACCCATACTATTTTTGTTTCATCTAAAAGATTCTTCTTTATAAAATCATTAGTTATGGGAAAGATACTACTTAATTTATTAGGACCATAATATTTTAAAAAATCATAATTATAACCACTTAAAAGATTTTTATCTAATATGATTTTTTTATTAAACTCTCTATCAAAGTATTTTTTTGTAACTGTATTAAGCCTGTATGAAACTTTAATTTTAATTTTATTATTTAAAAACCTTATTAATGGTACCTGATATTGAATTGGATGCGAAAGAATGTATTTAATCATATATATACTTAGCTAATACAATATATTATAAGTAACATTTAATTGATTTAATCAATAAGTTTATAAATAAACCAATATAAATTTATTTTAGAATGAGAAAAATTATAAAATATTTACTTTTAATTATTTTTTTACTATTTTTTGTTGAATTTGTTGCCTTTATTGTATCTAAATTTTTTTTAGCCGATAGAGGTGTTTTTTTTGATAAAAAAAAAATCATCCAAAATTATAATAGATATTTAGAAGTTAGACATAGAACACTAGGGTGGGACTCAACTAATCATAAACATAATCTTGATTATCACGGAGCGCGTGCAGATCAGAGTTCTTATAAAAACTCAAAACCATGTATAGATGTATATGGAGATTCATATACATATGGACACTTTGATCCTAAATATGCTTGGCCATCTCAATTATCTGAACTTTTAAATTGTAGAGTTCGTAATTTTGGTGTGGGTGGTTATGGTTCAGATCAAGCTTTTATGAAATTTTTATCAAAAGATAATCACAGTAAAATTATTTTTTTGAACCATTTTTCTGAAAATATAATTCGTAATGTTAATCAATTTAGAAATTTTATTTACCCAAGTAAAGACTATTTATTCAAACCAAGATTCATTATTAGAGGTGAAGAGTTAAAATTAGTGCCGTTACCCAAAATAACTATAGAAAATATTTATCATTTTTTACAATATCCTGAAAAATATCTAAATAATGAATATTTTATTCCAAATGGGGATAGTGGAATTCAATTTTTAAAATTTTCTTACACTATAAAATTGTTTAAAAGTTTTAATCATTGGCACTTAAAAAAAAAAATTAATCTTAATCCATCTAGGCTTGTCGATTTCTATTTACCTAATCATAATTCTAATGGTCTTAATCTTACATATGAAATTTTAAATTCATTTTATAATCAGGTTATTTCTAAAGGTCATGTCCCTATAGTAACTATATTTCCAACATGTAGAGATTTAGAATATTTTAATAAATATAAAAAACTTCCGTATGATAATCTTGTAAATTTATTAGATCAAAAAAAAATTAGATATATAGACTTTGGTCCAATTGTTATAAATAGAAGTGGAGGTAATTTTAAAAAATTATATGATAGATGTGGAGGACATTTTAATGAAATAGGTGAAACATTAATTTCTAAAGCTTTTTTTAAATATATAAATGATAATAATCTAATAAGAAATTTAAAATAATTTTATTTAATTAAACTATTATTTGTAAAAAATAAAATTTGTATCTATATTAATTATTTTATTTTGTAATTGAATGATGATAATAATTTTTGAATTTCAATAATATCTACATCATCATTATCTACAACAATATTAGGTTTGTACAATTTAATAATCTCCATCATTTCTTTTAGAACTTCAATCTCATGACCCTCAACATCAATCTTGATCCAGCTAACATTTTCGAAAATTTTAAAAAATATCTAATTTAACAAACATTATATCCATTTTTTTTCAAGCCTGTAAGCTTTTTGCACATAGTTTTTATTTTTATTTAGCTCATCTATAAATTTAAATGTATCACTTTCCACCACATCTAATGTCAGCCAATAATTAGTATGTCTAGTTAATTGTATAAAGAAATTACCAAATTTTTTAGATTTCTTAAGATATTTTATTTTTGATTTGTAAAATGATTTTTTTGTAATTCTGAAATTTAAGAGCCAGAATAATGGGTGGAATCTTTTTCTTAAGTTATTAAGTATTCCAATCATTTAAACTATTTATTAAAATTATTTATAATACCCTAATTATTTTTTTTAAAATTCATTAAATATAAGTAAAATCTTAAGATAAGATAAAGAAGCGATTTTTTATAAAAATATACATCAAAATACATATTAATTTTATTAACAGTAGCTGATATAAGCGAGTCTTTAATTCCATCTTCAAGATAATATTTTTTACTAAATTTTTTTTCACTTTCGTTAATTAAAGTGACAAAAGAAATTATCTGTTCTTGTAGGGTTCTTAGCTCTATATTGTATCTTTTACAAATTATTTTTAATAATCTTAAGTTAGTAGCTAATTCTTCTGATAGTTCTATCTTAAGATTGTTCAAATTATAACCACAAATTATTTTTTCATCGAAAACATAATCTATATTGAAATCAGATTTTTTATTCTGATTGTTTATCGTTAAATTACCTTCTGAAGTTTCAATTAATGTGTAACCTTCTTCTGATCTTTTACCATAAATTTTAATTTTACTTTTTAAAGAAAAATAACTTACGATATCATTTATTCTATATCCAAAAAATATAGATGGTTTATTTAATATATAGCGTGATTGAGCAATAGAGTGGTAGGAATGACCACTATTAACATATTCAATCTTATTAATAGAGTTTAAATTATTATCGTTAATAATCTTTTGTATAATTTGATTTAATGGGCTGTAATAAAAATCCTCTAAAACGAAAACATTTTTGAAATCTTTTTTGTATTTTTCAATATTAATATTAGAAATTTTAGGAATTATTGGTGTGTCTACATATAAATTAATCTTTTTCACTTCAAACTTTGAAATATTT
>Ga0115001_10003582_pt1 | contig 11546 bp, 14 predicted proteins | sample ArcticOcean_MG_C_12_FD_89869 | JGI IMG/M metagenome (GOLD analysis project Ga0115001, IMG submission 89869) | Marine microbial communities from western Arctic Ocean - ArcticOcean_MG_CB8_130 | ecosystem: Environmental > Aquatic > Marine > Oceanic | place: Arctic Ocean: Canada Basin | collected... | reverse complement strand
CAAGATCAGGAAGCGGAACGACTGCTTAAAGAGAAGCAAGATCAGGAAGCGGAACGACTGCTTAAAGAGAAGCAAGATCAGGAAGCGGAACGACTGCTTAAAGAGAAGCAAGATCAGGAAGCGGAACGACTGCTTAAAGAGAAGCAAGATCAGGAAGCACTTCAAGATGCTAAAGACTTACAACAGTCAACAGAAAAAGAAATAGCCAGAATCACTCAACAAAATGAAGAAAAGAGAAAGAAAGATCAGAAACTGCTTAAAGAGAAGCTGGAAGCGGAACGACTGCTGAAAGAGAATGAAGATAAAGCACAGGCAGCACTTGATCTGAAAGCACAGCAGCCTAAAGAGGAAGTTAAAGAGGAGGAAGCACAGCAGCCTAAAGAGGAGGAAGCACAGGAAGTACAGGAAGAGAAGGAAGAAGAGAAAAAAATTGAGATTAATAAAGCTAAAATGAAGGAAGCACAGGAAGCACAGGAAGAAACTCCACCTGCCCCATCTACCAAACCTGCTAAACCTCTACCTGCTCCACCTGATACAATCACAACCCCATCGACTAATAAAGGAGGTGAAACAAAAAACTCGACACCACCAGAGCTTATTGCTTATAATACGGAAATGAGTAAAGAAATTTACACTGTAATGAGAACGTCATTAAAAGATGACGATTTCTGGAACCAGATTACCGATGACAACGACAATGAAGATGAGGTTTGGGATGAAAAAAAGAAGCTAATTAAGCAACTATACCCATTACCAGAACTTAAAAAATGGAAGAGCAAAACAGTCGATGATTTGAAGGCCAACTTAACAACACTGTTAAACGCAACGGAAAAACTGACATACGTAAAAGCCACGGATAAGATAAAAGCAAATAAAAAAACGAAAACGCCCGAAATCCCTGCAACATATACATTCTCATATGTTGGATATGTTGGAAAAAAGCAAGTTTTGCGAAATCTAGTTTTGCCACAAACAAATCTGCCAAAAAAATTAAAGGAAGGGAAGTCCTATATATTAGAACTAAAATATACAGGCGAAACGATCGTGGGAGGCGAGTCAAAAACCAATGTGTCAAACTACTATTACCCTACAGACAACTTGGATTTTGAAGAAACAAACTTTACAACGAGAACAGTCAAGCCCATCGCTACACCTATCCCTTCAGGAGAATTGTCAGCAATGTTAGCGGAACTATCATCAATGGAAAATACGAGCGACTCCGCATACTCGGAGGAAAAATGGGCATCTGACTCTGAAGATTTCGCATCAGATGAATCAGATTTTGCCTCCGACGAATTTTAGATTAAAGAAGAGTAAATTGTAGAAAAGACATATAAATAGATGTAATTATCATTCAAATAATATAAAAGTAAATGTCTCACCAAATCATGTTGTGTTTTGTAAGGTCTGATTCTGACATTTTAGAAGCATCTTGGTTAAATCGTGCGGCGTCTTCACTCGCTTCAAATGAGGACGGTTCCGCGCCGTTTATCCACTCCGAGCTTTTGTTCTGTCCACCAGGAGCTGCTTCTGGCAAAGATTCTGTCGCTGGATTGGCCTGCAGTATTGTATATGGTGGTGCCGTACACCTTGAAACAAAGCGATTTTCAAGAAAAGAGTGGTTTTTTAGGTCAATGAGTTGTAGTCAGGGCCAGTACAACGAAATGATGTCTTTCTGTCAATCCGCAAAAGGCAACGGGTTCAATCACATGGGCTACTTCCTCTACTGGAGTCCAATATCGCCATCTCCAATGTCATACACCTATCTGGGACTTGCACCCAGATATTTCTGCAGTGAGGTCGTGATTGCAGCGTTGAAAGCGGGTGCTATATTAGACGAGTCTGTCTCAACCTCAATGCACCCAAATGATTTGTACAAAATGATGAAGGGTAGTTCTATGGCAGATTGTGGGAGAAGCATGAATTCTGTAAAACTTAGTTTTGTATAAAATAAATATTTTTTTGTGCACAAAATTTTAGTCTCGCGTATCGGCATGAGTCTGTGCTAACGTCACCACACCGAAAATCGACGTGGTTACACCAACAACGAAAAACACCCATTTTTCTGCAGAAAGAAATTTATTGTTGTCATATACCACTATCCCAGACAGTATAGTAAACAAACACCAAGTTGACTGGTAAATCAAAATGCAGTAATAAGCTTTCAAAATTTTCAATCCTTTATTCAACCACGCGACATGTACCACAATCGACGCCACACACAAACAAATGGCAGCAATCAAATTATCTGCCCGCACAGTCAATCTCGAATGTTCAATCATTTCCGTCACCGCAAAAGCTATATATTTGCCCATGCATACATTTTGAGCTCCTAATCCTCCTGCGATTACGGGAAAACCAACCTGTTGCAACCATTTTGGCAAAAACTTAGAATACTCAAGAATAACCGACACTGTTATAAACACTATCCAATTAATCACGATAAAAAATCCCGATTTCCATCGATCTAATAATTGCGCAGGTGTCAATTCAGAGACATTTTCCGATGTGGAAATAATTGAAATCAAACATCCTAAAAAAATAAAGAAAATGGGATAAAATTCTTTTTCTTTCGGTTTTTCAAATAAAACAACTCTGGTCACTATTAAATTAATGACAATAGCAAGCGTTGAAAACACACCGACGACCGAAGTCGGCAGAAAAGCTAGGGCCACAAAATCGAGCACAGAAGCGGTGGCACTAAGTACTAATGCGACTAAAAAAAGAGGGCGTAAACAGACATTCGATATAAGTTCTATTTTTCTTTTGTGTTTGCATTCGCGCGGGTCATAATATTTCGTTTGGTTTTGAGCAAGTTTTTGAAAATTCATGCTTAAACTTGAGGAAACCGCAGCGCAAACCAATAGAAAAAAACCAATAACAGCGGTTGCAATCATTACTAATTTGTATTATTAACTTAAATATAAAATGTTTAACATATGCATATAAATCCACATATGTTAAACATGTTTTTTTTTTATATGTATATCAATACCAATATAACAAACGCAAAATGGATATTATTAAAGGTACCATTTCTGCAAAGGAATTCGATGTCGTGTTTGATCAAAAAAATGGTGTAGAATTGACTAGTATCGTAGGAAGTACCACTCCGAAAAAGCTCGTCAATCTCCATTTTGTTGCATTTGAAAGAATTTCTCCAAAATTAAAAACATGTGAGATGGTTCTGGTTAACAGTGAAAACAATCCGATAATAGTAACCATCTCTCAAACATTATTACCACAAATAATGGATCTTGTCCAATGCGATCGTATTAACATTGGTCAAGATCCAGAAAATTGGTCAAAATTGGCTTCTGTTGCCAAAAAAAATAATTGGCAAAAAGAAGACTGGATTCATGTTTTTTCAGAAGCGGAGACCGACGATGAAGAAAGTGAAGAATGGTTGCCAGGTCAAAGTGATGAGGAAAGCAGTGATAGTGATTATTTGTTAGATAATAATAGTGATAGTGATTGTTTTTGATTTAATAATATATAAAATTTATTTTAATAAAGATTGAACCAAATGTTCTATTTCATTTTTACACTTTTTATTTCCATCGATTGCTCCAATTAAAGTTTCCTTGTTTAGACTTTTTCTGATACCATTGTTTGGTGCGTAAAGGTATACATTGGGCTCTGGTGAAGAATATAAATTTAATATCGGTTTTCTCGCTGTCTCGTTTTCGACAATATTAACAAAAAATGGGGTTTGATCAAAAACAAATACCGATGAGGAATATGCCGGATAATAAAACGAAGCCCTGACAATTATGTTTTCTGCAATCATTTTTGTCATATTGTGAAACATGATTGTTGTTCCAAAATGTTTGTATGTCTATATAAAAAAAAAATATGTGGCAAATATTCTTGGTGTCCCTACGTCCCTACTAGAATTTTTGTAGTAGCGATCACTAACTAAACTTTTTAGGGTCTCGTCCAAAGTCGATATTGGGAACACATTCCTAACATATTCTCAAAAATTGGGGGCAAGTGCCATAAAGTTCTCGGCTAAAACGAGAATATGTTAGGAATGTGTTCCCAATATCGACTTTGGACGAGACCCTAAAAAGTTTAGTCCATAAAATTTTGGCGGAGCATTTCATTCCAAAAAATATTATACCAAAATAATTTTGTCTCTAGATTTCACAACGTTAGACGGTGGGTCTGGAAACACAATCTTGGTTTCTTGGGCGGAGCCGGGGGCCAATGTCCGATCAATTGTTTTTTTTGGCGATGGCCAATGCCCGATTTCTTCAACCATTTTTAAATATTCGTTTTCGATTTCATCATCGTTAATTCCTTCAATTGAATCTGTGGACGAGATCACATCGTTGATTTCACACGCATCACTAATCATTTCTGTCAAAGTTTCTTGCATATCACAAACTTTGTCAATATCGTGTGCTTTCAAGAAATGTTTGAAGGTTGTAGATGTTTGTTTGATGGCACTCAAGTGCATTTTGGTCACATTTAATGATTCTAGTGTATATCGTTTGTTTAAGAGAGAAAGCATGCGGTTTTCTAATTGTTGTTGGTGTCGACGAATTAACAATAGTCTTTTTATATGTCTTGTTGACTCTGATTTAGAGCTCATATTTTGTTTGGCTTTGTTTCTTTGTTCATCTATTTGTTTCTGGTATTTATCTATTAAAGCTTGTAATGTCTGTTCAACATGGTGCAGGGATTGTATTGACTCAATAATTTGTATTGCTTTGTTTTTATAGAATAGATTGCCCATACATATAATTTCAATATTATAGTATTTATAGTCAAATGTATTTTATAATATGTTAGCAGTTTCGTTTTACAGACCACAGGAATATTTTAGTGGCACATTTAATAAATTCGTAACTTGGTTAACAGCAGGTGAATTCTGTCACTGCGAACTTGTAGTAGACATGCCGTCCGAAGAGCTCATGACATCGGTGAAAAAGATATACACAAAAGCCAGTTCGGGTGAATATGAAAAAGAAGACTGTAATCGTATTCTGGGTCAAATTGAGCAATTTTTTTTCTCAACACATTTCCGTGAACATGTACAATCGAACGATAATGTTACATTATCTTTTTCACTTCTTTGGGGTGAACCGATGTCTGTACGCATTTTGCATAAAACATCACATGATAGTTGGTTTAAAATTCCAGAAACTAAAGACACAAATGCAAACCTCATCGAAATACCGCACGAATCGACAGAGGCCTTAACAGAAACTATGACATTTGCTATAGAAGAGCTTGGAAAAGATTACAATCAAACAGGTGCACTGTTTTCATGGCTTCCATTTACATCTAATCAACACAAACGACAACAAAAGTCATATTATTGTTCAGAATTTTGTGCGACAGCTCTGCAGAGAATCGGTCACATTGAAGAAGTGAACGCTGTCCATTGTACACCCAATAGTTTGTATCATACTTTAAATCATACTTTGAATAATAGGATTCATGAACACACTGAATCCGCTCTATAAATAGAATTTAATATAATTAAAATATATGTCAGATATAGAATCTGTGGAAACTAAAGCAGAAAGTATTGTAGAACAACCCATAATTATATTTGGGTTACCATTACGGTTTCATAATCCAAAACTGATATTGAGAGAATTCTCACGTTTTATAACTACAATAGCGGCTACCCTGACAATACTTGGTCTTTTTATGGCATATGTTACCAACAATATGGTAACTATGAATGCGGCACTGGGTCTGGTACTTTGTTCATTTTTGATTTTTGTCCAACATGTCTTGGTGTATACAAATCTAATTTCTAACGGTTGGGGAACGCAGAAAGGAAAATTTTGGTGTGAGGTGAAGATTATGATTGCACGCGGTTTCAATACTATTCGAACATCACTTCGATTGTTGATAACACCGCTATTATTTATAGTTATGAGTGTGGAAGTGGGCATTAAAGACCCGATCACAATACTTTTTTTGGTAATGTTAGCCGTAATCAGTGAAATAAATGCAGGCACATCCGAAAATCAAAATCAATATAATATGCAAACAAACGAGAAGTTTGTTGACTCGGCGAATCAATTATTGTTGGAAGAATTACATGCGTTCCAAAAAGAACATGCACTGCAAAAAATTACGTGGGGGCCTTTGATAATTGCAGTGATTATCCAAAATATTTTGTTGGTTGCTTTAATTATAGGCGGTGATAGCATTGAGTTTATAGCATTCGTTGTTATTTTACATACTGTTTTACAACAATTGATGTCATTTTCGCATCTTTTTGGGGTTTTGTCGTTTGTTCAGCTGGAAATATTTAGAAGTTTTGTCGATTTGGGGTGTGTATTTCTATCGGTTATAGCTATCACAATATAGGTTCACACCTAATTCAATACATAAACAGATATGTTACTATAAAAGTAACATATCTTTTGATATTAAACATGCAAATATTTGTGAAAACGCTTACTGGAAAAACGATAACTTTAGATGTTGAGCCAAATGATACAATAGAAAACGTCAAGGCGAAGATCCAAGACTCCGAAGGCATTCCCCCTGAACAACAGCGGCTCATATTCGCGGGAAAGCAGCTGGAAGACGGAAGATCCCTGACCGACTATAATATCAACAAGGAGAGTACGCTTCATCTGGTTTTACGGCTGCGAGGCGGATGCCGTAGGTGTACTTGTAGATGCTGTAGAAGAATACAATAAAATATAGAAAAAAAAAATTGTACATATATCAAAACACAACTATAAAAAGGTATTTTTGGTTGTAAAATGTCTGTCGAGTATAGAGAAACTCTTCCATCAGTTCATGATCCGGCGAGCATGCATCAATTTGTTGTTGACGGTGATATTTCTATTAAAATTATTACATTGGTTCCGCCGCATAAAACCTATACATTCGACGGAACCAAGCTGTTCAAAGATTTGCCGAGCTTAATCACAAGTAAACTAAACCCAGATAAGGACGTCAAAGTTTGGAGGATGCACAACGGCCGTAACGAGATGCTATTCGAACGCGGCATTTTCAAGGGAACGTTAAAAGAAGACCAAAATATACAAAAAATCACAATAGCTGAGTATTTTAAGGACAAACTGAATCAAATTTTTGTTATTTATGTACCAAAACAATAATTGATAGTGGCAAAATATAAATATGTACATTTACAGTATTCCAGTTAAAAATACACCACGACTAGAAATATCTCCAGGCTCGGAAGCGGGTACAATTGGCTTAGGCACAATACTTTGCAACTGAGGCCATGATTCTGATCTGATAAGTTTTCTATTTTTATTAGGAATAAAAATATTAGAAATCTTGTGTCTCTTCTTTCTGTTAAAAAAAACTAGCAATACAACAATTGACATAAACGGCAAAACCCACAGCGTGTGAAGCCATGCTAATTGGTGCAAATCACAAATGCAATCATTAGTTGTAATGCTTATATTGTCTTTGCGTGTTTCATTGATACTGCGTCTAAGATACGTTTTCGACGGTAACTCGTCAGGTGGCACATCGTCAGGCGGCACATCGTCCGGCGGTACCTCGTCCGGCGGTACCTCACTCGGTTCTTCTGGTAATGATTTGTTCAAAAACACGTTCGCCGGAACATACACACTTGTACTATTGCCTATATTGCTTGCATTAAGTGCCAAAGTCTTGTTTTGATTGAGTGCCAAAGTCTTGTTTTGATTGGCTGCCAAAGTCTTGTTTTGATTGGCTGCCAAAGTCTTGTTTTGATTGGCTGCCAAAGTCTTGTTTTGATTTAAATTATAATTAAAAACAAGGGTACTCGAATTAAGACTAGTTTTGATTCGACTGACATTTTGTATCGTAAAATTTATTTTTTGGGACGGGGTTATAGTACAAGCCATGTTTATTGGACATGACCAAAGTGTTATATTTTGTATAACATAAATAGGTTCACACATTTGTGTTATACATATACATAATTATATAAAAAAAAAATATTATTAACATATTTTTTTTTCGTCCTCAATTTTCTACAGCGACGTCAACTATGACAGCATTTTCAGGAACTGACAATACCAGATGCCCAATAATGACTTCTCTATTTTCAACGTTGTCTCTGCATTTATTTCGCATTAAGACACAAAATATAATAATTAGTAAACTAAGAGCGACAAAGACAAAAACAACCGAAACCATAACATGCTATGGGTTTCGGACTAAATAGTCGATTGTACAATTCATCCAGAGTGCGAAACGGGTGTCATTTCTATTTCTTTTATACCCACAGGCAATACTTCTGCCATTCTATTCATTTCAACTTTTGACGGCATTTTCCCAGTAAATGTCTCTGATTTTCCCTCCGATTCAATGTCAGGTGTAATTGTCTCAGGGTTATTTTTGTCAACAATCCATTTCGTCAAAATATTCTGTAAATTCGGTAAAACACATGACTGGGCAAGGTAAATTCCAACAAAGCCTCCAACAAAAAATTCTAACATATATCCTAAAAAAAATGATTATATATATAATAAATACGAGTTGTAATCGTTTTTTTTTGGGCTAGGTTAGATTGGTTTCACATTTAAATTCTCGAAACAAAAGTATATAACCATTCTGTATATTTTACAGAATGCGTAAAAATACAGCGTCTCCGACCATTTTACTCTTACAAATTGGTGAAAGATTAGAATCCTCTTGTTCTGTTCTCTCTTCTCCGACATCTCTTACAAGTCGAACTTCAAGTCCGCGGAACGCGACTTTGCGCCGTAATTCGTCGCGAGAGACATTAAATGTGCAACAACACCTCAGAGAAGAACATATTGAACGTTCTCGCTACACTGTAACAGAGGTCACGGCAAAGCGACGTCCAAAACCCGAGAATAACCCTTTTCGCGATTCCAATGGTCCAAAAAAAAAAAATAATACTATTCAGCTTGTTTGCTCTGACCTGTGTTTTAAACTGTCCGATCATCTCATATTAGGTGGACAATCTAGAAAAGTCTTTGCAGAAGCATCGTTTGCTTCCCTCAAGAAAGAAGAAAAACTGACTGATAGTGAAAAGACAGGAATAGTATTGGCAGATCCAAAATTCGGATTATTCAGTTTATTTCTTTGGCACGCAATGGGTAATTCCAGTACACTGAGTTCTGGTTCCCCAAAGTTTTTCTGTGCACATAACTTTTCATTAACTTTTGCATTGCCCCTTTTACTATTTGCTACACAGTGGATATTGTATATAGCGTTAGTGTCACACGAAATTAGAACATTTGACGGCGACTTTTGTCCGAATAATGGCACGTTCGAAACGAAATTGATGATGCTGGGTATTGGTATGATCTATTTTATACGGAGCTTTTTTATTTGGGATAGTTTGACTGTACAGGCTGCTTTTCAAAAGATGAATCGTATGGATAACATTTCTGCAATTATGGACACGTTCCAGGAATTTTCGTTTAATATACTTGTTTACGGTGCTAATCTTTGGATCATCTTTGTCGAAGATGATATTCAAAATATGATCCTAAATTCATTGGCAATGGAATTTTTGATGAGAGCTGATAACGAGTTTGAAGAAATGTACTTCGCAAACGTACCAGAAGCAGCTACAAACATATACGATAGCATGTATGTAAGCCGAGAAGAAAACAGAAAATTGGTTTCGAAAAAGCGTGACCAGTCATTTATATATAACAGTGCATCATGTGTCCTTGTATTGCTTTATAAAGTGCTTGTATTAGTTATTTTCCTGTTTCCTGTTTTTTGCTTAACAATAACATTTGCAGGTACATATTGTAAATAATAAAAATCCAATATTATCACAATCCCATGTATTTATTGCAGGATAACTAAACAACATGAGAGTAATCGCAGTTGCAACGCACAATGAGCGCATGTTTGACATATTTAAACAATCTGGACAAAAATTTGGATATACTATTGATATTCTTGGATTTGGACAGGCCTGGAAAGGATTTGCTTGGCGTTTTGACCTTATTTTGGAGAAATTACAAAAACTGGAAGATAAAGATGAATTGATTTTAATATCAGATGCATTCGATGTTGTTTTTATCAATTCTCCAGATGTTTTTGAAGAAAGATTTAAAAATTTGAACTCTGATATTGTTTTTACATGTGACCCCGTTTCTGACAAATGGCGATGTCGCTGCATTGCAAATTACTACAGGAAACGGTTATTTTTCCACAAAGATAACAAATTAGTCTTAAACGGTGGTACGTACGCGGGAAGAGCAAGCGATTTAATCAAAATGATTAAGAGTATCCCCCACTACAATGATAATGATGACGATCAGAAAATTTTAACGGCATTATTTCATAAAAATCATTTTAAAAATGCTACTGTTGATGTAAATTCAAGACTTGTTTATCATCAAAACTGGGGCTACATTGGTAAATTGCCCAGTAATTTACCAATATTAATGAGTTTCCCAGGCGGTGGAGAAACACCTGAAATTTTGAAGCAGCTAAATATTAACTATACATCACCAGCATCGCTTGATAGGGATTTTTTAGCTGTTTGTTTGCGAAGATTGGTCCACATATTGCCAAATTTTAAATATGAAATTATATTGCTAATGTTTTTTGTGTATATGTTATTTAATACATTGAGTATATAAACAGTTATTTTAAAACAAAAATGTTTATTTTATTTTTAATTGGTATTCTGATTGGCATATACCTCAAGGAAAGTTACCAAATACCGCCTATGAAACCGTTATTAGATAAACTGTTTGAAAGACCGAACAAAATTGAGATGAATGAAGAAGAACCGACTGTAGAAAAGGAAAAAGAAAGTTCAGACTAGGCTTTAATAAAAACTTTATAATATTTTTTTATTTAATTGTATAGTTAGTTTAATCGTATGCACAACAACCACCATCCAAGCCATAATCGGAAGCGACACAAGTTGCAGCAGCACATCTGGCCAGGGCGTGTTTGTTACTCAATCCAGTAGGACAAGCCACGTCGGTTTTAGTACTACATAAAGCTGCGGCAGTTGCGGTGGTAACGTCAACAAGATTGTTGCCACTGTTGCCGTCATACAGGTCGTTGTCATTAATTTCAATTGCACCAAAGCGCTCGTACGGATCGAACGTTCCATCAACAGCTCTTTCCAAGTGTTCAAATTTGATACCTAACGTGTTACAGAGGAGCAATACCATTTTTTCCAATCTGTATGGATCGGGTTTAGCAGTGTTTGCAGTGATTGCACTGGCTTGGCTTGCCGTAACACCAGTTTTAGCTGTATTCGCCGTGATCTCCGATGCTTGTGCACCAGAAATAGTAGTAGTGTCCCCTGCCAAAGCAGTACTTGAGGAAGTACCCAAAGCCATGCTCACTTTGGCAGTGTTTGCAGTGATTTCCGAGGCTTGAGCGCCAGAAATAGTGGTAGTATCTCCTGCCAAAGCAGTACTTGAGGAAGTACCCAAAGCCATAACAGTTTTAGCTGTATTCGCCGTAATTGCACTGGCTTGAGCGCCAGAAATAGTGGTAGTATCTCCTGCCAAAGCAGTAATCGATGTCGTACCCAAAGCCATGCTCACTTTGGCAGTGTTTGCAGTGATTTCCGAGGCTTGAGCGCCAGAAAT
>Ga0115001_10003576_pt1 | contig 11554 bp, 8 predicted proteins | sample ArcticOcean_MG_C_12_FD_89869 | JGI IMG/M metagenome (GOLD analysis project Ga0115001, IMG submission 89869) | Marine microbial communities from western Arctic Ocean - ArcticOcean_MG_CB8_130 | ecosystem: Environmental > Aquatic > Marine > Oceanic | place: Arctic Ocean: Canada Basin | collected... | reverse complement strand
GAGAGAAAATGGTCACATAGTAAACAGTACGTAAACGAAGGTAAAGAAGGAGATTAAGAAGAAAATAGGGTTAAGTAGAACACGCGTGAAACGTTTTTTGAGCAGTTTTGGTTATTGAACGATCGCGTCGCGGAACGAGTTTAGGGGGCGCGAGGGAAGATTTGTTTGGAATTCGCGCGAAGTGCGTTTTCTTCGTTCGTTTTAAGCGCGCGTGTAAGAGAAAGAGAGAGGTATTACAGAGTAAAGAGCGGATATGGGTGCGATTGTGAAGACGGTGGAGAACGGGCGTCAGGAATGGGACGAAGAGACGAAGAAAAAAATGGTCGCAATCGCGCTTAAACGTAAGAGAGAGGAGAAGATGAAGATGACGAAGTCTGCTACTGATAACGCGACGAATGGGAACAACAAACAATTACTACAAAATAATAACAATAATAATTTAGATAAAGACCCGGCGAAATTGAGACCGCCAGAGAAATCGTACGTAACCACGAACGAAATTTTCGGATGCGATAAATGTTTATTCGATAGAGAAGGATGCTTCGAGTGCTTGAAAGGACCGAGAGTACACGCGCGATATGAACCGTTAAAAGGCGTCGAATGGTTGAAAGATGTACCGGCGTGTCCGCAATATTTCCCTACCGAAGAAGAATGGAATAACGGAGATCCTTTAGAGTATATTAATAAGATTAGACCCGAGGCTGAGAAGTTTGGATTGGCGAATATAGTGCCCCCGAAAAGTTGGCAACCCGAGTTTTGTTTACCGAATAAGGAATTCATGAGGTTTCGGACGAGAATACAAGCAGTGAACGAGTTACAAAATAGACCGGCTGGATTAGGGAAACGAGCTAGAATGAAGGAAGAAATAGGCGAAAAGGCTACGAATGTCGTTGGTGGTAGAATGACTGCAGCGGCGCCTGCTCCTCCTCCTCCTTCCCTTACAACAACGACAACTCCAACTCTAACTCCAACGCCCTCGCCAGCTCCAAATACTACTAACGCTAATGGGCGAATGGGTGGAGCCGTTGTTGGCAAAAACGGGCGCGAAATTTCACTCTCAAAAATTAAATATCAAGAACGAAAGCAACAAAAAGATGAATTCATAAACAAAGAAGTAGAGAAAATGACAAAAACGTACGGCTTTCAAAGCGGTGCGAGACATACGATGGATAGCATGAAGAAATATTCGGATTATTTCAAGTCGAGATATTTCTCAGACGCGAAAACCGGGAAACCGGTTGATATCTCCATCCCAGACATGGAACGCGAGTTTTGGAGAATTATAGAAGACTCTGAAGGTAGAAATATTGAAGTTATTTATGGCGCCGATATTGCAACGATTGAAACTGGATCTGGCATGCCAACGAACGAGCATAAAGACGAAGAACAAAGAAAGTTTGCGAATAATCCTTGGAACGTGACAAAAATGCCTTATAATAAAAGTTCCTGTCTTTCGCACGTAGAACGAACGACCGGAATTACCGTCCCTTGGCTTTACTTTGGCATGACTTTATCGACGTTTTGTTGGCACGTCGAAGACCATCATTTTTATAGCGTCAACTACCACCATTTTGGTGACCCAAAAGTTTGGTACTGCATTCCGGCGGAATATTCACTGAAATTTGAACAACTTATGCGAACTCGCTTACCGCACTTGTTCGAAGCACAACCAGATTTATTACACTCTCTAGTGACAATCCTATCGCCGAAAGAAATTAAAGCCGCAGGGATCCCTGTTTATAGAGTGCAACAAAACGCGCGAAGTTACATAATTACGTTTCCGTATTCGTACCACGCCGGGTTCAATACTGGGTATAACTGCGCCGAGGCCGTGAACTTTGCTCCAGTGGATTGGTTACCGTTTGGCGCATTCGCGACTGAACGATACGTAGGTGATAAAAGATATCAATCCGTTGCTCATGATCAACTTTTATTGACGTTAACAAACGGATGCGAACGCGTGAGCGGATGGAAAGAAACGGTTAGGAGAGAAATGGAAAAGAGAGTGAAAATCGAAGAAGAGAGAAGAGAAAAGGCGACAAAGGTATGCGGAGAAGTTGTAAAGATGGAACATTTTTGTGACTTTAACGAGCTCGATTGTTGCATATGTTTAGGTGATTTGAATTGGGCCGGTGTTGTTTGCGATTGTTCGTTTCGTAAAGGTCGCGGGTTAATTTATTGTTTAAGATGCGTCAAGAGGTGTAATTGCACGAATGATAAAAGAAAGTTAGTCGTGAGACAAACTATTCAAGAGATGAACGAGTTAGTTCGTTCTAAATGTAGTACTGCTACGTAGTTTTGATTATTATATATTAGTTTAGCATGTTCTGCTAACATCATCATGTCTCTATCTCTATATGGTTCTCTGCTATAGTTTTACCAACCGTCGCTTTTCTTGTCGCCCTCTAGAGTTCTCTTAAGTTGTTTCAAAGTACCATTGTCGTACTCTAATAGTTCTTCACCAGTTTGAACGCTTAAAAGCGACTCTGGATTTCTCGCAATATACATTTGAAACGCATCAACTCCAATCTTCTCTCGAAGAATAGAACAATTTTCTTTCGGACTTGCAATGGCTAATATATAACTATGGTCGCTTAAAATCGCATCCCAGTTCAATTTCGGACACTCTGTTCTCAACTGCGTAACCTTACGCTCGATATCATCTATATTTTCCAACGCAATCGAAGGACGATTCGTAATCATTCTCCCAACGTCACCACTCGGGAACACGTTCTTCAACTTTATAATCCTCTTATAGACATCTGGAATCGATGCGGCTAAACGCACTAAATCGGCTATTTTCATCACCCCTATTTTCGTTCGTAATCCAGGCACTAAGTCGAACAAGTTCTCTAATCTTTCCTCGACGACTTCATTCTTTAGCTTCAACTCCTCTGCCACGATCATGATCGAAAATCTCATTTTCCCTTCTGCATCGAATCCAGGCTGCTCCAAAATATTCTCTCGCAAATCGTCTTCGTTTATTATTTCCCCCAATTCATTCGTTCTGTGTTCTCTTCGCTTCGAGTGATACGTGTTAATACTTAACTCGTTGTTCCTCTGTCGTCGCAGTTGTCGTTGCATTATTCCAATCACTTCGTCGTTAGTATTACTCGAGGAAGAGCTGGAAGAAGAAGAAGAACGTACTATCCTCGTCGCTCTCTGCTCTGCGTACCACGCGGTCGGTCTCAATAAATTCCTCCCGTTATTCATGGTCGTCGTCAACGTGAACGTCTTCTCTTTTTTTAACACGTGCGATAGAACGTATTAGTGCGCATTGGAAAGAAATGAACATCAAAAGAAAGTTTGATTTTTTTTTTCTCTCATTTCTTGAGATGGTCGTCCCCACTGTACGGAATGGCCCTTTTTCGCTAAAAACAGGTACTAACTCACTTAAAACACCACATTGTCCATTTGTCTACCATCAGCAAGACCAAAAGTCCAAAACCGAGCGCAAAAAAGAAGTCGGTCCCCTCATAGCACGATTCGACATAAAATCAAAAGCGCTTTGTTACTTAATATACCATAACGTAACACGATGGGTTGCAGTTCGTCTACTCCATCGGGAGAGGTACTTCGTTCTATTGCTGTGCTCTTTTTTTCTTTAGTCGATCTATGTTCGTCGTTCGTTCGTATTTTATATTCGTTTTATTCGTGTTTAGTGGAACGCAATTATCTTTCCTCTCTGGTGCATTATATATCCCTTTTCGAATTCGTGTTTCTCTTTTCAGTTCGCTCTTTTTCTTCGTCTTCTTTATTCGAGCAGTGAAACGAAACGGTGAAGAAGAAACTTTGAACGCGATTGACCTAATTTTACGCGTTTAAACCTTTAACGAATCGAAAACAAAAAAAGAAATCGGTCAAGATCCATGCAGGCGGGCCACTCGGTTCGAAATCGAAGAAAGGCTCGGTCTTAGGGAGGACGACTTCGGACATAAACGACCTCTATACGTTCCACGAAGAACTCGGAAAAGGACAGTTCGGTACTACGTATAAGATTAAACACAAGAAAACCGGCGAAGAGTTTGCTTGTAAAGCGATCGCGAAAAGGAAATTGACGTCGAAGGAGGACATCGACGACGTGAGGAGAGAGATTTCGATTTTGTATCATTTAGGCGGCCACGAGAACATCGTGAAATGCGTTGGAGCGTTTGAAGGGCAAAGACATGTTTATATCGTCATGGAGCTTTTGTGTGGAGGCGAGTTGTTTGATAGAATTGTCGAACGTGGTAAGTACTCCGAGAAAGACGCCGCGGATTGTTTCAAGACGATCGTGCAAACTATTCAGCACTGCCACGAGCTCGGAGTCGTGCACAGAGATTTGAAGCCTGAAAATTTCGTGTTGAAAACGAAGGAGTATGATTCGAAAATTTGTGCTATTGATTTCGGTTTATCCGCTTTTTTTAGAGAAGATCAAGTGTTTCATGAAATCGTCGGTTCTGCGTATTATGTCGCCCCGGAGGTTTTGAGAAGATCGTACGGGAAAGAATCGGACGTTTGGTCGTGCGGGGTTATTTTATACATTTTGTTATCCGGTGTGCCGCCATTTTGGGCGACGACTGAAAACGGAATCTTCGACGCTGTTTTGAAAGGCGAATATGATTTAACTGCGGATCCATGGGGTTCGATCTCTGAAGGAGCGAAGGATTTAATCAGCAAAATGTTGGTCCAAGATCCAAAGAAACGCTTCACGCCTGACCAGGTTTTGAGCCACGATTGGCTCACTGGTGGCGCTCCAGCGAAGAAGCTCGATAATGCCATCGTCAAACGTCTCAAATCGTTCGCCGCAATTACCAAGTTCAAAAAGCTCGGATTAATTGCCATGGCTAAGACGTTATCGCCAGATGAGTTGGAAGGTTTGCGCGAAATGTTCAAAGGCTTTGATACGGATAACTCTGGAACGATTTCAATCGCCGAGCTTCAAGCCGGTTTACGTAAGAAAGGCTCGACCGCGGCGACGGAAGAGTTACAAAATTTGATGAATGAAATCGATATCGATGGTAACGGCGAACTGGATTACGAAGAGTTTGTCGCCGCTACGCTTTCCATGGCTTCGCAACATTCTGGCGACGCGATGGAAAAAACGTTTGCGTACTTTGATGTCGATGGCGATGGATCTATCACGATCGAAGAATTTAAAATGGCGTTGGATAAAATGCCCCCCGGCGCGCGTGCAAACTTTGGCGACGTGAACGAGTTAATCGAAATGGCCGATCAAGACGGAGACGGCTTGATCGATTACGAAGAGTTTGTCGCGATGATGACTTCTGGCACAAAAGCCGATAAGAATCAACGCAAAAACGCGAAAATGGCCGGTTACGCGTAAAACATATACATTCAATTCAATTCACTTACGTAATTATGATACTTTTTACTAAATATTTATACGTATATTTCGAGCCTATATAAACTTAAGTCAACGAACCATCGAAAGGTAATTCAAGCGCCCACTTTTATGATTTCCATCTCGAACACCAACACGCTCCCTGGCGTAATCTGCGGTCCCATCGATCGATCGCCATACGCCAACTCGGACGGGATCACTAACTCCCACTTATCGCCCTCGCCCATTAACTGCATCGCTTCGGTCCATCCTTTGATCACTTGATTCGGCGCAAACTTCGTCGGTTCGCCTCTGTTATACGACGAATCGAATTCTTCGCCTTCGATCGTCGTCCCCCTGTAATGACACAGGCAAGCCTGGTTCAGTTTAGGCCTTAAAGCGCCTTTCGGTGCACTCTTCAGCACGCGATACTGTAATCCCGACTTTAAACTGACCACGCCTTCTTTTAACGCGTTCTCTTTCAAAAACGCTAGACCGGCTTCGGTCGTCCCTTTAGCTTCGCTCGATCCAAACAGGGATCCGATCATGATCACGAATAACGCGATCGCTAGTGCTAAGAGCTTCTTCGTCACTTGCGATAACATCTTTTATGTGTCTTTCCTTCCTTCCTTCTTTTCGATGTGATAAATAGTATGTTCTGATTTCTTAAACTTTGCATTTGAAACTCTAAACCCTAAACCCTAAACCCTAAACAATTGACTGAAACCCTAAATTATTCAGAAGCACGTGTTTTTACTACTACGCTACAAATTGTCTTTTAAAGTTGTCTTTAAAGTTGTCTGTAGATATCAACGATACAGAGTCGAATTATTTAAGAACTGCGCGAATAAATATGAACGCTTTAACGCGAACCGTGATCGCTAAAAGTGCTGCCACGAATAACCACTGCAAAGGAAACAAAAAAAGAGTAATCTCGTTTGTAAGCGCTCGTTCATCTTCCAATGGCCAATCTTTTTCTTTGTCTTCTTCTTCGCAAGTTTCGGTTTCTGGTTCGGTTTCGAATCAGAGGAAGTCCGTGCGAGCGAGCGCGGCTGAAGATGATAACGATGGAGATGAACGAGCTCGAGGGAGTTCTTTAGAGCTCTACGCCGGTGCTCTTGGTGTAGTGGCCTGTGCCGTGACTGGATTTAGTTTATTTACTTTGAAGAGTACTGGATGCGGGTTACCGGCCGGTCCGAACGGGATCGTTGGAGCCATCGAGGGCGTGAGCTATTTAGGCGTTGCAGCGTTGATCGCGGCGAGCGCGTATGCGAAGAAAACGACTGGGAAAGGTTTGCCCGCGGGTCCATTTGCTCTCCTGGGAGCCGCCGAAGGCGTCGCGTATTTGTTGTTGTTAGCCGGTGTTTACGTCGGCGTCGCGCAGGTCACGGAGTACGGATATATTCCAAACGCCGTCCCGGTCGAAGGCGGAAAGTGCGCGTAAAAATACATAGTGTGTGTATGTAATCTTTATAGCTATAGAACTTGTTTGCGATTATTTGTGTGTGTGTGTATGTATTTAATGTACGGTATTTCTGTGCCGCGTGTAAACTTATAAACGAATTGGAACGAGCCGTGGAAAATTTTCGCAAACCAGCAGCCACATAAATTCTTCTTGGAAAACAAAAACGACTCGAACAAGGAACGAGAAGATATCTATGTGCGAAAACAAACATTCAAAGAAAAGCGCGAGCAACAATACACCCGTGGGAATGATCTGCGCTAATTTATCGTGCGGTACGTGCCTTCTACTATTTTATTCCCCTCTTCTTCGTCTCGAACGTATACATAAATTAAATCTCTTTCGTTGATCTGATCACAAAAACTGACGTTATGCAATTTTTATATCGCTCGCATAACAGGCGCGTCCGAAACACCGATGTGGAGAAAAGGTTGGTACGAAGGCAACAAAGAGGAAGAAGAACCGGAAAAGAGAGTTTGTTTATGTAACGCGTGCGGATTACTTTGGAAACGCGGATGGTTCTGCGAGCACTGTTTGACCGTGTACAGAAAAGATGGTAAAGATCAGCGGCAAAAGGAACCTTCTCGTTGTCCTTGGATCTCGTGCGACTACTGCGATAACTTCTCGCACTACGAATGCGAGAAGGAACGTGGCGCGGGGGAGAATGTTTTAGAGAAGAAATATTACGCGTGCCCGCAATGCCGTTTAAAGGAAAGCTTAGGTGAGCCTAGAGAGGAGATGATGACGACGAATGCGAAAGAGAGTAGCGCTGTATCGTCGCACGCTGGCATGCGCATGATCGGGAAAAGAGTCGTCTTCGAGCGCCCGTTTTTAAGAGAATCGAAAAGTTCTACTAAAAATACGAAAAAGGCACAAAAGTTTATCACCGCCACGCCGCCGCCGCCGATTGGTGTAGGGCAGAAAAATCTGCCCGAGAAGTCGCGACGTCAATCCATTTTGAGCGCGAAGAACAAACCGGCTGAATCAAACGCGACAAAAGCAACGGCCGCTAAAAGCGCCGCCGCCGCCGCATCGAATAAAACAGGAACAACGAATGCGATGGAAAAGTTACGCGGTGTACCAAATAAAATTCCAAGCCGAAACTTAAAAAAAAACACGTCCACGACGAACGACGACAAAGAACAAAACCTAGGCCCATCTTTAGATGGTGCCTTTGCAGTTTGGCCGTCAATGCGAGCGCCGATTGTGCCGCCTTCGGAGAAAACGCAAATTGCTCTTCAAAAAGCAAAATCATGCCTGAACGGCGACAAGATTTCGCTGAATTTAATTGATCTTAAGCGTGACTGCGTTGAAACGAAAAATCATGTCGCTTTACCGCTTTCTTTTGTGTTTGGCAAATTGGACGACGACGGGGATGATGAAGAAAAACTCAGCACTGCGGCGTTGGATGAATTGATATTCATTGAAGACGTCGATTCGGCTGCCTTGGCTACGCAGAATCTAAAGTCTGCGCGCGAATTTCTCGAGAACGACATAGAAGCTTTCTTTGCTCTACGTCTAAAGCAAACACTTCAAGGCTCGGACGAGATTGATACGGAGACCGGAAAGCCTAAAATCCTGCTCGACAGCTTGCAACAACACGCTTTCAAGCCCATTTTGAATTGCCGCAACGCGTTGCAAAAAATTTCTTCCTTTAAGTTGACGAAAAGCTTAGGAGCAGATTCGATAAAGATAAAGAATGAAATCATCGAAAGTTCTCAAATCAGAGAAACGTTGCAAAAAATACGTAACGAATTTGGTAACGGCAAAGAAATTTTTGAGAGTTTAAAAGCTAAAGGAGGCTTCTGGGCGAGCGAGTATTTCCTCGACGATATCGAACAAGTCTTACAGCCTGTTTCTTCGCTTAGCCCGCCAGCAGCGGAGCTCGACAGTAGCAAGAAAAATCGTTTAAGCTCCGAGATAGGCACAGTCACGCGCTCGAAAACGTTCGAGCGATCGTTATCGCCAGAGCCAACTCGTGCGCACGTTTCAGGAACGAATTCAAAAGCGGGCACGCTTTCGTGTCCTACGCCCGAGCGAATTAAACGCCCAAAACTAATGCATAGCGGAGGTTTTCATACTGAAAGCGACATCAAACAGATGATTCCGAATTTGGCACTGAAGGCGTTATTGCCGTTGCCAATTCAGCAACCACCACCACTGAAAAATCTATTACCTCCACTGCCAGAACCAGAGTGCTTTGCTGAAGAATATGAAACATACGACGATGGAGCAAACACAATGAAATGTGGTGTCGGGACGCAACACGGTGGACTATATGGTCAGAATCTGTCCCCCGATTTTTTCAATTTGTTGTTTCACGACGAGCCGATGAACGAAGATAGACTTCTCGGGTAGGAAAAAAGAAAAGAGAGCGGAAGAGAAAGAAAGAAAGAGAGAGAGAAAGAGATGAGAAAGAGAGATGAGAGAGGGATTGAGATATTGATTAATAAATAAATACCCGCACAAAAATACATCCTACAGTAGGTACACATGAATTGAATTTAAAGTTCGCCATGCAACGCTTGAGCTGCTGCTGCTGGCGGAGGTTCAATTTTGTTTTTCTTCAACTTTCGTGGCTCGCCAAATCCAGAAGGTTTTTCATAAGTCGACTTCCGCGTTCGTGAGTTGTAATAATACGAAGGCCCGCCTTCTTGATCATGGGCAGTCCAAAAAGCAAGTTCTGGATCTTCTGCTTCATAAATATCATCGACATTTTTACGTATCATTTCTGCTTCATCTTCTTCCTTCCTTCTCAACGCTAATGCCTCTTCCTCCTGCCTTTTCAACATCGCCGCTTCTTCTTCTCGCCTTTTCATTGATGCTACCTTTTCTTCTTCTTCTACTTTTTGCTGCTGCTTGCGCAATGCTTCTACTTCTTGTTGTTGCTTACGCAACGTTTCTGCTTCTTGTTGTTTACGCATCATTTCTGCTTCTTCTTTCCTTCTTAACGTTGCTGCCTGTTCTATCTTTCGTAACGCTTCTTCTTGCTCCTTTTTGCGCATTTCTTCTGCCTCTTGTTGTTGTTTACGCAATATTTCTTCTTCTTCTACTTTGACGCGTTCTGCTCTCTTTACTTCTTCATCTTGTGTCATGGAAGACGCAGGTCCTGCACCAAAGCCTCGCTTTTTAGGTTTGGGTAAACCCATAGTTCCCGGGGCGTTTGCACCAGCAGGCACTCTCGTTTCCATCTCTGCCAACTCTCTCTCGAGGACGGCATTCCTAGTCCTCAGCTGAATAGATTCTTTCCTTAAAGTCATCAGCTCACTCATGAACGTGTTTGCTGAAGCGAGTTCGGACTTGGCCTCGGCAAAAGCCGCTACTGAACCCGCTAATCCACACATCCATTGCGATGGGAGTAAATTTTTATCACCCTTACCGTGCCCGTCGAGTGCTTTGAGCAACGGTTCGCGAAGCGCGTCCCATGCAACTTCCGGAGTGAATTGTTGTTGCTCCCGATCTCCTTCTTCTTCTTCTTCTACATTCGGATTACTTCGCTGGTCTTCGTAATACTGATCGTTAATGTTGTTCAAAAGTTCCCATATATCGTTCGCACAGTTCGCATCGACGTTAGTGTCGACCATTTCTCTAAAAGAACTCGTCGCGTTTGCCAAAATGACTTTGTCTAAAAAATCGATGAACGAATCTTTATCCAAGCTCGGATTAAATACGCCCGCCTTGTTCGATAAAATTGGCATGACTTTAATCTCTACATCTTCATTAAATTCATCTTCCGAATCGTCAACATCGGCAACTAACGCTACGCCATAACTCTCTCTCACTGGATGCCCTAACGTTACTTCGCATCCAAATAAACTCGTTCTCGCAAATTTCGCTACGTTCTCGCCCCCAATAGCCGTCGCTATAAAATTAAACACGTCTACATCGACTGGTTCAAAAACAGCAACGCGCAATTTCGCATCGCCTTCTCTCCTCGGTTTTGCGAGCCAATCACACGACGCGTGTTTCCCCCCCTCATCATCGTTCCCTGTAAATTTCTTCGCAATCTCCCCTTGTCCTCTTAAACTCGTTCTCCCCGCGCTACTCCCGCTCCCTAACAACTCCAAATACGCACCGGCATCGGAATAATTCCCTCTCAAAATCCTCAAATTCGACCCGCTCATTCGATCGTGCACTCCGACGACACCGCAAGCGAACTTCCTCGCCTCTTGCTTCTTCAACTTCCCGTGCGTTTCTCCAATCGCTTGCGCCGACCTACCCGGCATCTTCACCTCGACGACGTCGTACGCATCATCCAAAGCCCTTCCTACTCTCCTAAACATTTCGTACCATTCCCTTATTTTCCTTTCGCAGTGTTCAGAGAGATCTTCTGGTATAATCGCGGCGAATAGGCTCCCATGGCCGGACATCATCCTCGTCTCGAACTGCGACAACGTCAACGTCTTCGCTTTGTTACCTAACGAAGTTAACTTTTGCATCCAATCATCGCTTCCCCAATTCGTGAGCTCTATCGCATGCATCCTCGTCCTCGCTCTCATTTCCTCGTCTTTCTTTCCATTCCTGTCGCTCGCTTTTTCGCTGAAGAAATCTTCCTCTTCTTCGTACTCATCATAGGAGGCCTGGACTTTCCAAAAGAAACACAGTAGGAAACAGAGGAAGAAGAGGAAAAGAAAAGGACAAAACGAACGAGAACTTGGCGAGTTTTGCGAAGAACGAACGCGTTTATCCCTCTTCTTCTTCTTCTTCTTCTTCTTCTTCTTGCTCGTGGTAATACTGTTCAACAAAAATCGCATTCTCACTCTCTCTCT
>Ga0115001_10003573_pt1 | contig 11561 bp, 6 predicted proteins | sample ArcticOcean_MG_C_12_FD_89869 | JGI IMG/M metagenome (GOLD analysis project Ga0115001, IMG submission 89869) | Marine microbial communities from western Arctic Ocean - ArcticOcean_MG_CB8_130 | ecosystem: Environmental > Aquatic > Marine > Oceanic | place: Arctic Ocean: Canada Basin | collected... | reverse complement strand
GAGTACGATATTAGGAAACAGGTTAGGCACATAAAAATGTAGCCGCACCCTTTCCATTAAAAAAACGGAGAAAGCAAAATGGCTTTAAATTTATCGAGAAATACGAAAGTGTTTGTCAGCTCTGTAAATGGAGTACACGCAAGTGGTGGGTCAGTACAAACAATTGATGCATTAGGTGGAACCAACTCAGGACACGCCGTAGGTGATGTTCTAACTTTTGGAACTTCTAGCATCTCTGGTGCTGGACTTAAGGCAATCGTTGCCGCTGTTAACAGTGGTGCAGTTACTGAACTCTATTTACCGAATAACTTTCGTGGAACAGGTTGGGCAGACAACGAAACTGGAACTTCAACAGCTACCAGTGGAAGTGGTGCAACTGGACTTGTAGTTACCGTAAATGGTGTTACAAGCACAACAACAACTGAAAACGCGAGAATTGCAACAGGACTATTTAAGGGTAATGGTACTCATGATGGTAATGCAGCTGCAAAAAAGATAAACACTTTTAGAATTGGTGTATTAGACGGATATAGTTTTTCACAAGGAAGTGAGGCAACAGACGTTACAATTAACGAAGCTGGTGCAACACCTAATCGTGGATCGAAACGATTCAATGATTCACTACCACCTGCTGAATGGTCTTTTAGTACTTATGTACGACCTTTCAAGCATGGAACAAGCAGTTGGAGAGCAAGTGGCGACATGGATATGGTTGAAAACATACTATGGGCTGCTCTTTCAGGAAAAGACATCACAGATGGTGCTTTAAGTGGAACATCCGCTCCTTCAGTAACAGTAGATGGTACTGATGCTGATGTAACTTTTGAAAGATCAGAGCATCATGAATTATTAAAACTTAATATATTCTTTGCTCTTGAAAATACAACTTACAGACTAAATGATGCACAGGTTAACCAGTGCGAAATTGACTTTTCTATTGATGGAATTGCTCAATTATCATGGTCTGGTAATTCAACAACTATTGACCAAGTAACAACAGCAATTGAAGATCCTTCTAAAGTTCTTCATGTTAAACCAAGTGGATCTGATGTATCAGCAACCACAGCTACTTATGTAGAAGGTTATAACTATGCTGACTCTACTGGTCCAGATGATGCTGACTATTTAAGAAATAAACTGTCAACATTAACATTAGTAACAGCCGAACAAGGCGGCGGTAAGACTTCTGGTGGATTAGACGCAAGAACATATGATATTAACATAACTGGTGGTAGTATTACTATTGCTAATAATGTTACATATGTAACTCCTGAAACATTAGGTGTTATCGACAAATCAATCGGTTCCTTTACAGGAGCTAGAACGATTACTGGTAATTTGACTTGCTACTTAGACACAAAAGCAAACGGTTCAAACCAATTGCTCAGTGACATGGCAGCAGCGACTGACCTCGTAAGTAATGTATTTGATATGAGTTTATTCATGGGTGGAGCATCAAGTGCTGTACCTGTAGTGGAATTTGACATTCCAAAGGCTCATATGCAAGTACCAACACTTGAAACTGGCGATCTGATTTCTACTTCAGTAGAATTCTCAGCTCATGGAACTGACCTATTAACAGGTGATGAAATGGCTGTGAAATACAAGGGTTTAACTACTCATTCAGATTCTCAGTACACAACAGACTATACTGTTTAACAATGACAAAGTACAACTTTCTTAAAGAAAGTAAAGTACACCTCGTACATGGAGGGAACCGTTACTTATTGGTAACGGGTCCCAACGTGTCGTTCTCACAGACATTTGCGGAAGATGCTTATGAAGTTAAGACTTTACACGATCAGACAAAGATGTTTCAGGGAACAAGTATTACAAAAGCAAATCCCGCGGATTTTAGCTTTACAGTTTATCTAACTAAGGAGAAGGATGAAACAATTGTAAAAAGTCTTTTAACGGATTATGATGCAACTGAAGGTCAAACAAGAATTAAGACCTTTGACTTGTACATAGTCTCTAGTGAGAGTACTTTTAAATTAAATGAATGCGTTTTAGTAAACGGAGACTTTAATTTAAGCAAAGGATCAGCGACAACTTTAAACCTTGCAGGGCAAGCGCAAAAGTTAGAAAGAGTAGGAAATGCTTCTTATTCACTCCCTCATTCGCAGGTGAGTGCTAGTTCGACAAGAACTCCCACCTTATCAATTATTGATGTAGAAGTTGGAGGAACAGATGTTGCAAATATAATATCTGCTACTTTAAGTGTCCAGAATGAAATAGAATGGACACCCTACGAAACATTACATAATAGTCTTTCAGTTACAAACGCTTCAAACGCAATGTATCCTTCAGGTTTTACTCTAGGAAGGAGAGTTGTATCTGGCAACATAGTTCAATATGTTACAGATAGTACGTCGAGCGCTGTACAGAGTTTTGATACAGACACAACTGTTCGTGTTAAAACTATAGTAGATGGCAGCACCTTTTTAGATGCAAATTTAGCAAACTGTATGTTTACTAAAAGAGCCAATACTGCAGAAGTATTCACGCAGACTTTTGACTACCGTTTGGTAGGCAATCCTGCAAATTTATCAACCGTTATAACATATTAGGAGATATAACACCATGGATTTAAAATCATTACTAGTAGATAGTAAAACAACTTGGGTAGAATTCCCAGGATTAATGGGATTTGAAGTAGAACTTGCAAATCTCTCAAGAAAAGAATTAACAAATCTTCGTAAGAAGTGTACAATTAATAAATTTAATCGTAAGACTCGTCAATTTGAAGACGAATTAAATGACGAAAAATTTATTGTTGAATTTACAAGATCAACAGTTAAAAACTGGAAAGGACTACAATTAGGCTTTTTACAAGATTTACTACTTGTTGACTTAAAAGGACAAGACGAAAAATCAGAGATGGAATTTTCAGAAGAAAACGCACAATCGTTAGTTGAGAATTCAACTGAGTTTGACAACTGGCTCAATGAGGTAGTCTTTGACTTAGACAATTTTCGTAACAAAGAACAAGGAAAAACTCCAGAAAAGACTAAAGATATTTCTTGATAATCAAGAGGTAGGAATGACCAAGGATCAATACTTGGAAATGATGGAGCAAATGGGTGAAGAACCCGACTGGGAAAAGTGTCCTAATGATTGGGAAGACTTTCCAGAGTTAATACTAAACACTGTAAACCTGTTTCATTCTTTAGGAGACAGGGTTTACGCAGATATTGGATATGTAGGAAAAGATTATACTAATCTCCAGTTTTTATTAAAAAAATATGGAATTAAAAAACATATGAAAGATTATGTTTTTGACTTATTACTGTGGTTAGACAGTAGAGCTATCGAAAAGTCTCAGCAAAGAATTAAAGCTGAGCGAGATAAAGCAAATAGAAAACATTAATGGCAAATAAAGTAGCATTTGAAGTAGTAGTAACTTCTAAAGGTTTTAAAGTAGTACAGCAAGAACAAGGAAAACTTGCTAAAAATATAGAGAAAACTGATAAAAGTACAAAAAACCTTGACAAGACTCAACAGAAAAACTACGGTCGCCAAAAACAAGGATTAATTCAAACTGCAAATGGTACAAAAAACTTTTCAAAACTATCACAAACAATCAATGGCGGGGGCGGAACATCTTTAGTAGGTGCTTACGCCACTCTAGCCGCTAATATATTTGCAGCATCCGCTGCCTTTAATGCTCTATCGCGAGCAGCTGAATTCCAGAAACTAAGAGAAGGACTAGAGATTGTAGGAAATCAATCTGGTCGAACTTTAAGTATTCTTGCGGATAATTTACGAGAAGCCACAGGAATGGCACTAACTTTAGAAGAAGCATCTAGTGCAGCTGCCATTGGTATATCTGGAGGTTTTGGAGAAGTAGAACTAGAAGGACTTGCTAAAGTAGCAAAAGGTGCAGCTCTAACATTAGGGAGAAGCTTGCCAGATGCATTTGATAGGCTAACACGAGGTGCTATTAAACTAGAACCTGAAATTTTAGATGAATTGGGTATTATGGTACGTTTAGATGATGCGGTAGAAAAATACGCTGCACAACTAGGAAAAGGTGTAACCTCTTTAACACAAATGGAAAGAAGACAAGCCTTCATGAATGAGATTCTAGTACAAGGAGAAGCAAAATTTGGAGATATTGCAGAATCTGCTGATCCTACTGCGTATCAATTATTAGGAGCAACTTTTGGAGATTTAACAAAAACTATATTCTCATTTCTAAATGAAAGTACAGGATTAAATGCAATAGTAAAATTCTTAGCAGATAGCACACTAGCGCTTACAGGAACTATGCTTATATTTGGTAGTACAATTGCTACTCAAATAGTTCCCGCTCTGGGAACAATGGGTACAAAAGCAGCAGCAAGAGCTGCAGACTCCTTAAAAGAAGCACAAGCATTAAAAAACAGTTCTAAACTAGAAATTATTGCACTAGAAAACAAAAGAAAAGCTTTTAAACTAGGTGGGAGTTCTTATGTAAAAGTTGTAAAAGGGCAAGAAAAAGGAACAAACGATTTAAGCGCCTCTATAAAAAGACTACGAGTACAAGAAAATGCTAGAATTAAGGGTTTAAACTCACAGAAGCAGATGACCAAGACTACTATTGCACTTCGTAAAGCAGAACTTGTAACAATTCAAGAGCAAATCGCTACAGAGAGAGCTTTACAGACAGCCCGTTCACAAGGAACACAAAAGCAAATAGCAAGTAAGTTAGCAAAAGTAGACGCAGTTTTTCAGAAAAGAAGTGCACAAACAATGTCTTCACTTACAGCAGGCGAAATAAGTTTAGGGGCAGCACTTAGCAGGAATACTAAAGAACTGGGTAAAAAAGGAAAAAGATCTATAAAAGCTTTAAAAAATGCAGGTGCATTAACAAAAGCAAATGAAGGTCTAAAATTCGCCTTTAAAGGAGTTACAAGCTCTTTAGGTATACTTGCAGCAGGCTTTGTAAAATTTCTACCTATAATAGGCTTAGTTGCAGTAGCTATCGGCGGAGCTATGCTTTTATTCAATAAATTTTATAATACAGCAGAAAGAAAAGCCTACAATAAAGCATTCAAAGAATTATCAACTATTCTTGACGGTCTACCTGATAAAGCAAAAGCATATAATAAAGCTTTAAATTCCGGGGGTTCTGCAGGAAGTATCCAATTACGAACATCTGCTATACTTTCAAATCAAATTACAGAGATAAATGATAAATTAAAAGAAAGTATTGAATTAAGAGAACAATTAGGAAAGACAGGAATACAGAGTAGCGGAATACAAATGGCAGCTTTCAGTGATCAATTGCAACCAGGAGGGGATTTTACAGGAGTAGGTCTAGGGACTGCAGGAATAGATACAGCAAAAGAAGAACTAGCTGAACTTGAAAAATTATTAAACTCAAAATTACCTGAATTAGCAACTACATCTCAAACAGCATTAGCTACCTTGTTTAAAGTAGACCAATCTGTTGAGGTAACTGCGCTAACAAAGCTATTAAATAGTGATATACCAGCATATGCAAAAACAGCTGCAGATTCTTTACAGCCTTTTTCAGAAGCTTTAGCGGATGGAGATGCTGAAGCCGCATTAAAAGCAGCTTCTAATATTGTAGACAGTCTACAAAAACAATTCGGAAACTTAAATGGAGCAATTTCAGGTTTTGTAACGTCATTACAAGATGCAGAAAAAATTGCATCACAATTTATACAGAAATTTTTACCAAAAACAGCCACCTCAGACTTAGTCGCATCTTTTGACTCTTTTGCATTAGGTATTATTTCTATCAGAGAAGAGGCAAAAAGAGCATTTGACGGAAATATAGTAGATGAATTCGCTGCTGCTTTTTCAAATGCAGGTGCTTCAGTAGGTTCTCTTTTAGGGGGAACATTTTTAAAAGCACAGTCGGAATTTAATCTAGCAAAAGAAGCTCTTGATAGAGCTAATCAAGATTTTACAGATGCTGAAAATAAAAAAGTAGGTGCGCCAAGTCGATTGGATGCTCAAGTAGGTCAAAGTAAAGCGCAACAACGTTTTGATACAGCAGAACAAGACTTAGGCACAGTAGGAGACGCTGCTTTTGAAAAAACACGATTAAATTTAATAGAAATAAATAAACTAGAAGTACTACGAAAAGGAAAGTTAGAAGAAATTAAAGCATTAAGAGTAGTTGAGAAAAGTATTATGGGTAAAAGTGCTGACGCAGGTAAAATTCAAAATAAAATACTGGATAAAACTCTCAATCTTAGAAAAGAAAATTTTACTACGGGAAATAAAATACTTGCCAACCAATTAGAGATAACCGATTCAGAAATAGCAGAAAATGGATTAATGGGAGCTATTGAGGACAAGCTAAAAAATGCTGTTGAATTAAAACTAACAAATAAAGAAATTACTTCAATTAACCTACAACAACAAGAAGCTATAAATATTGCCTTACAAGGACAGTTAAATGCTGCTCAAAGTATAGCAAATGTAGGAATGGCAGGCATTGCAGTTGCACAGTCTACACTAAAACTACAACAAAGAGAAGTATCTTTCTCCGAAAAATTAAGGGATGTGACCTTAGAGACAGAAGCAATAAAAGCAGGAAGAAAAACTGTAGACCCCATTTCAAAACTAAAAGCAGAGATAGAAGCAGAAAAAAACAAAGCAGAGTTTGCAAAGGAAAAAGCAAGAATAGAACTAAAATCTGCAGAAATACAAAAAAACTTATTAAATGCTCAAATAGAAGCATATGCATCCTTAAAGCTACTAGACGACATTGTTGCACTTGATATGATCACTGACAATGATAATATGTTTGAAGGATTAGAAACACAACTTCTATTAGAAGTACAAAAAGCAGGGGAAACTGCAGTACCTGCCCTAAAAAAAGCTTTTGGAACCTTATTTGGGAGTGACGATTTAGTAAGTGCTGGGCTACAAAAAAGTATAATGTCAGCATTTTTAAATGCAAGTGGCGGAATAGAAACAGTAAATCAACAATTAATAGTAGCAGGAAGTACTCTAAGAGACTTTGGTGCAACAATGGTAGATACCTTTGGAGAAGATGGAGCAGTAATAGGAGCTCTATCAAACTTCTCAGCGACTTTAGTAGAAATAGGACCAAGTATAGCTGCTTCTTTTGCTGCGATCGATGCAGCAACAATTAAAGGAACTGGAGTATTTAGCGAAGATGGCACAGAAATAATGACAAAAGGTATTTCAGCTCAATCTGCAGGGTTATTAAAACATGCAGCTACTGCAGAAATGGTTTCAGCAGTAATTGGACAACTGGGAGCAATTATGAAAGCAGACTCCGACAGAAGAATTGCTATGGTCGACCAAAATATAGACGCAGAAAAAAGATTAGACGGTAAATCCGCAGGATCTCTTGCTAAAATAGCCGCAATGGAAAAGAAAAAAGAAGCTCTACAAAGAAAATCATTTGAAACTCAAAAGAAAATACAAATGGCACAAGTTATTGCTTCTACAGCTGCGGCAGTAATGCAGACAATGGCAGCAAGTGGAGTAGGGTTCTTTGCGACTCCTCTGGCTATGGTAGTTGCTGCAATGGGTGCCGCTCAGTTAGCTATAATTCAGAAAACTAAATTCAATGGGGGAAGCTCAGAAGCTCCTGCTGTTCAAAACACTGCACTAAGTATAGGAGGCCGAGGCAACTCAGTAGATGTCTCACAAGGAGCTTCTGCTGGAGAAACCGCATATCTCAGAGGAGCTAAAGGTTCGGGAACAAGTGCTAATAACTTCACACCAGGTGGAGCAATGGGACGAAAAGGGTATGCTGATGGCGGAATGCTAGTCGGAGAAAGAGGACCTGAAGTAGTAACAAAAGAAGAAATTATACCAAACTATGCACTAGGGAAAGGCGGAACAACAAACGTAAACTTTACTATTAGCGCAGTAGACGGACAAAGCGTACAAAATATGTTAAATGATCAACAAGGAAATATAATACAAATGATAAGAGATGCAGCAAATGACAACGGGGAAGGATTTTTAGAATCAGTTGATCCTACAGTTTATAATGGGAGTGGAGGATAATGGCAACTTTTAGTAATTTTACAAACAGACTACCAGACCCTAATTGGGGAATTAGTGAAGCAGGAGACGGGCACGCAACAAGTTTTACAGAAGGCCCAGGCTTTGCATCAGTTAAATTTAGTTCGCAACAACCTGTAGCATATTCAAGAACCAACAGTGGTCGTGTAACTACACGAGCAATTGCTGGCCAGTACTGGAGTATAGGTATTACATATAACCCTATGACTCGCGATCAATTTGAACCAATTTACAACTTTTTACTTGAAAAAAGAGGACGACTTAAACCATTTTTTGTTGCTTTACCACAACACGTTGATACTAGAACTACAACAAGTGGAACACTTTCAGTTCAAGGGACTATAACTAGTGGCGATACGAATTTTTTAATAGATGGGATGGATAGTATCACTGGAGGATTGCGTCCAGGTGATATGTTTAATTTTGTAGATTCTGGAAATTCCAATCATCATAAAATTTATAAAATAGTAAGAGTTGCAGACTCAAACAATAAATTATCTTCTGATACTGCACTAAATACTAGCGATGAGAGAAGATTATATGTAGTACCCCCAGTTGAAAAAGATGTAACAGATAACTCAACACTTGACTATGGTAGCCCATTATTTCGTGTAGTTCAAAAATCAGATGTCCAAGAGTATTCACTCGGAACAAATAACTTATACACTTTTAGCCTTAACTTAGAGGAGGCGCAAGCCTAATGACAAAGAGATCAGTACCTACAGCTATAGAAGAAATTCTAGTTAGCAACGAACCTTTTGAATATGCACATTTAATTAAATTTGAAAGACCTTTTGCTAAAGACCCAGGAAGTGCAGACTTTCGTACAAATGCAAATCGTTATGCATATTTTACAGACGCAAGTCGTGATATAAGTTTCAATGATGCAAGTACTGACCAAGACGGAAATGGTAATGGAGCACAAATCTATAGAGCAAATAGAGTTGGGCAAGTAGGACAATATTCAGAAACAACTTCACCAAGAGCAACAAGCGTAAGTCTTGTTCTTTCAGGCGAACACATAGGTACTTCTGTTTCTGTTACAGGAGACTTTTCAAGCAATGCTTTTACACTCGACACTACATTTTATAAAGGAGATACAATTGACTTAGTAGATGAAGGGTTTCGTGAAGGCGATAAAATAAAAATTACAAAAAATTCAGGAAACTTTTCTACTGGAGTGAGTAGTGTTACATATATTATTACTGGTTTTTCAAACAATAATAGAACTTTAGCACTTGCAGTTACAGGAAATGATACAGATGATTCTTCTTATCCAACAGACACAAATACAGACGTAACAATAGCTTTAGACTCCGACGAATTAACAGCAGCTTTAGCCGATAAAGGCACAGATGAGCTAGCAAATCCTGCTTTCTTAAACAGAGAAGTTTTTATACATAAAGTATTCTTTGACCCAGAGACTGGAGACATACTAGGGAATACAAGTATTCTTCTTTTTAAAGGTATAATAGCAACTTGTAGCGTAGACGAAGGCCCTACTTCAAGTAAAGTAAAATGGGGGCTATCAAGTCATTGGGGAGATTGGGCACAGGTAGGCGGAAGGATGACGACAGATGATAATCATCGAGCATTAGATGAAAACGGCGCTCCTCAAGATAAGCTAACAATTAAACCTGAGTATGCAACTGACTTAGGATTTATACATTCCGAAACAACTCTTAGCACTATTGCGACCTATAAAACATACGAAACAGTACAAAAAGTTAGTACAAAGAAAAGAGGAGGACTTGCAGGAGCTTTTGGAGGAACAAAAACAACAGTTACAAACGAACAAAAAGAAATATCCAATGAAGTTGATCTAAGTGTTGGACTACAGGGCAAATATTTACCTGTTGTTTACGGTGTACAAAGATTACAAGGAGTTCCTATATTTGCAGACACAAAAGCAACTGATTCAAAAACTGTATTTGTTGCCGATGCTATATGTGAAGGAGAAATACACGGTCTTTATAATATGTATATTGACGGAGTACCTTTAATCTGTACTGATGAGTCTGATTTTGATATTAGAAATGCTACAAATGGCTCAGATAAAGATAATAGTCAATTACAATGCTACGGCAGAGGAGACAGAGGAAATACTATTGGAGGCACGAATAATTCAACAGTTGCAACAGCTGTTAACAACTATGTAACACAATCAACAAATAGCAAAGCAGCCTTAGTACTAGAAGCAGCGAATACTGCAGATGATGGGTATCATATTTATGCTGCAAGGTGGCAACAACAAGTAGCTTTTGCTTACCAAAATATTGACATATCTAATTTAACTACAGCAGTGCAAGAAGGAGACGCTAGAGGATTAGGGCACGAACAGTTTGGAACAATAGCTCATCCTCACAATATGTCTTTTAGTTTCTTTAAAGGCTCGAATGATCAAAAAGCAAGTTCTTTACTTGTTTCTACAGCAGCAGCAAATGGATTTAAACGACAAGTAAGTTATTATGATAGTGCTACTCCTTACTGGAGTCCTGACCATAGACTATTAGACACAGCGTATTGTGCAAATGCTTTTGTAATTTCCGCAGACCAAACAGAAATACCTGAATTAGAGTATGTTGTAAGAGGTAGAGTAATAGAGTGTTATAACTTTGATAACTCTTATGTTCCTGATGCAGTATTAGGCGCAAGTGATGCTCATACAAACTTTTTAGAAGGAGATATTGTTACAGTCGAAAAAAGTTCGAATGGAAGTTCTTGGACTACTACTAATGTAGAAGGAGATGCTTCGGATACAAGTTTTAGAATATTACATAAATATCTATTAACAAAAAATGATGGAACTCAACACTATAGAATTTTACTTGATCAGACTCCTGATTTAGATGCTATTAATGGATTACCTACACAAACATACTTAAGATTAAAGAAAACAGGCGCAGCTAATTATTGGCATATGCGTACATTCAATCATAGAAATGTTACAAACCAAGTATTCCCTCTATACGGGCAAGCACCTACTGTAGTATCTAAAAATGCTAGCAATGAAATACAACTTACTTTCAGTTCAGCTTCAGCTACTCTATTAAAATCAGGGTATACAAATGAACTTTCTGCTCAGCCTGGGCTCGCTACTTACAGTGCACATATTAATTCTTGTGGAGGCTTAGACTCTATACAAGATGCAAGCATGGTAGGAACATGGAGCGGAGATGTTCTTACACTAAAAGGTGTCAAATATACAGGAGATACCGCAGATGTAACAAATATAACTTCACTCAGAATATTTAAAAATAGAAACTTTTATGTAGGTGGAGTATCAGGAGTTAGTTCTTTTACTAGCAATGCAGATCTTACAGGTGCTACTATTACTTTAACACATTCTGGTGAAAGTAGACGAATTGTAAATTGGACAGGAGCAGAACTAAGATTAGAAGTTGATTCTCCATTCCAAAGCTTAACAGAAGCAGACTATGACTTAGGTATCATTAAGTTTAATATTTCAGACATGAATGGGGACAGAAGACCAGTAACAAATACTGCTCTACAACTCCTTGATTACATGAAAGATT
>Ga0115001_10003571_pt1 | contig 11566 bp, 8 predicted proteins | sample ArcticOcean_MG_C_12_FD_89869 | JGI IMG/M metagenome (GOLD analysis project Ga0115001, IMG submission 89869) | Marine microbial communities from western Arctic Ocean - ArcticOcean_MG_CB8_130 | ecosystem: Environmental > Aquatic > Marine > Oceanic | place: Arctic Ocean: Canada Basin | collected... | reverse complement strand
GAAGACACGGTTCGTTTACTCTGTCCATAGACTGCGTAAACACCAGAATAGTGAACAGGAACAACGACAACAGCAAGTTCAGTGTCGCCCCCGTGGTTCAACTGTCATTAATTCCTTTTCGTCATCATCATCATCATCATCGTCTTCTTCAAATAGTAATGATAATAATCTTCTCGTAGTATCGTCATCGATTGGGTTAGTTCAAATTGAGGATGAAATGATGAAAGAAAAAAAACAGAACTTTCGCTTGCAAGCAGTGAGTTCGGAATCAGAACAATCGACGGACGAAGATGATAGCACAACTACCAACCGTGCTTCTCGATTTATTCGAGGACCGGATGGAAAGCTTGTTAGACGCGATGGTACTGGAAATCAAGGTCAAAGCAACGGCGGCAGAGGTGGCGGCGGCGACAGAGGCGGATATGAAGGCGGTCGCGGCAGAGGCGAAGGAGGCCGAGGTAGTTATGAAGGTGGCCGAGGCGGTAGATTTTCTGCTGGCCGTGGTCGTGGTCGAGGTCCTCCAAATTCTGATTTTGGTGGTGGCGCCGGTGGAAGATTCGCTCCTTCGTCTCCGGGCGGTGGTCGCGGCGGCGGTAGAGGCGGTCGAACCGGTCGAACCGCAGGTCGAGGATCAACGACTAAGTTTGATCGACGTGTACAAGATGGTGGCGTTATTGGTCGAGGTCGTCCAAAAGATGCCGCCTTTGGTGGCGCCGGAGCCTCCGATCGTTTAAAGAAAGGCAGAAAGAGTAAAGCGCAGAGAATGCAAATGAGAAAACTTCAAGCCGAAGAGGAAAGAGACGTTGCGACTGAACTTTTGGAAGTTCCAAAAGATGGTTTCATGATCGAAGAGCTCATGGCAGAATTGGCAACGACGCAGGCGAACATTATCAAAATTTTATTTATGAAAGGTATAGCCGTGCAAATGGGTCAAATGTTAGACAGAGATGCGGTCGTCGCGGTTGCGGAAGATATGGCAATCGAGTGGATCGACGAAGATGAAAAATCAATATATTACGAAGCGAGAAAAGTCACAAAGTTCAACACGGAAGAGGACCAAGATTTCTTGGAGCCTCGACCGGCTGTTGTTACAATCATGGGGCACGTCGATCACGGGAAAACATCTCTTTTAGATTACATCCGAAAAACAAAAGTTGCCGCTGGCGAAGCTGGAGGTATTACGCAAGGCATTGGCGCCTATCAAATTAAGACTTTTGTTGGAGAAGACGAACAAGAGACAACAATCACATTTTTAGATACTCCAGGACACGAAGCGTTTTCAGCCATGCGCGCACGAGGTGCGAGAGTGACGGATATTGCTATTATCATCGTCGCCGCTGACGATGGTTTGAGACCGCAAACAGAAGAAGCCGTCGCACACGCGCAGGCAGCAGATGTACCGATTATCGTTGCTATTAACAAAATAGATAAACCTGCCGCAGATATTGAATTCGTTCGCGGAGAAATGGCAAAGGTTGGGTTGACATGCGAAGAGTGGGGCGGACAAACTCCGATGATTCCTATTTCAGCAAAGACTGGCGAAGGCATCGATTATTTATTGGAGACTATCGCTTTGCAGTCAGAGATTTCTGAGCTCTCTGCCAACCCAAACAAGCGAGCCGTAGGTTCTATTATTGAAGCGCAGTTAGATAAACAGAGAGGTTCGATTGCAACGTTATTGGTCCAAGCCGGTACTTTGAAAATCGGTGATGCGGTAACTTGTGGAGAAGTGTATGGTAAAGTTCGTGCCATGGAAACTGCCACTGGCGAAAGGATTGAAATGGCTTTACCATCTACACCTGTAGCTGTTTTAGGTCTCAGTGGTGTACCAGTAGCCGGAGACGAGTTTGAAGTGTGTGAAAGCGAGCAAGAAGCTAGAGAAAAAGCAGAAAAAATAACGGAAGAATCTAGAAATACGCGCCTTGGCGCAGTCGCCGGAAACGTAGCAAGTCTGACAAATATTTCCGGACTCGTAGACAATGCATTGCAGACGATTAACTTGATTATAAAAGCAGATGTTTCGGGTTCCACTGAAGCTATTAAATTTGCATTGATGCAGTTGCCGCAAGATCGCGTGCAGCTGAGATTTTTGATGTCATCAGTCGGCGAAGTTTCTGAATCTGACGTTGATTTAGCTTCAGCATCGGGTGGTATTATTTTGGCTTTCAGCACGCCAGCATCCGATCGTGTCGTCGATCTTGCAAAACGTAGAGGAGTCGAGATAAGAAAGTACGACGTCATCTACGGATTGATTGATGAAGTAAGAGATGCTATGGAGGGTAAATTATCCGAAGTTAAGGATGAAGTTTCGGTTGGAAAGGCTGAAGTGAAAGCAGTTTTCGGTGGCGGTTCCTCGAAAGTTGCTGGATCTATTGTTACCGAAGGGAGTATTAAAAAAGGTATGTTTATGAGGGTTATTAGAGGTTCAAAGAGGAGAGAAGTGTACAACGGGAAGGTTGGTTCCTTACGAAGATTTAAAGACGCGGTGAAGAAAGTAGATAACGGAGAAGAGTGCGGTATTGGTGCCGACCCAGAATGGCCTGACTTCCAGCAAGGAGATATCATCGAATGCTTTGAATTAGTCGAAAGAAAACAAACGTTAGAGTCTGCTTCTGAAACTCTCAAAGAACAAGTTGCAGAGTATCGCTCCAAAGATGACGAACGAGCCGCAAAAGCGGCTGCCGAAGCTGATAAGTTCCAAAAGAGACGCGGCGCCGTTGAAACGCCTCCAAAATAATATAACATTAATAAAGCTATATAAAATTATGATCATCATTAGACTATACTACTTCTTCGAGTACATTGCAAAATTAATATACCACTAAATAATATAATAATGAAATAAAGTACTCATCATCAGTAAAATAAGAAAACATACATCACAAAAAGTTAATTCGTTCGCATTTTCTTTTTCTAAATTGGTGTATTTTTTATTGTTTTTCGTTCGTTGAAAATGTCAAAGGATTATGATGAAATCGTTAAAGTAATAGAAAGCGAACAATTAAAGAAGCTGTTAGGTCCTTTCAAACAATACATTTCTTTGCCATTCGATGATAATGAGAGCATGAAATCGAAACAGAGAAAACATATTCTGTTAGGTATTCAACCTCCAGGTATTGATTCAAACGAATTCGGGAAGAGGTTCAAGCTAACAATGGACGATCTTACGATTAGCGATTTGTGCTTTAGAGAACTAAAAGAATGCGCAATGAAAGAAATAGAACTTAAAAGAAAAGGAATCGTCGTGTCCAACATCGATGGTGGGTTTCATTCGACCCCAGATTTCCTCAATCGATATGAACAACACCTAACGACGAAGACGAGAGACGAGTTATTTAGAGTTTTAAGAGAAGCGGCTTCGGAGAGATTATCGTCAGATGATCACATTAAAATAACATCGTCGTGGATTAATAGATTAGGAAAAGGGAACAGTAATGGGCTACATAATCACGCTAATGCAAAGTTATCCGGCGTATTTTATTTCGATGATGATTATTTCGATGAAGCCGTAGTCGATGATGGCCAACCAAAACCGGGTGATTTAATCTTACGAGTAGAGTCATCGGCGTTACGGAAAAACTGTACAGTAGGTGAACGCACGTCGTTTGTTCATATCACGCCTAGGAAAGGATTATTGGTTCTATTTGATTCTGATTTATTACACTGCGTCATGCCTTCAAATCGGGGACAACGTCTTTCTTTAGCGTTTAATTTTGCAGAACGAAATGTTTCTTATGAAGACCCGAACGATATGGGAAAAGCAGTAGTTAATGTAGGCGCGATTGATCTTTCGCATTTTTATTAGAAGTTTAGATATATAACCGTATATATAGAATAAATATGCGCTACTAGTAGAATGTGCGTTGGAATCATAAAACAATTTTAACTCAATTCATATCGTTCAAATCCAACATCGAGCTATGTCTTACTGACCCCCTAACGGCGTTTGTTAAGTTTGCAGTTTCATCTCCTTCAGCTTGATGAGCACCATCGTCGTTTTCGCTATTAATAATAATATTTTGATATTTCTTACGCGCTCGAAGACCCGAAGAGGAAAAATTATTACCAAATACACTCAATCCTTGGACTGTAAAGGCGAAAAGAGATGTGCTAATACCAATTATTGATCCCATAATGACATCTTCCGGATGATGCCAATAGTCTCTAATTCTTGTCACCGCGACCGCGATTGCTATTGCTAATGGAAACAATGAAACCAGGACTTTCCAAACGAAAGCACCTTGTCTTTCGTTGCTTGCGTTTGCATTGAAACATTTCAAGAAATACAATAAATACATCGTTAAATAAGCTAATCCAGAGAAGGACATCGATGTATGTCCAGATGGAAAACTACGTCGACCTTGTCTAACTTCATTCAAAAGACTCGAATTCTCGTAGCCTCCGCAATCGGGAACGCCAAACGATATCCATTTCGCTTCCGCATTTGCTGCTCCCCAACATCGAGCGGCGAAATCGGGACGGTAATTACCGCACGCCATTTTCATCACATTCACGAATATGAAAGAAAGCGCAACTGATAGTAATAATCCTAAACTCGCATCCTTTGCTCTCCTAAAATTCCTTTTTGTATTTCTAAGTTCAAACGTAGTAAATCTCTCCAACGCAAAAATGATTATTATTGGAAAAACTATCGCAAGAAATGGTAATAAAGCTGTTGGAACCGCGTTCGCTTTCATTGGATATCGCAGGCGATATAAGAGTTGTTCGTTTAAGAACTTCTCGTACGGTTCGGCGAACTCTAAGCCGAACCCAACCGCAAGTAGAAGGAGTAACAGAGTAACATCGAAGAAAAGGTATACGTTATTATTCTTGTCACTATTATTATTATTATTATTAGTCATATTAGTAGTAGTATCACCCATATTAGTGCGCAATCGTTGTGATTGATTCACGGCCCTTCCTATGCTCTCTCTCTTCGATCTTCTTTTCCTTGAAAGAATACGATTCGATTAGTTTCCGAGAAGGAAGATATATATTTAATAAACGTGTACGTAGATATTATTATTTGTATCAGTACGTAGCAGGTGATTTCTGTGCTGGCTGCTGCTGTTTCGCACTTGTGGCTCCCCTGCTAATGCTTTGTCAGTTTGTGGCATTCGACCATTCGTTATTATTCCCCTACAATCAGTACTGATGCTACTCCGTACTACAATAGGAATAAACAATTAATATAATAATAATAGTAATAAAAAGATGAAGACGACGAAACCGTTTTCGTTGACATACGTAAGGTACCCAAAACAATCATTATTATCTCATAAACTACTCGCCTTAGCGTCACTGCAACCAATATTCACCGCGTGCATGACTTGTTCGCAACTATTCACGAATAGGGAGATTAGCGATTTCGCGCATACGATTGGATACATTTTAAATGAACTCATAGCACAATCTCTGAAATGGAAGTTCAAACGTGAGAGACCTAAATCGTGTTTTGAAGTCGATTTCTGCGAAACGCATGGGATGCCTTCGTCGCACTCGCAATTAGCTTTTTATAACTGTACGTACACGGTTTTGTTATTCTTGAGGAGAAAGAAGCACGTTGAGAGAATTAAGAACGAAAGAAACGGTATATATAAAGACAGTGAGAACATGAACTTGGATAAAATTTCTGTACTACTCTCGATTTCGACTGTTCCTATTGGTTTCCTAGTCGCTATATCGAGAGTTGAGTTGGGGTATCATACAGTCGAACAAGTCGTAGCCGGGGGCGTTTTTGGCTCGTTGTTTGGTGTTGTATGGTATTTCGTCACATGTGAGTTCTTCTTAAAACGATTCAACGCTTTGACAGAAGAGAATAGGTTCGGCAATTTTTTGAGAGATACGTTGAGTATTAGAGATTCGTCTTTGTGTGCGAATCCGTTAGGTTTAAGTAGAGAAAGAGTAGAGTTAGAGAATGCCGCTTTTCCTTTACGATTCGCCGCAAAAACGAATAATAAGGATGATTAGTTGAAATACAGTACTAATAGTAAATATAGTATATGTAGTTAAGTTTGTTTATATACAAGTTTGTCTGCTGTCTTTTTTCTACGCATTAATTATTATAATAACATCATAATATATATATTTTTTTATTCGACATTTAAGATTTTAATAACCGAAGCGTTGCCGATGCGATGTAAGGCGACAATAGCATCTCCTTTTTCGCAATATCCAGCGCTCTTGGCATATGAAACGGCAGCTGATAAAATCTCATCAGTCGTATCTGTATCTGTAGCTCTGGCAGAGCCTTCAGCTAAAAGCGGAATTAATCCTCTAGTTAATTGCGCTTGCTTTGCGGGAGTCTCGCCCGAACACGTCCAAGTCAAAGAATCGGTCGTCAAAGTGGGCACGAATACGGTTAAAACTGGCACTTTTGGTCTATATTTTGCAACAAGACGCGCAGTGCTACCACCATGCGTCAAAACAACAATCATCGCCGCTCTTACTTTTTGAGCAGTGCGCACAGCTGATGATGCCAAGGATTCTAAAGGCATCATCGGTTTCTCGACTTGCGATAAGATAGATTTGAACAAGACGTAATGATCAATCGAAGCTTCGGCTTCGTTGCAAATGCGGGACATGACTCTAACTGCATCAATTGGGTAAGATCCCGCGGCAGTTTCACCACTCAACATGACGCAATCTGTGCCGTCCAATACTGCGTTTGCGACGTCAGTAGCTTCCGCTCTCGTCGGTTTTGGATTTTGTACCATTGATTCTAACATTTGTGTGGCCGTGACGACGGGTTTACCGGCTACGTTACACTTTTCAATCATTAATTTCTGCGCTAAAAAAATCTTTTCCGTTGGGATTTCCATGCCTAAATCTCCTCTTGCGACCATAATGGCATCTGAAGCTGCTAGAATGTCATCAAAATTTACTAAACCTTCTTGATTTTCAACTTTAGAAATGATTTGAATCTCTCTTCCTTCTTCGCCTAGAACTTCGCGAATGTTTTTAACATCAGATCCTTTTCTGACAAAAGAAGCCGCGATGAAATCAACTTTGTTATAAATGCCCCATTCTACGATATCGACGCGATCTTTTTCCGTAATAGTCGGCAAATCTACGACGACGCCTGGTAAATTTACGTTTTTTCGTTCTCCAAGCGTAGCGGTATTCGTACATCTCGCTTTTACAGTACCGTTCGCGACGTCGCACGACAACACTTCCAAAACGATCGACCCATCACCAATCAAAATCTGCGCTCCAGGAAGTACGTCTTCGGCTAGTTTCTTATACGAAATCGCAATCGTGTTTTCGTTACCGAGAAAGCTATAATCAGTCGTCAACGTCACTTCGCGACCTAACGTTAACAAAACCGGCTTCGAATCTTCCAACATGCCAGTTCTTATCTCCGGTCCTTTTGTATCTAATAAAACCGCGCACATCAATCGCGTATTCGCGCACGCCTGTCTCAACGTATCCAAAGTCTCCTGATGATACTCGTGCGATCCGTGTGAAAAGTTAAATCTCGCAACGGACATTCCAGATCTTAAGAGTTCCTCGAGAACCTCTAAATCTCTCGATTTCGGTCCAAGCGTGCACACGATCTTCGTCTTACATCGTTGTAAGTTTTGATTCGGATGATTCGTGCTTTGTTGTTCGGTTTGTTTGCCACTATGGATCGAACTCGCGTTCGACGTATGTCCTAAAATGTCCTCTATTTGGATGTTCATTTCTTTTTATATTCTCTCTCTGCTGAGCTCAACAGTATTATGTGTTGAGATCGTTAATTGTAATATATATATATATATGTATATATATAGCGAGAGAAGAGAATAAATAAATATGTACAGTATCGTTCAGTCAAACAGAGGTCCAAGTTCTCAGCACTGACGACGACGTGTCGTTTATTAATAATCACGATCGTTACAGAACACTAATCCTAGGTGTGCCGTGTTTTCTGAAGGCACGTTTGTTTGTTTACTAATGACGTGTTTAGGGTTTTATTTTTGAAGATCCCCCTTTCAGCAGGGTTAGAGACCTATAAACCCCAATTACGCATCTCGACAAAACCAGTACGCGCGGATAGGTTTTAGCGAATAAGTACGTTTTTGTGTTCACATAAAGAAGAGAGAGAGTATGGCAGCAAAGAAGAAAGGTACGCGCGAGCGCGTTTGTTCGTTTTACTTTTTTTTTAGCGCGTCTATGACACGAATCAATCTCTCTTTGTATATCTATTTTTAGTCGAAGTTTTTATTTATATCTCTTCTTCTTCTTCTTCGTCGGTCGTATGTCCGTTCTTTGACACGAAGAGCGAATTCAAACGAGAATTTATATATTTGTTTGTTCGTTTGTTTGATATATATATATATATATATCTTAATTAACCGTTGCCTTTCTGTGATCTCACTATCGTTATGTGTATGTATATAATGTTTATCCATAACAGTTCAGAAGAAGCCCGCTACTAAGAAGGTATGTATATAAAATTGAATTCTCTCCTCCATCGTTTCTTTTTGAATTGGCACTTATGGCAAGTCTTGAGATTTTCGAAAATATGCACCCAATGCGATGCTCATAAAATTCCACTCTACATATATTTACTAACATTTCGACCGTCATCATAATCATTTCGATCATGATCATCATCATTAACATTATTAATAGGCTCTTCCAAAGCCAGCGGCGGCTACAACGAAGGTACCAGAGAAGAAAGAAACGAAAGGATCTTTAAATAAAGATGCGTACGCATTTACTCCAGAAGACGAGAACGTCAACGCGGAGAAGTTTCACTTTTCCGTGTTGTGCAAAATGGGCGATTTGAACATACCGTTGCAGTTAGATATTGCAAAAGACGCAATGGTTGTCGCCCTGAAGAAGAAAATATCAGACAGAACTGGTGGAAAGTTAGCTCTGAACGATATGTTCTTAACCATGGGGGCAAACGTTCTGAAACGAACGATGAGCGTTAGACAAGCCGGGATCAAAGATAACGTGCAACTCGTTTTAACGTTGAAGGAAGATTTGCAAAATGTCGGGGCTGATATAAATGACGAAGAGGACATGACAGAACAAGATGTTGCAGAGAACTTGGCAAAGGTTGGTATTGCCGTACCTATTTTGAACAAAACACCCGAAGACAAAGTCTCAAAGGCGAAGAAACCGTATCGCAACGTTGACGGAAAAGCAAAAGATCGAGAGCGATTTTCGGAAGAAGAAACGAACATGCTCATCGAAGGTGTTGCAACGCATGGTTTGGGAAAATGGTCAGAAATTCTCACTCAATCGTTTGGTCAATCCGAAAGATCTGGCGTTGATTTGAAGGATAAATGGCGCAACTTATGTCTCGCAGCGAGCCGACCGAGCGGCTTCGGCTTTCGCGTTCAGTATATGACCGAAGACTTGTTGGAAAAAGTACGCGAGGTGAAGAACCAAGTCGAAGGCAGAAAGAAACAAGAAAGATTGGATAGGGAAGGCAGTCGAGCAAGACAACAACCAGCAGCGGTAGCACAAGCGGTTGCCCCACCACAACTTATGGCCGTGGACGGAGACTTGGGATACTAAAAAATTCAATTTTATACATTATAACTTCTACATACATTTGCAAGGAGTACGCAAAACTAATTCGAAGAAGTAGAGAAACAACTTTAAGAGCATTTTAACATAATATTAGCTTTTTTAGTGGTGTGATAAAAAACGTACTGTACATTGTATATACTAGGGACGTTTTGCGCCCCTCCTTCCCAAAATATATACTACCAATATTACTATGTTTTAAATTATTCCGTCGTCGTGGCGGCTACACCTTCAAAAGCTTCTTTCCAGGCATTTAAATTTGAAGGCGAGAACGGGTTTAACGCCGCATCTTTCTCATCCTCTGCCCTCATCGTGGCTTGAAAATATTCCATCACGCTCGTCGCCGCATCTCTACACAACGCTAACCCATCAAATACCTCCGTCTCTGTCATCTTCCCTTTCGTTTTCATCGCTAAAACAATAGTCTTATCGACAGTTTTCGGGTTGATCAAAAACGCGCACGTCATCGTCGCTCTAGATTCGTTCTCTTCCTGTTTTGTCGGGTCTAATACCATTTTCCCATCCTCTTTCCTAATCGCACACGTCGCTCCACACATTAAACCTTTAGTCTCTACACCTGATTCTACTAAAGCCATTCCAATCGAGTTAATAATCGCCGAAAGCAAACTTCCGTCATCGTTCAACGTCTGCACCGATACGGTCATCCCAAGACTAGGATTTTTTCTCAAATCTAATACAGATTGGCAAAGCTGTTTAATGAAATACTCCATCGATCTATTACTATTACTATTACTATTATTATTACCACTACTACTGGAAGAAAGACCACCATCTCTATAATACGCATCGATAACTAACATCTCCCCATTTTCCTTATTACTTTGGATCTCTCTCGGACCTTGTATCGAGGCTACACATCTCGTGAAATCTGATTCCCATGAACACGAACTCGTCGAGCGCGTTATTGTGTTTAATTCGCACTGTTGTGTTCTTAAGGTGTCTAACAATCGTCCATCTTCGCGATGTTGATTTTGTTTCTGTTCTGCGTTCATTCTTTTTTTAATCGCGCGTTATGGATATTAATTAATTAATATGTTTTAAGAGTTGAGTTTGGCTGCCGAGTGATTAATAATGTGAGTATGATGGTGAGATACGAAACGCACAAAATTGCACATCATCAGTTCATCACGCATCATCGTGAGTAAGAGCATATTCTTTTCTAATAAATGTTATCCAAGTACAAATTACCACCAACGATCGGTGCCCAGAACTGATTAATATAAACCATTAACGGCTGTAACACGGTCCCGATGAATACTTGTGACAATAGAAACACCGCGATGACTACAAAACCGTTGGCCTTACCAGTGCCCTCGTCGATGTACCACGGTTTTCGATTCGAATCTGTGTACGGTTTCCGTTCGATTTTAATGAAATTCTTTTTGTTCTCGTTCTTATTCACGTCGGCTGCGGTTATTCGTTTCCTGTTGCTACGATCACTCGTTACACGATTGCTGATGACTCGTTTTTTCCATTCGTCGTTTATTATTATTATCCTCGTTCTCGTTATTCTACTGCTGCTGCTAATGTTCAAAGAAGAACGCTTAAGATGTTGAAGATTATTATTCTGTTGATGAACGATGCGTGTGAACATTATCGTATGATGTGATGGTATTATTCTCGCGCCAGTCTTTTATGTATAAGCGAGCGCAAAAGTTAAAAGTATGCGCATGCAATGACAACTTATAAGAACTATTAATGCAGCAATCAAATAATCAAATAATAATACTGTTAATACAATAATCGGAACAATGACAAATACAATTATTGTTAGGTGATTGCAAAACTTCAACTTCAAATGTTCAAAAACTGAGAACGCGATACTACTGATATACGATTAAACGATGGGATTGCTTTCGAGCAATACTCAACAAAGGCTACATAATAATAATAATAATAATAATAATATTATTATTAATAGTAATAACAGTGCTGCCAATCTTGCTCGTACTCTTCGCAGATTTATGCGTTCCGATATGTCCATAACTATTTTCCTGTTTATACTTTCGATGATATTATT
>Ga0115001_10003567_pt1 | contig 11573 bp, 7 predicted proteins | sample ArcticOcean_MG_C_12_FD_89869 | JGI IMG/M metagenome (GOLD analysis project Ga0115001, IMG submission 89869) | Marine microbial communities from western Arctic Ocean - ArcticOcean_MG_CB8_130 | ecosystem: Environmental > Aquatic > Marine > Oceanic | place: Arctic Ocean: Canada Basin | collected... | reverse complement strand
GTCGTCCCAAGGGTTGGTGAAGCACTGCTTTATACCTAGTGAGATACGACGACGTTCTTCGTCGATGTCGAGCACCATAACTTCAACTTCTTGACCCAGATCAACGATCTTAGATGGGTGAACATTTTTATTAGTCCAATCCATTTCAGAAACGTGTACCAGACCTTCAACGCCATCTTCCAACTCAGCAAAACAACCGTAGTCTGTAAGATTAGTGATCTTAGCCTTGCAACGTGCGCCTTCTGGGTAACGGCCTTTGATGTCGCCCCAAGGATCTTCGCCCATCTGTTTCATACCCAGCGATACACGATTACGCTCGCGATCAAACTTGAGTACTTTAACGTCAATCTCGTCGCCAACATTTATCATCTCTGATGGATGCTTGATACGCTTCCAAGACATGTCAGTAATGTGTAGCAGGCCATCAACACCGCCCAGATCAACGAAGGCACCGTAATCAGTAAGGTTCTTAACGATACCCTTGACGGACATACCTTCTTGCAGCTTCTCGAGAAGAGCATCTCTTTCTTCAGTGCTCACAGACTCAAGAACTGCGCGCCTGGATACCACAACGTTGTTGCGCTTACGATCAAGCTTAATCAGTCTAAATTCGAGTAACTGTCCTTCCAGATGCAGCGTATCTCTTACTGGTCGAACATCGACCAAGGATCCTGGTAAGAAGGCTCTTATATTGTTCAAATCGACAGTAAAACCACCTTTCACCTTGCCGTTGATAATACCGGTAACGATATCATTTTTCTCGTGCGCAGCCTCAAGCTCCATCCAGGATTCAGCACGCTTGGCTTTTTCACGGGATAGTTTAGTAGCACCGGTTCCGTCTTCTACAGTCTCAAGGGCAACTTTAACTTCGTTGCCAATTTCTAGAGAGAAGTTGCCTTGCTCGTCGAGGAATTCAATGCGAGGAATAACGCCTTCAGATTTGAGGCCGGCGTGGACTGTTACCCAGTCCGAATCTATATCTATAACAGTGCCGGTTACTATTGCACCTGGATTCATGTCTATTTCGGTTAGGGATTGTTCGAATAGTTCTGCAAAATTTTCGCTCATTTATATTTCCAATAGTTTTAATAAGTTACAATACAGAACTAATGTTAATTGTAACTCGCCGTGTTCCAGTTTCACGGGGTGATTAAGTTAAATTCCAAGGCTGCCAATTCTGGGGATGCAGCCTTGAAACAGTTTCTAGCACTTCCTAATACGTTTTTTGCTATACCGCCGCGTAGTGCTCTAGGACCTGATTAACTACCTGATCGATAGTCAAATCCGTTGTATCTATAACGATGGCATCTTCAGCGGGCTTGAGTGGAGAGGCGGCGCGTTCAGTGTCGCGTCGGTCTCGCTCAATTAGGTCTCGCAAAAGGGCAGGAAGAGTAGCACCAATACCCTTACCTATCAACTGCTTATATCGCCTCTGCGCGCGCTCTTCTGCACTGGCAGTAAGGTAAATTTTGAGTGTGGCGTCAGGGAATACAACGGTTCCCATGTCCCTGCCGTCTGCAACCAGTCCAGGCGCTTCTCGAAAAGCCAATTGACGCTGAAACAGCGCCTCTCTTGCCGCCTCGATCGCCCCAACTTTTGATGCCATGTCGCTCCCTAGATCGGTCCGAATAGCGAGGCTAACATCCTCGCCATCTAGCCAGACGCTGCCCCCACCGCTTATTCCGAACTGTATATCTAGGCCTCTAGCGAGATTTGCCACCGCTGATAGATCTGCCAGATCAATGCCATGACGATCACAAGCAATACCTAAAACACGGTAAAGCGCGCCGCTATCGAGCAAGGAAAAGCCAAGAGATTCGGCTACACGAGAGGCTATTGTTCCCTTGCCAGAGCCCGAAGGCCCATCGATTGCTATAACGGGGGCTTTATTCATCAAAGACTCTTTAGCTAGCTTGTTTCTGTTAACTTCAAGGCAGATACCCGCATACCAACTTCTGTGGCGAGTTCTACGAAATTCGGGAATGAGGTGGCAACGTTCGCACAGTTCGCTATATCGATAGGCGCCTCTGACCGCAAACCTGCTACAGTAAAGGCCATAGCGATTCTATGGTCGCCGAAGCTGTCTACGGCCCCGCCTCCCATTTTGCCACCGATAATCTTAATACCATCGTCGAAAGCTTCCACGGTAACACCTAGTTTCGCTAAGCCCTGCGCCATCGCATCGAGTCGATCGCTTTCTTTCACGCGCAGCTCCTCAGCGCCACGCAGCAGCGTTTCCCCTTCGGCACAAGCGGCAGCAACAAATAGCACTGGAAATTCGTCTATCGCGAGAGGTATTTGAGCCGCACTAATAACAATGCCCTTAAGCGGTTGGTAGCGAACACGTAAGTCGGCAACCGGTTCGCCGCCGGCTAGCCTCTCATTGCTACTTTCGATGTTCGCACCCATATCCCGTAATAGATTTATAATGCCAATACGCGTCGGATTCACGCCGACATGTTGAAGTGTAAGGTCTGAACCTGGCGTTATAGCCGCCGCGACCAAAAAGAACGCCGCAGAAGATATATCAGCCGGTACATCAATCTGAGTTGCCTGTAAATCTGCACCGCCGAGGACCGCAGCGGCGCCTTCTTGTGCATCGACTACAACCTCATAACCGAAGCCTTGCAACATGCGTTCCGTATGATCACGGCAAGGAGCCGGCTCTAGAAGCTTCGTCTCGCCCTCGGCATACAATCCCGCGAGTAACAGGCAAGACTTTACCTGTGCGCTAGCAATTGGCATTTCGTAAGTTATGCCCTTTAATTTCGATCCGCGAATGGTTAGGGGCGGAGTACCTGAATCTCCCGTATCAATTCTTGCGCCCATAGACCGAAGCGGCTGGGCAACTCGATTCATCGGTCGCTCCATGAGCGACTCATCGCCTGTTAGCTCGCTATCAAAAGATTGTGCTGCAAGAAGTCCAGCCAAAAGGCGCATCGCCGTGCCTGAATTCCCCATGTACAGTGGTCTGCGCGGCGCCTGCAGCCCATTCTTGCCGACACCATAGATTGTAAGCTCGCCATTCTCCGGCCCAACAATCGTTACGCCCATCTCACGAAACGCAGCGACAGTGTTAAGCGCGTCTTCACCTTCGAGGAACCCAGTGACACGCGTTATGCCATTGGCAATCGAAGCTAAAATTATGGAACGATGAGAGATTGATTTATCCCCCGCCACACGAATAGTACCTGCGACCTGCCCGCCAGGCTGAACACTAAAACTGAGCTGATTACTTGTCATTTCTTCTTGCTTCTTTGGCTTAAAATGCTGGCTGATGAAATTTTCCCTGGTTTGTTTCGCGGCACCAAATGATTCTTCTAATTTTCCATGCTCTTTATTCTGTATCGCCTTCTTGAAATCTAAAAGGCTTTGTATATAGGCATCTAGCATTTTCTCGACCGCCGCGGAATTCGCAACAAATATATCGGACCACATTTTAGCATCGCTGGACGCAAGGCGGCTAAAGTCTGCAAACCCTCCTGCAGCGTAGCGAAATATATCTTCACTCTGCTCTTGCTTGATAAGCACATCTACGATTGCATACGCGAGTAAATGAGGAAGATGACTAGTCGCCGCGAGCACCTCATCATGCCTTGTTCGCGTCATTCCTAGAACGTTTGCGCCTAGCTCTCTCCACAAGGCATTAATAATGGCAACGGAGTCTGTAGAATTTCCTGCGTGTGGGGTTAGAATTACATTTCGTTGATCGAACAGCTCTTCTACCGACGCTGAATAACCACTCTGCTCAGAACCAGCTATAGGATGAGCCGGCACAAAGTTTGCGAGAGCCTCCTCAGAGAACTGCTGACTTGAAGTGAAAATATGCGACTTGACGCTTGCAACATCCGTTATTAGAGCAGATGGCGCCATAGACTTAAGTACTTCGGGTAAAAGCTCACACACAGTCAATGGTGGTACAGCAAGAATTATAATATCTGCCAGCGGACATAGAGCAGCCAACTCGCCACTGTGAGAAACGACACCTTCGTCTACAGCTTGTTGTAATGCCTGCGCATCTGTATCACATGCAATTATTCTTCGTTCTGGATTTGCTTTCTTTAGTCCGCGCGCGATAGAGCCGCCAATCATTCCCAGACCGACTATTAGCACTACCTTATTTTTAATTTCGTTCATTACTGTGGGTGATCAGGTCGTTGCGAGTTATTTTTGAAATTTGATTTTTGAATTCTATTTTGAGAGTGGATACGAGCCTAATAACTTAACTTCCACCCCGCCCTCCACTAGAGCGGCAAACAACTTTTTCGTGGCTTCATCAAGCACGTGACCTTCGAAATCGATAAAGAAAACATACTCCCATGCTTCTTTCTTCGAAGGTCGTGTTTCGATTTTCGTGAGGCTCAACTGAAAGTTCTCGAATGGCTGTAACACACGAAACAAGGCACCAGGCTTATTCTCTGTGTACACCAAAATACTCGTCTTATCTGAACCTGTGGGAACAGTATCTTCCAATCCCAACACCAGAAACCGGGTTCGATTGTTGGACTTATCTTGTATTCGACGGTCCAGGCTTTGTAAGTTGTACAGCCGGCCCGCCAATTCACTCGCTATAGCTGCGGTGCCAGGCTCCGATTGCGCTTGAATAGCAGCTTCTGCGTTACTCGGGCATTCAACCTGCTCAACTTCTGGGAAATTATCAGCCAGATAGCCGCGACATTGCGCGAGGGACTGCTTGTGAGATGCTATCTTTTTTATATCTGAATTAGATGTATTCTCTAGAACGAGCAGACTATGATCGATAGATACGACTTGCTCACCGACTATCTTAGTCGGGCTGTCTACAAGACAATCTTGCGTGTTGTTTATTGCGCCCTCGGTGGAGTTTTCGACGGGCACAACGCCATAAGCAACTTGTCTGTTCTCGACCGCAGCGAAGACATCGTCGATGGAAGCACAATTCAATAACGGCGCATCTGAGCCAAAGAACTCGAATGTCGCTAACTGCGAATAAGTTCCTTCCGGCCCTAAATAGGCAATCTTACCAATCGAGTTTATGTCGCTAGTTTGACTCATAGGTCTATAACAATTAATTTTTTGTGAATTTAGAATTTTTAAGCAATACGGACTGCCCACGATTTCTCGATGGGCAGCCTGACTGGTCGTCTAGTACTATTCAGACTCGTTCGTATCTGGATCGGTGGCAGGCTCAGAACTCACGACTGTTTCTGCTTGATCATCAATAGCGGCTTCCAATTCTTCTACTTCTTCAGGCTCGTCAACCTGTTCGAGGCCTACCAGGTTTTCACCATCCTTAAGACGGATCAGGCGCACACCCTGTGTATTCCTGCCCTGAACAGATACCTCAGTAACTCGCGTTCTAACTAGAGTTCCCTTATCCGATATCAGCATGATCTCATCGGACTCAGACACTTGCGCTGCTCCGACAACCGGCCCATTTCGATCGCTAGTCTGGATGCCGATAACGCCCTGCCCCCCGCGACCATAGACAGGAAAATCGTCAACTAGAGTACGTTTTCCGTAACCCTGTTCGCAAACCGTCAGGATCTGTTTGCTAGAGTCAGGAATGATAAGGGCAATCATCTTGTATTCGTCGGCCATCTTAATGCCTCTGACGCCCCTAGCCGTTCGCCCCATTGCCCGAACATCATCTTCGTTGAAGCGAATCGTCTTGCCGCTACTACTAATCAGCATGACATCTTTAGAACCGTCTGTAATTGCCGTACCAACTAGTTCATCGCCCTCATCCAATTCGATGGCTCTTAGACCCACGCTGCGTTGTCTGGAGAAATTCGTAAGCGCTGTCTTCTTAACTGTGCCGTTGGATGTGGCCATAAACACGAATTCGTCTTCTGGATAGTCCTTAACCGGTAGCATACTGGTGATGCGCTCGCCCTCATCCAAGGGAAGGATATTGACAAGAGGCTTACCGCGAGCGGTGCGGCTTGCAACTGGGATCATGAACACTTTTAGCCAGTAGACTTTTCCCTGACTGCTAAAACAAAGCAGCGTATCGTGGGTATTGGCAATCAACAGGTGCTCGACTATATCTTCGTCTTTAACCGATGCTGCCGCCTTGCCCGTGCCGCCGCGCTTCTGCGCGCTATAGTCAGCAAGTGGCTGAGACTTCGCGTAACCGGTTTTAGATATAGTAACGACTCGATCTTCTTCGGAGATCAGGTCTTCCATAGTAAGGTCGAGTTGCGAGCCTACTATTTCGGTGCGGCGTTCATCGCCATATTCTTTCTTCACCGCTTCCAGCTCATCGCGAACCACGCCTAATAGGCGAGACTCGTTCTCCAAAATATCCAGGTAGTCCGCTATCTGCCTAAGCAGCTCAGTATAGTCACCAATTAATTTTTCATGCTCTAGGCCTGTGAGACGGTGCAGTCTTAAGTCCAGAATTGCCTGAGCCTGTTCCGGGCTAATAAAATACTCATTACCTTTCAAACCGTATTGCGGATCCAAGCCTTCGGGTCTACAAGCATCGGCTCCTACTTCGCCTAACATTTCCAACACACTGTCGGATTTCCAGGGCCTAGCAAGCAGCTTTACTTTCGCCTCTGCCGAAGTCGGCGAGGCCTTAATAAGCGCGATAACTTCGTCGATATTAGCTAGAGCTACGGCAAGCCCTTCTAGGATATGTCCACGATCCCTAGCTTTTCGCAGCAAATAACTAGTCCGCCTGAAAACGACCTCGCGGCGGTGGCGCAGGAAGCAATCGAGCATGTCCTTAAGGTTTAAAAGTCGTGGCTGACCATCGACCAGCGCTACCATGTTAATACCGAACACCGACTGCATCTGCGTTTGTGAGTACAAGTTGTTGAGCACGACATCGCCCATCTCGCCCTTGCGCAGCTCGATAACAATGCGCATGCCATCCTTGTCTGACTCGTCGCGTAACTCTGTTATACCCTCGATCTTCTTCTCTTTAACGAGTTCGGCGATCTTTTCAATAAGCTTGGATTTGTTCAGTTGGTACGGGATTTCGTGGACAAGAATCGTCTGCTTTCCAGACTTCTCACTGTCAATTATCTCCGCCTTCGCACGCATGTAGATGCGTCCGCGGCCAGTTTTATATGCCTGAACGATGCCGGCCTTGCCGTTAATGATTGCTGCCGTAGGGAAATCCGGGCCCGATATGTGCTCCATCAGCCCATCAATATCGATTTCGGGGTTTTCCATTAACGCCATGGCTCCGGCGATAACCTCGTTTAGGTTATGCGGCGGTATATTTGTCGCCATGCCTACTGCAATTCCGGAAGAACCATTCACCAATAGATTAGGGATTCGCGTAGGCATAACATTTGGAATATGCTCTGTGCCATCATAGTTTGGCGAGAAGTCGACCGTTTCTTTGTCCAGATCTGCGAGCAAATCATGGGCAATCTTCTCCATGCGGATTTCTGTGTAACGCATCGCAGCTGCAGAATCGCCATCTACCGAGCCAAAGTTGCCCTGACCATCCACCAAGGGATAGCGCAGTGAGAAATCCTGCGCCATACGTACGATGGTGTCATAGACAGCGGTATCGCCATGAGGGTGATACTTACCAATAACATCGCCAACAATACGAGCCGATTTCTTGTAAGGCTTGTTGTAATCGTTCGAAAGTACATTCATCGCGAATAGCACTCGTCGATGAACGGGCTTCAAACCATCTCTAACATCAGGCAAAGCGCGACCTACAATTACGCTCATTGCATAGGCGAGGTAAGATTCCCGCATTTCACTTTCTAACGCGACAGGCAAGACCTGTTTAGCAAACTCGGTCATAGATTGACTACATCCTAAATAATGGGATAACTAGCGATTGGTGAGGCATGATTTCTTGCATAAAAACACAGCTATTTTTTTGTTTTCCTTACCCTTTTAACGGCAAATAACACGCTTTTCTGATAGCTAATTTACAGTTTAAATCTGAGGCAGAATTTATCCTCACAAAGGCCCTGAATTGTAACACTATTCGGGGCTTTTGTGACAGTCGAAATTGTTATTAATTCTCGTAAAAACCCCTGTTTTTTCAATAATTTCCAGCGAGAACGGCAAGGAATTTTGCAGCGCGCTATTTCGAATTTTTCTAGGTATAATCATAGCCCTGATTTTTTGCTTAAATGACGATTTATTTACAGCGTATGCAGAGGCAATTTTGAGCGTAACGACTAGTATTCAAGCAGATCTATTGGTTTCGGCAAAGTGGGTCATCCCTGTACAGCCTCAAGGCGCGGTTTTAGAAGATCATTGCGTCGCTATAAAGGGAAATAAAATCGTCGCGATCTGTAGCCAAATCGATGCCGAAACAATGATCTATGCTACCGAATCCTTACATCTTCCCAAGCATGCGCTAATACCGGGCCTGATAAACGCTCACGGCCATTCGGCCATGGCTTTGATGCGAGGCATTGCCGACGACGTCCCCCTTACGCAGTGGCTCGAAGAGTCAATATGGCCCCTTGAGGCCAAATTCGTTTCGGAGAGCTTCGTGCTTGCAGGTGCCAACCTAGCCATCGCAGAGATGATACGCTCTGGCACTACCTGCTTTGCAGACATGTACTTCTATCCCGATCAGGTAGCCAAAGCAGCCCTTGATGCGAATATTCGAGTGCAGCTAGCGAGCCCGGTTCTAGATTTCCCGACTGTGTGGGCTGCCGATGCTGATGAATACATCTCAAAGGCTACAAAGTTGCACGATGATTACCGGCACAGCGAGCTAATTCATACTGCGTTTGGGCCACATGCGCCCTACACGGTGTCAGACGCTCCGCTTAAGAAACTATCGACACTCGCCGAGGAGATGGACCTGCCCAACCATATGCACGTACATGAGACTGCAAAAGAGGTCACGGATGCGTTAGCGGCGCAGGGGAGAACACCGATCGAACGGCTTAAACAATTAGGCATGCTCAGTCCACGCCTTGTCTGTGTACACGCCACAGAGCTCTCCGACGCCGATATAGCCTCTCTAGCGGAGGCCGGGTCTCATATTGTGCACTGCCCTGAATCTAACTTAAAACTAGCCAGCGGCTTCTGCGAAGTCGCCAAGCTAAGCGAGGCCGGCATTAATGTCGCTCTAGGCACAGATGGCTGTGCGAGCAACAACGACCTCGATATGATCTCTGAGATGCGTACCGCCGCGCTGCTCGCCAAAGGCGTAGCTAAAGATGCTAACGCATTACCCGCCCACCAGGCGCTTGAAATGGCAACTATAAACGGCGCTAAGGCACTGGGCTTAGACGCAATGATCGGCAGCCTGGAAGTCGGCAAGTATGCTGATATGAGCGCGGTCGATCTTGATACACTGAATAGCACACCTATATACAATCCGATTTCACAGATAGTGTATGCAACACAAGCATCCCAAGTTTCACATGTATGGTGTTCCGGACAGCTACTCTTGAGCGATGGCGAATTCACCGACATTGATGTTCAGGCAATAAAAGCCACATGTGCACAGTGGCAAGCCAAACTTTCGGCCACTAGTTAATCAGGTAGTAAAAGATATGGATAATGTAGACGAACTAGAAATTCGTAAATTCGAAGCACTCGCGGCTCGCTGGTGGGACCCTGACAGCGAATTTAAACCTTTGCATGAGATTAATCCACTGCGGATGAGCTATATCAGCCGCAAGGTAAACCCAGCAGGCAAGAAAGTCCTAGATATTGGCTGCGGCGGCGGCATCCTAGCCGAGGCTATGGCTCATCATGGCGCCAGTGTAACCGCTATCGATATGGCTGACGCCTCGCTCTCTGTCGCGAGGCTTCACCAGCTAGAAAGCAAACTCGAAATCGACTACCAGAAATCTTCGGCAGAACAGTACGCCCAAGATCACAGCGAGCAATTCGATATCGTTACCTGCCTGGAGATGCTTGAGCACGTACCTGAGCCTGCAAAAGTTATTCAAGCCTGCTATGACTTGGTAAAGCCCGGGGGAACCGTGTTCTTCTCGACGATCAATCGAAACCCTAAGTCGTATCTATTCGCCATCGTCGGCGCCGAATACATTTTGAACTTACTGCCTCGTGGCACTCATGACTATGCTAGGTTTATTAAACCATCCGAACTCGCCGCATTCAGTCGGGACAGTAAGCTAGACCTGCAAGATCAGATCGGCATGGCCTATAACCCACTCACTCGAAAGTACAGCTTAGAGGCGAACGTCGATGTAAACTATATCGCCTGCTATACCCGAGCTGAGACACCAACATGACCCAAGCGCTACATGAGAAACTAGAAACGTCCATCGACTGTGTTCTGTTCGATCTCGATGGCACACTTATCGACACGGCGCCAGATTTTACCCTCGTCGTAAACAAGCTCTTGGCAGAACATGGTAAGGATGCGTTATCACACAAGGTAATCCATATTAACGTTTCGGATGGAGCACGCGCACTCGTCAAGAACGCTTTTGAAATCGATGAGACACATAACGATTTTTCTGGTTTGTTACAACGCCTGCTAGACCTCTACTTCGAGCAGCTAAACTCTACTGCAGCCACTCTCTATCCGGGATTAGACGACCTACTAATGCAATTGGAAGCACAGAATATTCCTTGGGGGATCGTAACCAATAAGCCCGAGAAATATAGCGCTCGTCTACTGGAGAAATTGCACCTTAGCTCGCGCTGCAGCGTATTAGTCTGCCCAGATCATGTGAGTAAAACTAAGCCACACCCAGAGCCGATTTTTCTCGCACTTGAGAAACTAGGGCGCGATAGTGAACGATGCGTCTATATTGGCGATCATATTCGAGATATCCAAGCAGCTAAGAATGCCGATGTGATTGCAATCGCTGCCACCTACGGCTACCTGGCAGAGGATGCCAAAGTCGAAGAATGGTACGCAGACTTCATCCTGCAATCTCCCGAACAAACCACCTCACTCTTGAATCTACTGAAATTTGCCTGAGCATGACATTTACCTACGACGCAGAAAAAAACTTCCTGAACAATAAAACCATACTCATTACTGGCGCCAGCGATGGCATTGGGAAAGCCTGTGCGAAGGCCTACGCTGCTTATGGAGCTACGGTAATTCTGCTAGGCAGGGATCAGCAAAAACTCGAAACGGTATTTGATGAAATCGGTGAATTGCATCCGGGGAAGGCGGTCATTCATCCGCTGGACTTCAAGACGGCCTCGATGGCTGACTTTAAAATTATGACAGAGTCATTGAATGAGCAATTCGAGTGCCTCGACGGCCTTATACATAACGCAGCTCTACTGGGTGCGCGCACCCCTATCGAATTCTATCCTGAGCAGGATTGGAATGACTTAATGCAGGTGAACGTTAACGCGGTGTTTCAGCTGACTCAATCTCTACTGCCTGCATTGAATAGATCCGAAGATGCGCGACTGCTCTTTATCTCTTCCAGCGTAGGTCGTGTTGGCCGAGCATTTTGGGGAGCCTACGCTGTATCAAAATTTGCCCTAGAAGGCTTAATGCAGACACTGGCTGAGGAATTGGAGAACACGACTTCGATAAAGGTAAACAGCTTAAATCCCGGAGGGACTCGCACCAATATGCGGCGCGATGCCTATCCAGCAGAGAATCCCCAGACGCTGCCGACGGCGGAATCACTTATGCCAGTCTATCT
>Ga0115001_10003559_pt1 | contig 11585 bp, 12 predicted proteins | sample ArcticOcean_MG_C_12_FD_89869 | JGI IMG/M metagenome (GOLD analysis project Ga0115001, IMG submission 89869) | Marine microbial communities from western Arctic Ocean - ArcticOcean_MG_CB8_130 | ecosystem: Environmental > Aquatic > Marine > Oceanic | place: Arctic Ocean: Canada Basin | collected... | reverse complement strand
TTTGTTTTAGAAAAAAGAGAAGATCTTCAATGGCCTGCGTCCATGTACTTAGAAGGATCTGATCAACATAGAGGATGGTTTCATTCATCATTATTAGAATCTTGCGGAACAAGAGGTAGAGCTCCGTACGAATCAGTTCTATCACATGGTTTTGTAGTAGATGGCAAAGGTCTTAAAATGTCAAAGTCAGTAGGAAACGTAATTGCACCTGAAGATATTTTGAAAAAATATGGAGCGGATATTTTAAGAATATGGGTAGCTTCATCAAATTATGAAGAAGATTTGAGAATAGACTATTCAATTCTAGAACAACACGCTGATTCTTATAGAAAAATTAGAAATACTTTTAGATACTTGTTAGGAAATTTAAACGATAATTTTCAATTAGTTGATACTGAAAAGCTAGACACGGATGAATTACCAGAACTAGAACAATATATGCTTCATAAAATTTATGACTTAAATGAAAATTTTAAGAACTATTTTAAATCATATGATTTTCATAACCTTTACAAAGAACTTTTAAATTTTTGTACAGTAGATTTGTCTGCTTTTTATTTCGATATTAGAAAAGATGTATTGTACTGTGATTCAAAAAATTCAGAAAAAAGAAAAAACTGTATTATTGTATTAAATATTATTTTAGAGTCGTTACTTAAATGGTTTGCACCCATACTTTCATTTACGACAGAAGAAATTTTTACATTAATAAATAAAGAAAAAAAAAGTATTCATTTAGAAAAATTTATTAAATTTCCTAAGGCCTTTGAAAATAAAAAATTAAATGAAAAATGGCTTGAATTAAAAAAAATTAGAGATATTTGCAATATTAGCATTGAAGCAAAAAGAGCAAGCAAAGAAATTGGATCAAGTTTAGAGGTTGATTTGATAATTAGCTTAAATGAAAAACTATTCAAGATTACGGAAAACATAGATTTTTCTGAATTATGCATAACATCTGATGCAAAAATTAAAAAAACAGAATCAGACAATGTGACTGTAGTAACAACAAAAGCTGAGGGAGAAAAATGTACCGTATGCTGGAAAATTAGTAAAAATGGATGTGAGAGGCATCCTGTTTAAATAAGACTCAAATGTTTAAAGTAAATTTTAAGAAAATATTGATAAATTTTACAATCATATTAGTTATTTTCTTAACAGATAGAATTACTAAAGTTTATATACTCCAAAAAGCTGAATTGGAAAATACAGTAGATATTTATATAAATTCATACTTAAATTTTTATTTAATTTGGAACAAGGGAATAGCATTTGGATTACTTTCTTATAATGAAAGTTTTATCTATAATGTAATCACTATAATAATAGCAATTATAAGTGCTGTAATCCTAGTAATGTTGACTAGGAGTGAAGGGTTTAAAAAAATTGCATTAATAGCAGTTTTTGGAGGTTCAATTGGCAATCTATTTGATAGGATTTATTATTCGGCGGTGCCAGATTTTATTGATTTTCACATAAATAATTTTCATTGGTTTATTTTTAATATTGCTGACATATTTATAACATTGGGTATAATTTGCCTTATTTGTGATGAATTAATTTTTAATAATAAAAAAAATGATAAAATTTTTTAAAAATAGTTTTTATTTATTCTTGGTTATGTTCTTACTGAGTGCTTGTCAAAGTGTAAAAGATGGATTGACAGGAAAAAAACAAAATAATACAGACGAATTTCTAGTAGAAAAAAAAAATCCGTTAGTTCTACCTCCCGAATTCAATATATTACCAGAGCCTGAAACACTAAATAAAACAAATGAAAAAAAAGAAGAAATTAATTTAGAAAGTATTTTGACAAAAGATTTTTCGAAAAAAAAAATGACAACTACAAGTAAAGTTTCAAACGGATCTGTGGAAAAAAATATATTAGAAAAAATTAAAAATAATTAATGTTAACCAAAAATATTAGTTTTAAGAATTTTAGGTTAAAGAAATATAGTAAAAAAATTAAAAAAGATTTTGATATTTTATTAAAAGAAAATAATGAAATAATTCAATCTTTAGGCCAAAGTTATATAAATAGTTATAATAAAAAAGATATTTTAAAATTTAAAAAGTATTTCAATGTAAGAGTTATTGGAATGGGAGGTTCCATATTGGGAACTGAGTCTATTTATACTTTCCTAAAGAATAAAATAAAAAAAAGTTTTTTTTTTGAAAATAATCTTCATTCTCTAGTAGTTTTTCCTAATATAAAAAAAAAATATCTTAATTTAATAGTTTCAAAATCAGGAAATACACTTGAAACTATTTCTAATTCAAATGTAATTATCAGAAATAAAGATAAAAATATTTTTATTACTGAAAATAAAAGAAGTTACCTATACTTACTTGCTGAAAAGTTAAAAGCTGAAATTATTCATCATAATAACTTTATAGGTGGTCGATATTCTGTTTTATCTGAAGTGGGAATGTTACCAGCAGATCTTATGGGTTTGAATGTTGCAAAGTTTAAGCAATTAAACAATTTAATTAAAAATAAAAAATATATAAATGCATTAATAGTAAATGTAAATAATACACTTCATTTTTTAAAACAAAAAAAATTTAATTCAATTATTCTTAATTATGATGAAAGTTCAGATAATTTATTTAAGTGGTACCAACAATTGATCGCTGAAAGTTTAGGAAAAAAAGGAAATGGCATCTTGCCAATAATTTCCTCTATGCCGAAGGACAATCATAGTGTTATGCAACTCTATTTAGATGGTCCAAAAAATAATTTTTTTACTTTTTTCCATGTAAGAGAAAAAAAATCAAATTTAATTAATAACAGTATAATTCTTCCTTCTTATAGTTATCTAAAAAATAAAAATTTAGAAAAAATTAAGTTATCTCAAAAATTAGCTACTGAAAAAGTGTTCTCAAATAGAAATATTCCCTTTAGGAGTTTTGAAATAATCAATAGAGATGAAAAAACTTTAGGTGAGTTATTTTGCTTCTTTATCCTAGAGACTATTTTATTAGGGAGGGCATTAAATATTAACCCATATGATCAACCCTCAGTAGAGTTAATAAAAAAAGAAACAAAAAAAATATTAATTTAAAGGTAATTACCAAAAATCACTTTTGAGATACCATAAGTTTTTTCTTCAATAATATTAAATCTTTCAGGAAATTTATCTGTCTCTTTTTTATGTCTATGTATAATAATTATTCCATCATTACTGAGTATATCACTTTGGATAATTTTATTTAATAGAGTTGTTATTTTTTTCTCTTTGTAGGGTGGGTCCATAAAAATAATATCAAATTTCTTTTTAAAAATTATTAAATCTAGATTATTAAATATATCGTTTTCAATCACTAAAGAATTCTCTTGATAATCCAAATCTAAAATATTTTTTTTTAAAATAGGCAAGACGTTGGGGTAATTTTCTACAAAAGTTACATTTGAAGTTTCTCTGGAAAGACACTCTAACCCAAATGATCCAACACCCGAAAATAAGTCGAGAACATTTGAGTTTTTTAATTTTATGACGAATTTGTTTGAGTGAGTTAGGATATTAAATATTGACTCTTTAGTTAAATCTTTAAGTGGTCTTGTATTAAGATCTTTTGGTTCATGAATTTTTCTACCCTTTGAACGTCCAGATATTATTCTCATTCATCTATCACCTTATATCCAATATCTTTTCGGTAAAACCCACCATCCCAATTTAAAGAATTAATGGAATTCATTACTTTTGTTCTAGCTTCAAAAAAATTTTCAGATAAACAGACAAAATTCAAAACTCTACCACCAGTGGCATAGATTTGTTCCTTGATTGTATTGGTACCTGCATGATAATAATGTTCATCTTCATTAGATCTAATTTTTTCTAGATTTTTTATTAGTACATTTTTCTTAAATTTATCTGGATACCCTTTTGAGCATAAAACAATGCATAAACTCTTTTTATTATGCCACTCTATTTTAGTTTCAGATAGTGTTTCATTACAACATGACAAAAATACCTCTAATAAATCTGTTTTAAGTTTAGGTAAAATAGTTTGACATTCTGGGTCTCCCATTCGAACATTATATTCTATCAAGTAAGGTTCATTATCCACAATCATTAGTCCTACATATAAAAACCCTTTATAATTTATTCCAATTTCTTTAAGACCTTTAATTGTTGGTTCAATTATTTTTGATATGATTTTTTTATCTAATTTTTCATTAATTAATCTTGAAGGAGAGTAGGCACCCATGCCTCCAGTATTTTTTCCTCTATCGCCTTCTAATACCCTTTTGTGATCTTGAGCTGTATCGAATCTTTTTATTGTTTTACCGTCAGTTATAATAAAATAACTCATTTCTTCACCTTTTAGAAACTCTTCGATAAGTAAATTTTTAGCTACACCAAATTTTCCAGCAAATATTTCTTTTATGGCTATTTCAGCTTCTCTCTTTTCATCACATATGTAAACACCCTTACCTGAAGCTAATCCATCGGCTTTTATAACTAAAGGGTATTTAGTTTTTTCTATAAATTCAATTGCATCCTTAATTTTTTCAAAAATACCAAATTTTGCTGTTGGAATATTGTGTTTTTTACAAAGGTTTTTAGTAAAGATTTTAGAACCTTCGAGTTGGGAAGCTAGTTTATTGGGACCAAAAACTTTTATATTATGTGTTTCTAAAAAATCTACCATGCCATCCACTAAAGGTTTTTCTGGACCAACTATAATTAAATCAATTTTGTTTGTTATTATAAAATCCTTTAATTCGTTGAAGTTTTCCAGATTTAATGAATTATTTTTAGCAATTGTTGAAGTGCCGGCATTACCAGGAAAACAATATATTATCTCAACTTTTTTTGAGCTATACAAGGCATGACAAATTGCATGTTCACGTCCACCACTTCCTATTATTCCAACTTTCATGTATTAATATATAAACTAAAAATGATTAAAAAATTAGCTAAAATAAAATATTTACCAAATAATTTTCAAATTATAGAGGAAGGTGATTATGTAATTTGTGCCATATCCGGTAAAACTATTAATTTAGAAGAACTCAATTATTGGAATGTAGACTTACAAGAGCCGTATTATTCTTATATAGAAGCTGCAATAAAAAGAGATAGTAAATAAAAGCTTTTATTATTTCCAGCGGTTATGAGACCAAATCCATTGTTCAGGATTTTTCAAGATTAATTTTTCTAGTAGACTATTTAAATTTTGAGTTATTGATTCAATAGATTCATCATCTGAATATATTAAAGGTTTATGAATAGTTAATTTAAAGTTAATATCCTTAATACGTTCAATATAAATAGGAACTATTTTGCATTTAAATTTTTTTACAAATTGAGCTGGGATAGTTGTTGTAAAAGCTTCATGTTTAAAAAAATTAGACTTAATACCCTGCGAAACTCTTTGGTCAATCATTAATGCTATAGATGTTTTTTTTTTAAAAAATGAAAGTAATTTCCTAGTTCCAGAAATTCCTTTTTCAATTTGGTTTTTGCAAATATATTTTTTTCTAATTTTTTCCATTATAAAATTCAAAAATTTATTATTAAGTGGCCTGTAGATAGCTACCAAATTAATCCCAGACTTTTCTATTTGCATAGCCATTAACTCAAAATTATTAAAATGTCCTGAAACAAATATTACTGGTTCATTACATTTTTTAATTTCATTTAAAATTTCTTGACCTTCAATTACAATGTTATTTTCAAATTTAGAACTTCGAAAATCTTTTATAAAGATGTACTCAGCAAGAATTCTTCCATAATTATTCCACATTTTTTTTGAAATTTTTTCTATGTCGTTTTTTTCTAAATTTGGTAATGCTTTCAATATATTAGATCTAATAATATTTTTTGATCTAAAAAAAGGTCCAATTAATGATACAATTTTACCAGAAAAACGAGATGCTAAACTTAATCCAATAATTTTAAATATTAGAAATAGCATAGATATTATCAAGAATTGAATAAAATACTTTATTGATTTCATAAATTTTTTTTTAAGTAATTAACTAACCCAGCTTCATTTATAATTTTAAGTTCAATTTTTAAAAATTTAATTTCATGGTTATCATTAGGGTTGATTTTTGTGTAATCTTTTTCTGTAGTTATAATTTTTGCATTTAACGTTTTTGCTTGTGATTTAATTTTATCAATATCTGTCTGAGTATAATTGTAATGATCGGGAAAAATAATTTCCCTTACAATGTTAAGTCTATTTTTTACTAATGTTTCTTTAAAATTTTCAGGGGTTCCAATTCCAGAAAAAATTATATATTTTTCATTTTTATCAAATTGATCAATATCAGTTGGCACGTAATGTGACTCAAAAATTTTAATATTTTTATTATGTTTTTTAATTAATAATTTCATGATTGAGTTGTCAATTTGATTTCCATTGATAAATGCCACATCATATTTTGAAATACTTTCTATTTTTTCTCTCATCGGGCCAGCAGGTATCAAGAGACCATTGCCAATCATCTTAATGCTATTAAAACATACAAATTTTAGATCATAGTTAATGGATCGATCTTGAAGGCCATCATCAAAAATAACAATCTCCTTATTATCTTTTATTGCCTCATGCAGCGCTGCTCTTCTATTTTTTTGACAGTATAATTTTGTATTTTGATTAAGCATTCTTTGTTCATCAATATGCGTATTATAAAATTTTTTTATTGTAGCAGCATTAAAGTCTAACTTACTCAAAATATCATATAGTTTAATAACAAGTGGTGTTTTTCCAGTCCCACCCAAGTATATATTCCCAATACAGATTTTTTTTATTCCATGATGAATAATGTTATTTTTTTTTAACGATAAAAAAAAATTATTAATAATTATAGGAATAGTTAGTGGTAACAAAAGATGCGATAAAAAACTTGGTTTTTTATAATCCCAAAATTTAGGTTTTATTAATTTCATTATTTATTAATATAAAAATTTATCTCACTCAAAGTAGAGATTAAAATCTTATTTCCAAGATTTTTAATTTTATTTTCTAAACTTCTATATTTATTTTTATTATTAAGCATTTTATCAACATTAAGAGATAATTGATTAGAATTTATAATCTTTCTAGATACTTTATTTTTCCTCAATAAATCGTAGATCTCATCAAAGTTCCAAACATTTGGCCCATGCAAAATTTTACAACCAAATCTGGCAGCTTCTAATGGATTTTGACCACCATGTTTTATCATAGAGCCACCTAAAAAAACAGTTTTACAAACTTTGAAAAATGACTTCGTTTGTCCAAAAGAATTTACTAAATAAATATCTGTATCTTTATCTATTTTGTTTTTTGAATTATGAAGATGAATATTTAAATTTAATTTTTTCATTTCATTTACAATTTCTTCTGTTCTGTGAATGTGTCTTGGTATTATGATAGTTAGTAAATTTTTATATTTAATTTTGAGTTTTTTATGAACGTTTGCACAAATAAACTCTTCAGTGTTGTGGGTACTTGAAGCGCACCATATTCTTTTTGATAAAAAAAATTTTTTTAAATCATTGTCTAAAAATGTTATATTTTTTTCACTTTGTGTGAATTTTAAATTTCCAACATGTTTTATATTTTTAGCACCTAAAGATTTAAGATATTTCTTAGATTTATGACTTGATGACAAGCAAATATCAAAATTAAAAAAAATTTTCTTTGCATATGATTTAAACAATTTCCATCTTTTAAAAGACTTATCTGTAATTCTCGCATTCATTAAAATTAATGAAATAGGTGTTTTTTTAATATTTGTAATCATATTGGGCCATATTTCAGAATCTATAAAAACTGCCACAGAAGGCTTCCAATATTTCAAAAATTTTTGTGTATGATAGTTAGTGTCTATTGGAAAAAATTGGTGAATTGTTTTTGTTAACTTCAGATTTGATAAAATTTTTGATGAACTCAATGTATTTGTTGTAATCAAAATTTGGTTTATTTCTTTATTTTTTTCTAGGCTTTCTATCAAAGGAATTATACTTAATATTTCACCAACACTTGCTCCATGGAACCATATTAATTTTCCATTAAATTTTTTTTTTGTATAAAATCCAAACTTCTCTTTAAATCTTTTTGGATGTTCTTTTTTTTTTAATAATCTAATAAAAATAATTATAGGAGATAAAATTAAAATTAAATTGGTTAATATTCTATAAGCAAAGAACATTACACTTTCTTAATTTGTTTTTCATAATAGTTTTTATAGAGAGATGAATTAATTAATAGCTCATCATGAGTTCCTTCTCCAACAACCTTTCCTGCATCTATTACAAAAATATTATCTGAATTTAGAATTGTTGATAATCTGTGTGCAATAACAATTGTTGTTCTATTTTTTGTTAATAAAGTTATTGCTTCTTGAATTTTATTTTCTGTTTCAGCATCTAGTGAAGAAGTAGCCTCATCTAGAAGGATTATTTGGCTTTTCTTTAACATTGCACGAGCTATAGATAGCCTTTGTTTTTCTCCACCAGATAATCTCGTTCCATTTTCACCAATTATTGTTTCATATTTGTTAGGTAACTTATCTATAAAGTCATTTGCAAAAGAATTTTTTGCCGCTTCTTCAATTTCTTTTTGACTCGCATCTAAATTTGCATATGCGATATTATTTCTAATCGTATCATCAAATAATGTCGTATCCTGACTCACTAATGAAATATTTTTTCTTAAAGAATTTATGGTGCATTTATAAATTGATTGTTTGTCAATTTCTATATCTCCTGAAATTGGATCATAAAATCTAGGAATTAAACTTAGAATTGTTGATTTACCAGCGCCGCTATGACCAACGATTGAAGTCATTTTTCCACCTAACATTTTTAGATCAACAGAACTTAACGTGTTATTCGATATCTCATGATCATATTTAAAAAAAATATTTTTAAATTCGATGTTACCATTACTTAGGTTTAGTTCTTTATCATTTTTACCCTCAATTAGTTTTGACCTTTCATCTATAACAGGCAATATCCGAGCTGCAGCAGATAAGCCTTGCCCAATGGTTATATTTAAAGTCGCCAGTGCTCTTACAGGTTGATATGCCAACATCATTGCTGCAAGGAAAGAGAAAAAATTATTAATATCTATCTCATTTTTTAAAACAAGTTTTCCTGAATAAAAAATTAATATTGCTATCATAATACCAGTAAGTGTTTCCATTATTGGTGATGACCTTACAAAGACAATGGCAATTTTTTTAGACTTTTCTTTTACGTCATCTATAAATTTATAGGCTCTATCATTTTCATATTTCTCCTGTTGAAATATTTTAATAAGTTTATGGTTTTTAAATATTTCTATTAGGTAGGTATTAAGCACTCCTGCTTTTTGCATTTGTTCAGTTGCAACTTTTCCAATTCTTTTTCCTAAAGTTTTGGCAGCGAGTGATGCTAGAGGTATCATTATAATAGCTATCAAAGAAAGTTTCCAGTTTTGAAAAAACATAACTGTGAGAAGTCCGATTAAAGTTAAACTATCTTTAAACAAACTTAATACAGCTGTACTTATTAAATTGGTTATATGAGTAACATCGTTGGTTAGAAGTGATATGAATTTTCCAGTATGCTTATCATCAATTAATTTTGTATCAGCATAAATTAGGTTGCCCAACATATCGCACTGTAAATCTTTACTTACTTCTGCTGAGACATTTATCATCAAAACTTTTGCAACATATAAAGCGATACCCTTGGTTGCAAAAGCTAAAACTATACAAACTGGAATAATTAATATTAGAGTTTGATCTTTTTCAATAAATATTTTTTTAATTGCTGGATCTAAAAGATATGCAATTGCAGAAGTGCTACCTGCTACAAGAAATGCAAAAAATATCGCAATAAATATTTTGTTTAGATGTCTTTTCGTGTATTCAGAAAAAAGCCTTTTTAAAATATATATTTTATTCATTAATTAATTAAACTTTCCCAATTAAAATATTAAATAGAACGATTGCACCAAATAGATTATTAGTTTTAAAGATCTTCAAACTGTTTTTCGGATTTTTAAAATCAAAGTTATAAATTTGGTAGAAAAACAAATGTACAATTGGAATTGATAAAAAAATATAAAACATTGAATTAAATTTCATAAAAAAACCTACTATAATTAGAGACGTCATAAGAATTGAGTAACATATTATTAGAAATAACTTTGGATTTTTTTTAAATCTTATAGATGTTGATTTTACTCCTATTATTTCATCGTCTTTAATGTCTTGATATCCATATATTGTGTCGAAACCTAGTGTCCAAAATATGGCTCCTATATAAAGTATTATTGGTATTAATTCTATTTCATTTTTAATACAAACCCATCCAAGAATTAAACCATAATTAAAAGTAAAACCTAAAAATAATTGAGGCCAATAAGTATATCTTTTCATTAGGGGATAGCTAAATGCTAAAGGCATAGATCCCAATGCCAAGAGAATAGTAAAGGTATTAAAATTTAATAAAACTAATAGCGCTAAAAAACATAAAAAAGCTGTATAAAACAATCCTAGCTTTATAGATATTTTTTCTGAAGCTATAGGTCTATTTTTTGTTCTAGAAACTTTTTTATCAAAGTCTTTATCTAAAATATCATTTACTATACACCCGGCAGATCTCATTAAAACAGACCCCAAAAAAAATAATGTAAGATAAAAAAAATAATTATTGAGATTACTTGAAAAATCATAAGCAAGAGTAAGCCCCCATGCACAGGGCCAAAATAATAGCATAAAACCAATTGGCTTTTTTAATCTTGTTAGCTCAATAAAGAGATTTAATTGTTTCATAATAATTTACTTGTAAATAACAAAGGCTAGTTTCATAATCAAACTGATTCGTATGAATATAGATTACACAGTTACTGCGCTAATGTTTCCAGCGATACCCTTACTTATGAACATCTATAGTAATAGATTTCATTCACTAAGTAAGCTTATTAGGCAGTTACATGATGAGCATGTCTACGAAAACCACATTCCTCCTGAATGGAAAAAACAGTTTATTAATTTAAATGGAAGAATAGTTCTATTAAAATGGACAATTATGTTTGCTGCATTTGGGTTGTTATTTAATTTGCTAACAGTTTTTGCTCTTTACTTAAATGAAATTTTTGTGGCTAGAATAATCTTTGGATCTTGCTGCCTATCTATGATGATTTCAATTGTTGTTTTTCTAAGAGAAATCCAAGTATCAACAAATGCACTCAAATGGCATATGTCTGACATGGATGTTGATTTAGATTAATTAGGAATTATTACAGCAGGTCCTGTTAACAATCTTGCTTCTAGCTCTTTGTGAGCTTTCTTTGCATCACTAAGAAAATATTTCTTAAAAATTTCAACTTTAAACTTTCCAGATAATACAGCATCAAAAACTTTTTTAGCTGCATTAACTAATTCCTCTCTTGTAGTGGTATAATGAGCAATTGATGGACGAGTAAAAAATAACCCTTTAGCATTAATATGTTTCTTAACATCTATAGTATCAACGTAACCTGATGCATTACCAAAAGCGACCATCATGCCTCTAACTTTTAGGGTTTCAATTGATCCATCAAATGTTTTTATACCCACACCATCATAGACAACATCAACTCCATTTTTACCT
>Ga0115001_10003557_pt1 | contig 11587 bp, 11 predicted proteins | sample ArcticOcean_MG_C_12_FD_89869 | JGI IMG/M metagenome (GOLD analysis project Ga0115001, IMG submission 89869) | Marine microbial communities from western Arctic Ocean - ArcticOcean_MG_CB8_130 | ecosystem: Environmental > Aquatic > Marine > Oceanic | place: Arctic Ocean: Canada Basin | collected... | reverse complement strand
TTCACGAAAACGGATACTGGAAAAAACGCCGAGGAAGACATTGAAAAGATATTTGAAATCCTTGTGGCGATGCCCGCAATTTGCAAGCATAGTTTCCGTGGGACGGTCGAATTGGAATATTCTACAACTGTTGAGCGCAATAGTAGTGGGAACTTTAAAGGCGGGGTGAAATTTTTAAGTAAACCTGGTGGAAGAGCGGTACGTAAAATAATGACGACAGGCGGTATCGACGGAATGAACGCGGTGGAAGCATGCTTTTACAAGCTCCTCGATTATCAGCACGACCTCGGCGAGGGGAAACTCTCGCAAGGTGCCGCGACTAAATCGTGGGAACGTGCTTACGGGAGCTATGGAAATATGGGCAACCTGAATGCGTACAAACCCCCCAGTTTGTTTACATTTGTGCTCAACCTTGCTTTGTATTTGTATATTATTCTTATTCCGTTCACGCTGAAATCGCAACAATTGAACGCCGTGTGGCAGACTGGATTAATTGCTTACTTTTTTATTGGGTTGAATGTGGCTGGCGCCAAAGTTGGCAATGCGTTCGCCAGTAACAAAGCGGGTTCGTTTCAAACAGTTTCGGAACCACAAAAACAAGCTACTAAGTCTATCGAACAAATTTTCAGAACAGTCGATATCGTTCAAGAAGCACCGAGTTATGCAGAGGTATCTGTTCCAGTTAACAAATACAAGCAATACAATTCACCCTTCAATTTCTAAAATATAATAATTAAAATATTTTTTTACCCTGGGTGTTTAACGTATTGTTTAATGTACTACGTTGTACTACGTTGTACTACGTATTTTTTTTCCTACTGTATTGCTTGTATTTGGTCAGTGCCTTTAGTGTTCTATCTTCGGCTTGTTCGACCGCAACACGACTAAATTTCAGAGATTTTATACAATTTTCAACCATTATGTTGGGTTTTTCCCTGACTTTTTGAACTTGAGCATTCAAAAGCTCTCTTTTGGCACTTTCCTTTTTCTTTGTTTCATACAAGTTGGCCAAGCGGGTTTGTTTCTGTGATTCATACTTCATATTGTACCTAAAACCGTATAAAGTATTGCCGGGAATTGCATTTTTTTTGATGTAATCTAACTGGTCTGGAACCAACTCGAACCCGTTTAGTGCAAATGCCCTGTTATAACAGTTAAAGGCAGCGCAACCGTGTACAGAGTCAATATACGCCTCGCCTTTTTCCGGAAACCAAGCGCGAGCGCGGGCTTGGTCGATCACGGCGTACATCACTGACGCAACTGAAAGCGTACAAATACCACTAGTTTTGCCCAAATATACCATAAATATTGTGACCTTTTCCTTTGAGGCGCGGACTGTCACTTCGCGTCCGACCTGTCCATTACCTAAGGTATCTTCCTCGAAATCTGCACCCTTTGTCGGGTGCGGGTACTTTATCAGATGACCTGTCAAGTCGCCAGAATGTGTATCCTCATCTTTGACATGGACGACGCGACCGTCTTCCCAATTATATATGACAGTTCCGTCATTTCCAGGGCATATACAGTTGGGTATAGTCAATATTGGGAGTTTGTGACCTGCGACACCGCATTCTTTTTCTTTCTTAATCACATCCTCGTTTTCTTTCTTAATCACATCCATTTAATAACAGATAAGTTGTACGTTATATATGTATGTTTCACCGTATGAGCTCTCCCCTATTTACGTTGTGAGTACGTTTTTACGTGCTGTTGATATTGCGGTTTTGGGCATCGCGGTTTTGGGCTTTGTTTCTGCTCGTTTAGCTCGTTTTCTGTTTCTTCAAGCCTTCGGCGATAAAAGCAAATGTCCCTACAAAAACGATAGATATTTTTTTTTTCGACGGTACTAAACCCAGCCGAATATATGTCGTAATTTCCATTTGTCTCCCTGTAGTAATCGTCGCCCCAAGAATCTGCAAATAAAAGGTGGGTATCATTAAATGCGATCGCGACACGAGTGTGTTCGTCGAAATTGATCATGACTGGACGACCGCTAGTTATAAGACATTCGATTTTTGCACCTATTCTTGCAATCACGTCGTTTTGAAAATTAGACCCATCCATTTTGCGGAGCAAAGGATGTACATAAAGTTCATTTCTGCCAATGCTTCTAATAGGAAAATATATTATACCTGCGATATCCAGAGATCGCGTTAACTGTACCAGGTCCAACGTTGAGCCGATGTCTTCAGTTCCCTCGGACATTGTTGATTTGGATTGGATATTTTCCCATTCCTTTTGCCAGTTGGAGATAACCATTCTTTTGTTATACATTTTTAACATTGCTAACAATGAAATAAAAGAACACGCACAATAATGTTCTTGGTCGTAAGATTTGAAAGCATTGAGGTCTATTATGGCATTTGGATAATCCTTGACGTATTTTTCACGTGCTTTGGCCTTGCTCCATCCAAGTGGGCGCTTCTCATTATAATGCTTGTGATAACTCACTGTACCCAAACTTTGCAGACTTAACCTTTTTTGTTCTCTGTGTTCTGTGTTTTCCTCATCAGAGAAATTTTTAGACCATTTACGTTTCCTGTCTCGACTAGGGAGAAATCCCCGCTCGTCTAAATTTTCGCGTCGTCCGTGAAATGACAATTGATATTGGGATTGATAATCAATTAACGATTCAATCCAACTCTCAATGTTATCACACATTTTATTTTTGTCGACTTCAATTTATACATGGAAAAAATAAAAATATGTGTAAATTATTATAGTTATACAGGTACATCGAAATTCGTCACACCTGTCAATTTTTCACTGTATTTGATTCTTTCGTATTTGATTTCGTAAACTGTTTTCTTTATGATTTTGAAATTCTTATCAAATTTATTGCCTAGTTTTGACCTTTTGCACGATTCCCAAACTTCGGAAGCAGCTGAAGACGAATGAATGACAGTCATCGTTTTTTTATCAGCAGATAGTTCACAGCGAGTAAGCCTTGTTGTGTTTTCATACAAATAGATTTTATAGAAATCGTACATATCACCTGCAGATAATTCAAAAAATAGATGTTTAAACCTTCCATAATGCCAATCAATTTCTTCTTTTTCGTTGTTTACTCGAGGAGTTGTAGCCCACGTATCGTCTTTGTCACGGTTATATATAAAATAGTTTGTTTTTTGTTTATTATAAATCAAATTACCCATTATATATAATTATGATATGTATTAAATACCACAATTCGGCTCGAGGCGGATGCCGTAGGTTTTATTTTTGTTACGGTATTTTATTCGAGTTTAAGTAATCTAAGATTGTACGATCCCAACCGCGATTCCTTCCGTAGCCCTGGTGTCGCCTGTTGTAGTTTCCACAAACGGGACGTTTGATTTATGTTCAATTTCCGGGGGTATGTATCTATTTTCTTCAATATCCGGAACGGTTGGGTCCGTTACTATAGAAACAATTGGAGTTTGTGACCGATGAACAACAATTTTTAATCGATATACTGTCTGCATTGTTGATACAATCATAGCAATAAAAAGTAATATGAAAAACAGCGTTGACAACATTTGGTTCTGACAATCTTCTCTGTTGACTTCGAATATTGAATTATTATTATCTACCAAAACACACGTTTGATTATTACTACAGAAACAGTCGTGGCAAATGTCACCGATATCGGTTGCAGTTGCAATGGCATACATACATTGTAAAACATACGTAACGATGTTAAAGTAAGACAGAAATAAGTATAGTGATACCAATGAGTTATGTTTGCTTTTCAAACAACACTGTAACAAAGCAAATGGTAAGATAACTGATAATATGGAAAATAATATAAAAAAAACCATATCTTCTTGTAAAACATCGGCCGAAACAGTGTAAAAATAAATAATTGATAAGACAGCGGTTGTATAACCCCAGCTCTGCGCTAAAATAAAATTGTTTTTTTCTGAGAGAACCAATTTTGCTGTAGTTATAGACATAGCTGTTGTAGAGTTTTAGAGTCCTTATATATATTGTTTTTTGTAGATGAAAAAACCTTTTGTTATGTATTTATATGTTCCAAATCGCCTCCCTTGTATTGTATTTGAATTGAGCTCGGGCGAATTGAAAAATAACCCGATGTTTTACCTAAAAAAACGTATAAAATCTCTTTACCATTTCTATAAGCTTTATTGTTCGTGATGGTAAATTTCAATGTTGGAAATGCCACGATAAAATACATTTGTGTGTTTGCTGCGCGGTTAATGCCAATTGCCAATGTTCGTTCTATAAAAGAAATTGGACATCGGCTGCCGTCCTGTAACCTCCAATACGCATTTAACCCAATAACAGAATCGTCTTTGTGATAAACAACTACATTAATATCTTTTGGTCTGCCAATTATAAATAAAAGGGTTTTGTCTGCTTCGGTACATTCATGAAGTATGTTAGGCATGTTTTTTATGGTTAACATTCTTTGCTTGTGTATACTTCCATAATTAATAACCTATTATACTAGAAATTTTTTCGCTCGCTCGTAGGCTGTCCAATAAGCTGAGTTTTATCCAATCTAAATGTGTAAATATGTAAATATGTAACACATATTTTTCTTTTTTTCGCAGGCTAATTTACAATGTAAAATAAATCAAGGAATGCCGGAGTCTCAAATATTCTGCAAGGGATACGTAGTTGACAGAAAAAGAATTCGTAATGAACAAACATCGCCTGATTATGGCGCCAAAAAATGTGCACGCATTTTTGGTTCTTTGGGCGGTGAATCGGTGAAAACAGAATCTACCCCCCCACAATCTGGCTCGGCAATTGCCGAAATAGTTCAATTGGAATTATCTAATAAAACGAATCAAATATTGACCAACACCAAACCTGTTTATTACGATATGGTGACCAATAAAATATATGAGGTAATCACTCCTGACAACGAACTAAGTTCATTGACTCATGTGACAATGAGAACTATGGATGATTTGAAACAGATCCCAAACGAAAATGGATGCTATTGGATCATAACAAATGAACCTGTCAACCATTGTTTTAATAGTGGGGTTCATTGTCCTAGAGTTTTATCGGATGGTTTCACAGTAGTGTATAATGGTGTAGCTGCTGAAATGAGGTCTCGGGCAAAACAACATTTATTACGACAAGGTTCAAGGGGTAGTTTTGGGTCGACTTCTGGGATATCTATTGATTTATTAAAGGAAACAGAGGTAAAAAACGGTGTATCAAAATCTCATGTCAAATGGATGTGGCAGGATACCGGTGCTGCTAAGAAACGCAAACTACCCAAGATTTTAAAAGGTCCGTCCACCAATAAATATTTTCAAAATCAACGAGATGCCTCTAAACAAGAAATCATGAATACATTAAATCTATCACAATCAGAAAAAGAAATGGCAGCGGATAGGGAAGAACTTATTTTCAAAAATGGCATTGACGTTACCGACGAAAAACACGCGGTGTATACATGGAAATTTGTCTTTGTTCCGATCTCCAATCAGGGTCTGCGAGACAGTGTTGAACGAACGTGGAGAATCCAGTACGGTGTTCCAATTTTATGTACATACAAAGATGGACGATAAAAAAAATAATTAATTAAAACTACTCTTGTACAAATGTATGAGTTCTTTTCGGCCGATAGAATCTTGACGGCATGTGTCTTTTGAAATGGAGTAATCCAACATTTCAAACCTCTCCTTCAGTAAAACAATGTCGATACGTGCTTTTATCCAGTGATAACTTTTTGGGCGTAGAGACATCAGGTTTTCCGTATAGAGTTGTCCACAGTTTGATCCGTATGCACGCATGACAAAATCGGCGTCAGGATTAGGCGTGGGTTGCCCATTTATATCATTGGGGCCCATTTTTAGAAATTCAAAGTCAGGGTGCGTCGATTCCTGTCTTATTTTCTGCCTGGGCTGGGACGTCCGAACCCAGATTTGGAAGCAACATTTTGCATTCATTTTTGGCGTGAAACAGCACGGCGTCATTGGTAGGTCCATGTTAAATATCAGCTCAAAATCCAAGCTTAACCTGTTCTGCACGCTGATTCTTTTCCACGTCCGTGGTATTATAAACGCAATAACCTCGGCAAATCTGGCACTGTGGCCGAAAAAACGGACGGCACTTCTACTATTTATACCAAATGGTGGGTTACCTACGACAGCAATTCTTTTATTTGGTGGTGGTTCGAAATCGAGGTAGTCCATTTGGATTACACCCTCACATTTTGGTTCTAAATCGATTCCAATCCGTTTGTCCACTGGCAATAGATTAAAAAATACGCCTTTACCGGAACTCGGTTCAATAATAGTGTCAAACAAATCGAAATTGACAATTTCTGACAGTTTGTCCAAACATTCTTTAGCAATTTCACTCTTAGTATAAAATTGATCCCCCGAAATTGAATCTTTTTTGACGAGGGCCAACTTGGTCTCAGCCGAAGAAGCCGAAGAAGCCGAGTTTTGTCTGACACCGGACAGAAGGTGACTGCGCCTGCCTTTATCCTTGAAAATCACGGTTGGACGGGCAATTTTCTGTCTTCGTTTTAACCGTGCTTGTTTTTCTCTTTTGGCGGAGCCGAGGGCCAAGGCCCGTCTTTTCTGCTTAATTCTCCAATACCGGACATTGTCTGCATATTGCAATGGCGTGGTATCACCTTGCATTTGTTGTTTTACAATGTCAGATATTGTATAAAAAAAAAATATGATTTACATAATCACAAAAAAATAAAAATATATTACACATATTTTTTTTCTATTTACCGATTCCAATAGTCAGACTAGAACAAAATGTACTCTTGTGAAATGGACAATGATGACACAATTACCGAAATTACTGCAACAGTACAACAACTACAATTGATAAATGGACCTCCTTCAATTTCAGCACTGAAAGCAGCGGATTTTTTGGGAAATCAAAAATATATCGACAATTGGATCGCAAACTGGCTGGTGTCCATGGATTTTGATATTCTGCAATTGCCACTTTGTATAGAAGAATCTATTTATTGTGACAAAAAATTACGAAATATTTACCAAAACTCGTGTCAAAATGCGGTTATGCGAAATGACCTAAATTGGCTTCAGCAGCATCTGGTGGTACCATTTAGTGCCAGAATCTGGAATTTCGTGGATTTTTCTACTGTACGTAACGACCTATTCGATTTCATATGGGAGCGATTACCTGTTCAAGCTTCATTGGTAGATTTCATTGCTGGCTCCAAAAACATGCATATTTGGGAAAAATTCTGTGATAAATATTTCGTCGACTATTGTGCTGAAATCGCGATAAAACAAGGCTGGGTTGAAGGCGTGAAACATTGCATCGAAAATGGCTGCCAGATTGAACCTTTGATCAAAGACAGTCTTAAATCGGGCCGAATGTTCAAAACCATTGCATTGTACAATCCAAAGCCAACGGCAGAAGACCACCAAGAATTTATTTTGCAGAAAATGATTGGCAGAATTCAAGATATTCCTATTGTCGAAGAATATTTTTTTTGTCACGGATTCTGTGACAGTGAATTTGAACACAATCTAGAGTTTTAGTACTATAAAAACATATTTTTATTTAACGTAACATGATTGTACATATAACACGCAAAGCAGCTAACAAACTGCTAAAAAAGAGCCCTAAAATTCTACTTTCATGCAAATCTGGCGGGTGTAACGGCTATGAATATGTCTTGGAACCAGTAAACGAACCTGTGGAAAATGCCGAAAAACAAATTTCACCAAATGGTCTTATATTATACACTTGTAATTTGTCCATTCTACATTTGTTGAATACGAAACTGGACTGGGTTGAAGACATTATGGGCGACAGATTTGTTTTTGACAACCCTAACGCAGAATCTATGTGCGGATGTGGTTCCACCTTCTCTATTAAGGAATAACTTTTACTTGGATTCGTCTTTCTCATCTTTTAACATATCTTCTATCGGTTTTAAAGGTTCGCCCATTTCAACAGTATCGAAATATGCACCGTTGTTGATACGATTATTTTCACTAAGTAACATCCCTACTTTCTCCAATTCTGTAGAAATTGCTTCGAAATTAGAATCCGCTGGGCTTGCCCGTGCAAGGTTTGACAAACGGTGTATGGAATTGCCGTATTTTTCATTTTGCCATAGAACCTTTGAGCTATAATACATTTGTAAAGCTTGAGAAATCGGCAATAGATTTTCGGGTTCGTCCTTACTGGACCATTGTGAAATAGACATTGCGGCACTTTTGACAGCTCGCTCTGCTACAGTCAGAAGTGTTTTATTAGGTAAATTTTTATTTATTCCGACAGATAGCATAGCCAGTTGTTGTAAACACTGCAGGTTGCTTACAACACTATCGTGCCATGATTTTTGGAAAACTGTGTGATTCATATCTGAATTTTTCCATTTCCAACTTGACAAATTTTCAATTATTTTGTTATGTAATCCAATTGCTTCTGAATACAAATCGGATGCAGATTTATAATCTGGTAATGCTTTATTTCCTTTTTCCAAGTACACTTGGGCCAAAAGCAGTTTAGGAATGACTCTTTCAACCTGCCAACATGCAGATGAAATGTCGGTTTCGCCCAATTGCCACGAAAATAAAGGTGTTAAACGAAGAGGTTCGTGCCTTGACTTAATTAACTCGTCGAACATAATGTCAAAATTTTCGCAATACGGTTGAAGCCGATCAATCAAATTACCCATTGATTCGGAATCTGTTGTTTCGGAATCTAAAATTTGTTGAATGGCAATACGATTCCTTGTTAACAAAATTGCATCTAGCGATTGAAATTCTTTCAACTTTTCAAATTCCACAGTTGACTTTATTTGAATTTTCATCATGTGTATAAATTGTCACAGTTTAAATACAAGAGAATTGCTGTACTTAAACTAATAATTATTATAAAAATGTGGAAATCAGGTAATTCTGTAAATGTATCTGGTAATCCTGTGTATGAGTACATTCATACAAAAAACGGACTACGTGTACTTCTCTGTCCAATTTCGGGTACCGAATCGTGCAGTTACATGAGAGTTGTCCACGCGGGCTCAAAAGACGAGGTCGGCGTTTGTAAGAGCGGCGCCGCCCATTTTCTCGAGCACATGTCATTCAGAATTGATGGCGGTAAGATTTGGGAGTTGGCGGCCAAAGGGGATGAAATAAACGCATCGACAAACCTCGATTCAACCAAGTTCTTTGTTACACATTTGCCTGAACAAACAAAAAACGTACTTAAAATAGATGCCCATCGGTTTTCTAATCATTCTGTACCGGAAGAGAAAGTGGCAGTGGAAATGCAGGCAGTCAAGAACGAATTACTTCAGAAACACACTCGAGCAGGTCCGCAGATGTTCGCTGCAGCTGCGGCATTGGCATTTCAGTCTCATCCATACCACGGCCAAACAATAGGCGAACTCTCCGATGTGGTAAATTCAAAAGCAAATGAATTAGACAATTACCGTGATCATTTTTATGTACCAAATAATGCTACGCTTATTTTCACTGGCAATTTTAATCCGCAAACTGTATTACAATATGTTCACGAATATTTTGGAAATATGCTTACAGGAACTAATTGTAACCCCGTACATTGTCCCGAACCACCACAAAAAGGCCTGAGAATGTCCGAAATAAACATCTCTGCACCTTGTCATATGTTGTGTTTGGCATTCCACACGCCAAATGGAAGGACTAAAGAATCATTGACTTTACAGGTTATCTCAAATTTATTATGGAAAAATCGTAGTGGGCGTGGTAAGCAACTTTTAACATCGAATATATTGCACGATATTGGGGTGTATTGTCCAAAACAGCACGACCCATTTTTGTTTTTTTTCCACGGAACTATGGGTCGTGCTAACCCTATGGCAGCAGATAAAATGTTAGAGACATTACAAACATTTTCAAATGTCCCAGTGAATGAATCCGACCTAAACACTATTAAACAACAAATGGTCGGCGAATGGAATAGGTCAACTGAATCGACATCTGATATAATGAATGCAATTGCTGCAGGAGTATCAATCGGAAAATGGCCAGATGCCAGCGATCGGCACCATATTCTATCATCAGTAACAAAACACGATATAATGCGGGTAGCATCAACGGTTTTCAGAAAAGACAACATGAATATTGTCAGAGTTGTACCGTCCATTAAAGCACGGTCTTTACCGATCGAAGTTGATACAACTATAAATTACTCAAAGTCGCCCGAAATAAATGACATAGGGGTCGTCGAAAAAACAGAGCCGAAGGCAAACTGGTCTATGCACAATATTGGCAAGACGACAAATGTCTTGCAAGTACCACAAGCCAAATATGCACGTGCAACGATTTCAGCACGGTTTGACCCACCATATCACGACATTGCCTCTTTATTCGTTAAAAACTCCGGTGAAAGGGGACAACAACAATTATATAATGTACATTCCAATAGAAATTTTGCATCCGACCATGAGTTTGTTCATTTGAACATGGAATTACCATTGAATCTTGGGAAACTGAAACAAGCCGCTAGTTTAATCACCAGAGACTGGGAAAGTCAGAATTTTGATGAAGAAGAAATAGAAATAACAAAACGCCAAATGATTTCTGAAATGAGGAATTTGGATCAAAACCAGGATTATATGACAAAAAGCATGTTTGTACAAGAGTTATTCTCCAATACAATGTATCACATACCTATAACACAGCGAATAGGTGCATTAGAAAGTGTTACAGCCGACCAAATTAAAAGTTTTCATAGGAAATGGGTGATAAATGGTGAACGATATGTCGTTGTGGTATCACCAACTGTTGAAATGGGACATCAGTTAGCCAAAATATTACCGAACTGTGCTGTGCGCACACCTGTTCCAACAATGTCATGGACATCTTTACCGCGTAAAGCTATGCAAAAACATATTCCGTTAAAAGGATATGGATCGATAGCTATTATGATGGGTCAGACCATCTCGATTAAAGGAGATAACCCAGAATCAATTGCTTTGGAGTGCGCTGCGGAAATTTTGGGGGGCGGCATGACAGGCAGGTTAATGCATATTGTTCGAGAACAGAAAGGTTTGGGGACTTATGGAATATATTCCATGTTAAAATCAGTCAACAGTCGTACAAATAAAATCTTTGTAATACAAGGAAGTTTCTCACCCGATTCCATCATCGAAGGAATGCAATGCACAAGAGAATTATTAGCAGACTTTTGTCGATCTGGAATTACAGAAAAAGAGTTGGAGTTTGCTAGGACAAGGATGATAGGAAGCCGAAAAATATCAAGAGACGATGTTACGGAATTGAAACAAGCGTGTATTGAACAGTTTCTTGATAAAAACGACCCATTTGCGGCATTCGGAAATTTTGACAAACGAGTTGGCGAATTGACCGTTTCAAAAGTCAATGATGCAATAACAAAATATTTGGATTGCACAAAAATAATTGAGATCAGTTGTGGATGAGTTTTGATGCAGGCCCTAGGTTTCACTAAACTATTTTCGAGCAACATCAAAAGTCCATATCTGGAACATATTCCTAACATATTCTCATTTTTGAGCAGGACACCGGCATTTGCCCCTGATTTTTGAGAATATGTTAGGAATATGTTCCAGATATGGACTTTTGATGTTGCTCGAAAATAGTTTGGCGGAGCC
>Ga0115001_10003554_pt1 | contig 11595 bp, 6 predicted proteins | sample ArcticOcean_MG_C_12_FD_89869 | JGI IMG/M metagenome (GOLD analysis project Ga0115001, IMG submission 89869) | Marine microbial communities from western Arctic Ocean - ArcticOcean_MG_CB8_130 | ecosystem: Environmental > Aquatic > Marine > Oceanic | place: Arctic Ocean: Canada Basin | collected... | reverse complement strand
TTCGTTTTATAGTAGAATACATCAAGGAAAGTCAAGGAGGGTTTGAAGAAATATTACCAATGTTCACCACTGGACAATGGTTAAGTATTCCATTCATTTTAGTAGGATTTTTTATTATGTTCTATTCTAGAAAAAATAAAATATTATAAGCCAACATACCCCAATGCTATGGACAATAAAATGAGTCCTGACCTACTGGAAAAATTAAAACATCCGATTGGGAGATTTGAATGCGTAGAGAAACTTGAGAAAGAAACATTAGATACTTACACCATAAAACTGTGCGATTTTCCTAAAATCTTGGGAAAGGCAATTCAAAGCTTTTCAGAAGACGATTTTAAACGCACTTACCGCCCTTGGAGGGTGGGAACATTACTAAAGTGATTCATCACCTTGCCAGGCAGTCACATTCATTGTTACGTTCGATTTAAACACGCGTTACTTGAAAACACTCCCTCCATAAAAGATTATACTAAACCCGAATGGGCGCAACTTCCTGATGCTACTCAAACCGATGTCAAAACAAGTATTGCTATTCTAAAAGGCATACTCCAACGTTAGACAACATTGATCTGCCAAATGAAAGCTGAGGATTTTGAGAAGTCTTATTATCATCCTGGTAAAGGAAAATATTACCCACTCTATACCGTGGTTGCCTTATACGCATGGAATTCTTAACATCATTTGGCTGCACATCAACAATATCCAATAAAAAAGTAGCACTGGAGGTACGACTTAATTTACAAATATTATTTATTGAGTTTTATTTAGACTCCTCTATTGGTTTTTTCATTTGTGTATCGAACATTACAGGAGTTGCTATAAATACGGAAGAATAGGTTCCTACAACCACCCCAACAATCAATGCAAACATAAACCCTCTGATTGATTCTCCACCAAAGATAAATATCGTAAGCAATACGATGAGCGTGGTTAGAGAAGTGTTTAAGGTTCTACTTAAAGTACTATTTAAAGCAGAATCAACAGTCTTGTCAAATTCCCATTTGGTATGCCCCCCTACAAATTCTCGAATACGGTCAAATACAACCACCGTATCATTCAAGGAATACCCAATCACCGTCAGTATGGCGGCAATGAATGCCTGATCAATTTCCATGCTAAAGGGCATGAATTTATAAGTAAGAGAAAAGATTCCCAATACGATCAATACATCATGGAAAACAGCGGTAACTGCTCCGAGGGAGAATTGCCATTTTCTAAATCTCAGCAGGATATACAAGAACACTACGATCAAAGAACCGATGACGGCTAAGAAAGAATTTTTCTTAATATCATCTGCAATTGTCGGCCCTACTTTTATCGAAGACATAACTCCTACTTGCTTATTATCAGATCCATTTACAAATTGATCGTAAGTGAGCCCATTAGGTAAATAAGGCTGTAAAGAAGTGAATAAAATATTTTGAATCTCTTTGTCTACCTCTAAACCTTCAACATCAACTTTATATTTTGTTGTGATTTTCAATTGATTCTCTTCTCCAAAAGTCTTCACTTGCGCGCTTCCCAAACCTGTGGAAAGATTAGCTTGAATCTCAGTAGGATTAACTATTTGATCGAAACGAACCGTATAAGAGCGTCCTCCGACAAAATCAACTCCTTGATTAAGACCTTGAAAGCTTAAAGAAATCAAACTTATAATTATAAAAATCCCCGAAACAATATAGGCAACTTTTCTTTTCTGAAGAAAATTGACGTTTATATTGGTGAAAAGTGATTTCGTAAGTTTTGTACTAAATGAAATGTTTTTTCCTTTTTCATTTTGAGCATCTAAGAACATTCGCGTAATGAATATTGCTGTAAACAAAGATGTCGCAATACCGATCAATAAAGTAGTTGCAAACCCTTTAATTGGCCCAGTTCCAAAAATGAATAAAATCAATGCGGTAAGTCCAGTAGTAATGTTTGCATCTAAAATAGAAGATAAGGCATTGTTAAAACCATCAGCAACCGCTTTTCTGGCTCCCTTACCTTTGTTTAGCTCTTCACGTATGCGCTCAAAGATTAACACATTGGCATCAACCGAGATACCAATCGTCAAAACGATCCCTGCGATACCAGGCAAAGTCAATACCGCGCCTAATCCAGCCAATACGCCAAAAATGAGGATAATATTTAAAACCAAAGCGATGTCGGCAAAAACTCCTGAAGAACCGTAGTAAAACAACATCCATACCAATACCAATGCCAATGCAATAATAAAAGAATACATACCACTTTCTATGGCCTCTTTACCTAATGAAGGACCAACAATTTCAGATTGAATTATTTCTGCTGCAGCCGGTAATTTGCCCGCTCTAAGAACATTTGCAAGGTCAATGGCTTCGTTAAGTGTAAAGTTTCCTGTAATTTCTGAACGACCTCCTGCAATTGGACCGCTGGAAACACCAGGAGCTGAATATACAATGTTATCTAATACAATAGCAATGTTGCTTCCCTCGCGAAACGCTTTTCCTGTCATGGCTTCCCATTTTCTCGCACCTTGTGAGTTCATCTGCATTGAAACTGCAGCACTTCCTAAAGGATCATAAGTCTGGAGCGCATCCACAACGACACCTCCACTTAGGGGAGCAATCTCATCACGATTAGATTTTAAAGCGTAAAGGTCAACTACCTCGCTGTTCGGTTGGGGCTTTCCAAATGCAAAATGAACATATCTGTATTCACTAGGCAATAGTTTTCTAACCTCCGGGATGTTCAAATACGCTATAACTTGATCTGCGTCTTTAGAGGCAAACTGTGCTACAACAGGGCCACCTTGAGTGCCATAACCTCTGATCAATTCGAACAAAGGATCTTTTGAAACAGCCGTAGAATCTTGTGCCTCAATATCTACTAAAAGATCGTCTATTGCTGATTTTTCATTATTTTCTTCAACTAAAGAAGGGTTTTCTAATTCCGCTTGAGTTTTTAGATAATCATTGGCTTGTACCAAAAAGTTGATCAATTGATCATTTTTAAAGGTTTCCCAAAACTCTAACTGTGCAGTACTTTGTAATAAATTCTGAACCCTTTCAACGTCTTTAGCGCCCGGAAGCTCTACAAGAATTCTTCCTGAAGTTCCTAATCGCTGAATGTTTGGTTGTGTTACTCCAAATTTATCAATACGTTTTCTGAGTACTTCAAATGCTGAAATGATAGATTCATCAACTTTTCTTATAATGATGGGCTTTACTTCTTGATTGCTCATCTCAAAATTTATCTCATCGCTTAACGTACGGTTCGCAAAAATTTCGGGGGCAGCCAACTTGATTCCACCACTAACAGATTCGAAAGCTTCGAAAAAAGAATCAACATAGGGTGCATCACTGTTTTTCTGAAGAACATCTGCCTCATTTAAGGCATTGTTAAAGATTGGGTTTCTTGAGTTTTCTGCTAAGCCCTTTAATATATCTCTAACTGAGATTTGAAGAATCACATTGATTCCACCTTTAAGGTCGAGTCCTTTATTAAGTTCTTTTCCTTTGGCATCATTGTAGGTAGTTATCCCATAAAGCGGAATATTTCCTATTGAATCGAGGTAAGTTGATTCTGTTTTTTCTCTTAATTGGATAAAATCAGGAGTATCCTTGGATATGCTTTGCATAGCATATTCTTTGGCTTGTGATTCTTTCTGATTGGCAATAAAAGTAAAAGAAAGCTGATATATACTTACCAATCCAAAGAGGATTGCGAAGAGTTTAATGAGTCCGTTATTCTGCATTTTTGTTTTTTTTATGCTAAATTAAGCGAGCAAATATAAAGTTTAGCCGAGTATTTAGCAACTTATATGAGTGATTAAACAAATTTAGAAGCGCGCTGTAAAAAGCAAATTAAGGATTTGCTTTTTTAAAGTATCTTTTTTAGTGCTTCATTCATGTTTCTTACGGCATCAGCACTTTGAGTAAATTTCTCTTTCTCTTGTTCGTTGAGCTTTACATCAATGATACTTTCCAATCCATTTTTTCCGATGATACATGGAACACCAATACAAATATCTTTTTGGCCATATTCTCCATCTAAAAAAACAGAACAGGGAATCATTCGATTCAAATCATTCACAATACTGTCTACCAAATAAGAGACAGAAGCTCCAGGCGCATACCATGCAGAAGTTCCGAGAAGTTTTGTTAATGTTGCCCCACCAACCATTGTGGCAGCTGATACTTTGTCTAGTGCTTCCAATGACAAATGTTGAGAAACTGGCGTACCATTGTAGCTTGCCAATCTTGTCAATGGAATCATTGTGGTATCTCCATGACCACCGATTACCATCCCTTGAATATCATTTGCAGGCTTGTCAAGCGCAAGTGAAAGATACGTTTTAAAACGCGAACTGTCCAAAGCTCCACCCATACCAATGATTTGATTTTTAGGTAAGCCTGTGGCCTTAAGCGCCAAATAAGTCATCGTATCCATTGGATTTGAAACCACAACGATTATTGCTTTTGGAGAATGCTTTAAGATACTTTCCGCAACCGACTGAACAATTCCAGCATTGATTCCAATCAACTCCTCACGAGTCATTCCTGGTTTTCTAGGAACCCCAGAGGTAATCACAATCACATCACTTCCAGCAGTTGCTGCATAATCATTTGTTACTCCTTTAATTCTTGAGTCAAAGCCAAGAGTCGTGGCTGTTTGCATTAAGTCCAAAGCTTTGCCCTCGGCAAAACCTTTTTTAATATCCAACAGTACAACTTCACTGACGATAGATTTAATTGCTATATATTCAGCACAGGATGCGCCTACATTTCCAGCGCCTACAACGGTTACTTTCATTCTATTGTTAATTTAATTTTTATAAAAGTTATTAAATGGGGTTATTATTGATTCAGTAAAACCATTAGGCGTCAATATTCGCGTAAATGGCATTTTGCTCAATGAATTCTCTCCTTGGAGGTACTTCGTCTCCCATTAGCATTGAGAAAACACGATCAGCCTCTCCTCCATTGTCAATGGTTACTTTTCTTAGCGTTCTCATCTCAGGATTCATCGTAGTGTCCCAGAGTTGCTCGGCGTTCATCTCCCCCAAACCTTTATAACGCTGAATACTTGAACCTTGACCAAATTCTTGCATTAATCTGTCGCGTTGATCGTCGTTCCATGCGTAACTCTTCTTAGCACCTTTCTTAACTAAATAGAGCGGTGGTGTAGCAATATAGATATATCCAGACTCAATCATTTCTCGCATGTAACGGAAAAAAAAAGTCAGAATGAGTGTGGAAATATGACTACCATCAACATCCGCATCACACATGATGACTACTTTGTGATAACGTAATTTCACTAAATTCAGTGCTTTGCTATCTTCTTCGGTACCAATAGTGACGCCCAAAGCAGTATATATATTTCTAATTTCTTCATTTTCAAATACTTTGTGTTGCATTGCTTTTTCAACATTAAGTATTTTACCTCTCAAAGGAAGTATCGCTTGAAAGTTTCTATCTCTTCCTTGCTTTGCTGTTCCCCCTGCAGAATCTCCCTCGACGAGGAATACTTCACAAAGTTTTGGATCCTGTTCCGAGCAGTCAGAGAGTTTTCCTGGCAAGCCTCCACCGCTCATTACGGTTTTACGCTGTACCATCTCTCTCGCTTTTTTGGCGGCATGTCTTGCTTGTGCAGCAAGAATAACTTTTTGAACTATGATCTTGGCATCGTTCGGATGTTCTTCCAAATAATTTTCTAACATTTCAGAAACAGACTGAGATACCGCAGCACTCACTTCTCTATTTCCTAATTTAGTTTTGGTTTGACCCTCAAATTGAGGCTCTTGAACTTTTACTGACACAATTGCCGTTAAACCTTCTCTAAAGTCATCTCCTGCAATTTCGAACTTCAACTTGTCCAGTAGACCCGAAGCGTCTGCATATTTCTTTAAGGTTGTTGTCAGCCCCCTTCTGAAACCTGAAAGGTGGGTTCCTCCTTCGTGCGTGTTGATGTTATTTACATAAGAATGAAGATTTTCAGTGTAGGAAGTATTATAAATCATGGCAACCTCAACAGGAATGCCATTCTTTTCTCCTTCCATTGAAATTACATTTTCAATGATGGCTTCTCTGTTGCTGTCTAGAAAACGAATGTATTCTTTAAGCCCTAAATCTGAATAAAATTTTTCACTTACAAATTCCCCCTGATCGTCTTTTCTTCGTTTGTCAGTAATATAAAGAGTAATTCCTTTGTTAAGAAATGACAATTCTCGCATTCTTTGCGCAAGGGTATCGTAGTTATATTCTAATATCTGCTTGAAAATTTCAGGATCAGGTTTAAAAGTAACTATCGTTCCATTTTTGTCAGAATCGCCGATCGACTTAACGGGTGAAACAGGCTTTCCTCTTTCGTAGACTTGTTCCCATACTTTTCCTTCCCTAAAGACAGTAGCTGTAAGTTGTTCTGAAAGCGCGTTGACACAGGAAACTCCAACCCCGTGAAGTCCTCCAGAAACTTTGTAGGAATCTTTATCAAATTTCCCACCGGCTCCGATTTTAGTCATCACGACCTCCAAAGCAGAAACTCCTTCTTTTTTGTGCATTCCAACCGGAATACCCCTACCGTTATCTTCGGTAGTTATAGAGTTATCTTCATTAATAATTACGGAGATTTCATCACAGTGACCTGCAAGGGCCTCATCGATGGAATTATCTATGACTTCATAGACCAGATGGTGAAGTCCTCTAGAACCGACATCACCGATGTACATTGAGGGTCTTTTTCTGACGTGCTCCATGCCTTCAAGGGCTTGGATACTATCAGCAGAATATTGCTGACTATTGCTTTCCTCACTCATATATTTAGGTTGATTTTTTTTTAATATTTCGCATTAAAACAAATATAAGCAAACACGCTGTTATTATGGTGTTTAAGTGCTCTAAAAACAGTTGAAGTTATTAACACCAAATGTGTGAAAATCAACCTAAATACATCGTTGTTAAAAAAGAAAAATTATTTCTTATAAGCGTCATCATGAACCTTGGCAATCGCCCTTCCACTTGGATCATTTTGATTTTTAAAAGCTTCATCCCATTCCAGTGCAATTGGGGTGCTGCAGGCGACAGAGGGCACCGAGGGCACACTCATTGCAGCAGCATCACTCGGGAAGTGGTCTTCAAAAATGGTTCTGTAATGAAATTCTTCTTTATTCTGGGGTGTTTGTAAGGGGTACCTAAAATGTGCATTCTCCATTTGCTCGTCAGTAACCGCTGCTTCAACCACCTCCTTGAGTGTGTCAATCCAGTTGTATCCTACGCCATCAGAAAATTGTTCTTTTTGACGCCAAGCAACACTCTCTGGTAGATAATCTTCAAAAGCTTTTCTGACGACCCATTTTTCCATACGTTCTGAGTTGATCAGCTTGTCTTTTGGATTGATTCGCATGGCGACATCGATAAATTCTTTGTCTAAGAAAGGAACACGCCCTTCAATACCCCAAGCTGCCAAGGATTTATTTGCTCTCAAACAATCGTATTGGTGGAGCTTATCAAGCTTTCTAACAGTCTCCTTATGGAATTCCTCAGCAGAGGGTGCTTTGTGAAAATAGAGATAGCCACCGAACAACTCGTCAGCACCTTCTCCAGACAATACCATTTTAATCCCCAAGGATTTGATAGTTCGGGCCATCAAAAACATTGGCGTGGAGGCGCGAATTGTAGTTATATCGTAAGTTTCGAGGTGATAAACCACATCTCTGATTGCATCGAGACCTTCTTGAATCGTAAATTTCACTTCATGGTGAATGGAACCGATGTGTTTAGAAACTTTTCTTGCTGCTTCTAAATCAGGAGAACCTTCTAGCCCAACAGAGAAAGAATGCAATTGTGGCCACCATGCGGATTGGGTATCATCAGACTCTATTCGCTTTGAAGCAAATTTTTTGGCCAATGCAGAGGTAACTGAGGAATCCAATCCACCCGATAACAAAACACCATAAGGTACATCGCTCATGAGCTGACGGTGAACCGCATCTGAAAGTGCATCGTGAAGCTCCTCGATAGAAGTTGGGTTGTCTTTTACATTATCAAAATCTCTCCATTCTCGATCATACCATTTCACAGGGGCAGGATCTGAACTGAGCCAGTAGTGTCCAGGAGGAAATAATTCAATTTTAGAACAAATACCCTCAAGAGCTTTTAATTCAGAAGCCACATAAAATGTTCCATTAATGTCCCAACCCATATAAAGTGGTATAATTCCCATATGGTCACGGGCAATAAAATATTCGTCTTTTTTATTGTCATAAATAGCAAAAGCAAAGATTCCATTTAAATCATCTATAAAATCAACTCCTTTTTCTTGATATAATGCAAGGATTATCTCACAGTCAGAATCTGTTCTGAAGTTATATTTTCCTTTGAACTGCTTGCGCAATTCTAGATGGTTATATATTTCGCCATTGGCAGCCAGCACTAATGTCTCCTCTTCGTTCAACAACGGCTGCTTTCCCGATGAAGGGTCTACAATTGCCAATCGTTCATGCCCCATTATAGCATTATCAGTACTGTAAATTCCACTCCAGTCCGGACCACGATGTCTGATTTTTTTGGACATTTCCAAAATTTGAGGTCTCAAAGATTCTGAGTCTTGCTTTAAATCAAAAGCGCATACAATTCCACACATGTTGTTTAATATTTAAAGCTAAATTATGTTTTTATTTTAAAACATTTCACTAAAAAGTTTAATTCAGTTTAAATAATTAACAAAAAACACCTTTTTTATTAATTAAATCAAAAAAATAAAACAAATCTACCCTTTAAAGTTTCAACCCTAAATTATATTTAATAAAATTAAGTCAAAATATTAGAAACGGTTACTGAAGACGATGTTTCCGTTTAGGATGGTGGCAACGATATTGGTTTCGAGCACTTGGTCAATATCTACGCTCATAATATCTTTATCAAGAATAATGAAATCGGCAAGTTTTCCTGGCTCAATGCTTCCTTTTTCATTTTCCTCAAAGTTTGCATAAGCCCCCCAAATGGTCATTCCTTTGATTGCTTCATAGCGTGTCAAAGCATTTTCCATTTGAAAACCTTTATCTTTTGATTGTAGAGTCTTCCTTGCTACGGCGCTATAAAAGGTCATGAAGGGATTTACTTCTTCAAAAGGAAAGTCAGTACCAAGTGCCAATTTACCCGACCAATCAAGAAGGTCTTTGTATGCATACGCACCTTCCATTCGGCTTGAACCAAGACGATCATCAGCCCATTCCATATCACTAGTAGCATGGGTGGGTTGAACGGAAGGAATTATTTTATCATTCAATTTAGAAAAATCTTCTTTTGAAAGCACCTGAGCATGCTCTATTCTCCACCGGGGATCCTCAACGTCTGCTAAAGCTGCTCCATAGGCGTTTAAGACCGCGTGATTTGCTGCATCACCAATCGCATGAGTATTCATCTGAAAGGACTTTTTTGAAAGCAGTAGCGCCAATCGGTTGAGCGAATCAGAAGAAATGAGCATTACTCCTTTATTATTAGAATCATCAGAATAATTTTCTTTTAAAGCAGCTCCCCTTGATCCCAAAGCGCCGTCAACATAAACTTTAACAGATCTTACGTTTAGACTTTCAGTTTTTAAAATTCCCGAATTTAAGAAGTAGTCCAAAGTCTGTTTTTCGTTTTCGAGCATTACATAAAAGCGAAGCTTGATTTCTCCAGCTTTTTGAAGACTGTCAATTAAAAAAACATCTTCTTTTGATATTCCTGCTTCATCGATTGTGGTGAGCCCTTTCTCAAAACACAGAGTCTGTGCGTCAATTAATGCTTTAATTTTTTCTTTTTGAGTAGGTTTCGGGATTATTTTTTCTACCAGCTGCATTGCGTTATCTATGAGAAGTCCTGAGGGCTGACCTTCTGTCATGACAACTTTTCCGCCATTGACTTTGCTGTCAGCAGAAATCCCTGCCTTATTCAATGCAAATTGATTAACAAAAAAGGCATGTCCATCGATACGTTTTAAAATTACTGGAGTATTTGGAAACAATACATCTAGTTTTGTTTTATCAGGATATTTATTTTCTTCCCAATTATTTTGATCCCAGCCAGCGCCAAAAACAAGCTCACTATTGTAAGTATCTCTGTGTTTGATTAATCTTTCGATAACTTCATCAAAACTTTTAGTTTTTTTAAGATCTGCTTTGAATAAATCGAGTCCTAAGTCAAAAGCATGGGCGTGAGCATCTATCAAACCTGGGAAAACAGACAAACCTTGAGCGTCAACAACACTACGTGGAGTGTATTTATCCATTAACTCCTCCCCTCCTACTGCAATAAATTTTCCATGGTTAACAACAAAGGCTGTTACTTTATCGAAATCAGCATTAATTGTATAAACGTTAGCGTTGTGAACAATTAAATCAACTTTTTCAACACAACCTGAAATAAATAAAAACGTAAAAGGAATAAAAAATATTTTTCTCATTAATAATTTAAATAATAATCAAAAATAGATCAAAAACTGGTACAACTGAAATATTTTCACTAGTAGATTACAAAAAGCCCCCCTGGCTTATAAATTAAGATCAAATTTATAGCGAATTCCTGCAAGATGAAGTTGATTGTGATTTTCATAATTTGCCCACCTAGCGGTTTCTTTTCCTAGCCTTACTTTTGCTTCATAAAAAATATCCCAACTTGAATTCAACTTGTAAGTGACATTTGAAGAAATACTAAAAACCCCTGAGAGAGTTGCTGTCTTTTCCAATGCATCTTCAAGCGATTGATTTAAAAAAACATCCCAAGCTGCTACCTCTCTTTTCCCAATGTAATTCCCATTAAACTGTATAAAAAGCTTTTGTCCAAAACGAAAATTTCCTTTTAAATCAATCTCTAAAGAGGGTAGGTTCCAAGCATGCTTCTCCTGAGTACTTTGATAGTCCGAATAGCGGGTTTCTAAGGTCAACTTATTGTTTTCATTAAAACCTAGGCTAATGCTAGTTTCTAGTCCTTTTTTTTCAATCTCATCATAGACGACTCCATAAGTATTTGCCAAACGAAAAGGCACTTCGCTAGATTTTAGATCGAAAGGCAATCTTTTGAACAAAGGGTGTTTATTTGATTTCCTGTATACTGCTGCAAAATAAAACCTTAGGCCAGAACCAGGCGTTGCATTAAATCCAATTTTTCCTTCGTGTAAAACCTCTGTTGACTCTAACCTAAGTGTGGGAGATACATAAGGGTTTTGCAAAGAAAATGAAGTGAAATTATTTAAGTCATAATGTCCTTGATAATTTATAAAAGGGATCATTTTTTGCGACTTAGGACTGTAGGAAAGTTCGAGTTTTGGATATACAAATACTGCCGACTTTTCACTGTCATTTCCTAGGGCATAGAAGCCATGTGCGCCAACTCTGAATTTTAATTTTTTACCAATATTTAAAAACTGTAATTCTAAATCCGTCAACCCTTCTTGAAAAGACAAGGGTTTGTCAGAATAGTAGTCTGTTTTAAAATCAGTGTTCACCAACTGAAATCCCGAAGTGACCTCAAGGTACTTTCCAAATAACGGAAATCGTAACTGAGTGTTGATCTTTAATATATTTTCTGTCGTATCAAAATAGTCTGTTGTGATGCTGGTATTAAAGTGCACTTTACTGAAAGGACT
>Ga0115001_10003547_pt1 | contig 11609 bp, 10 predicted proteins | sample ArcticOcean_MG_C_12_FD_89869 | JGI IMG/M metagenome (GOLD analysis project Ga0115001, IMG submission 89869) | Marine microbial communities from western Arctic Ocean - ArcticOcean_MG_CB8_130 | ecosystem: Environmental > Aquatic > Marine > Oceanic | place: Arctic Ocean: Canada Basin | collected... | reverse complement strand
CGAACCAGCAAGCAAAGCTTATTTTAATAACTGCAATGAGCCCAACCCCTGCCGGTGAAGGAAAAACCACTACAACAATAGGTCTTGCCGACGCATTAAATAGCCTAGGCAAAAAAGCCGTGATTTGTGTTCGAGAGCCTTCATTAGGACCAGTTTTTGGTATGAAAGGTGGTGCTACAGGGGGAGGGTATTCGCAGGTTCTTCCTATGGAGAACATAAATTTACATTTTACGGGTGACTTCCATGCTGTTACCTCTGCAAACAATCTGTTATCGGCCCTAATTGACAACCATGTTTACCATGGTAATGCTCTGGGTATCGATGTAAACCGTATCTCATTCAAGCGTTGTATGGATATGAATGATCGTTCAATAAGAAACATTTCAGTTCAAAATACAAGGTATGAATATCAAACCGGGTTTGATATTTCGGTAGCTAGTGAGGTGATGGCCATTTTTTGCTTAGCGACCTCATTACATGATTTAGAAAAAAGATTAGGCGAGATAGAGGTTGCAAAAAATAAAGACTCAACAAAAGAACCAATACTAGCTAAAGACCTTAAAGCTCAAGGTCCTATGGTGGCATTGCTTAAAGATGCTTTTATGCCTAACCTTACTCAAAGCATTGCTCATACGCCAACCTTTATTCATGGCGGTCCTTTTGCCAATATTGCCCATGGCTGCAACTCTTTTGCCGCTACTGATCTTGCTATGCAGCTTGGAGATTATGTTGTTACTGAGGCTGGGTTTGGAGCCGATTTAGGCGCAGAAAAATTTATTAATATTAAATGCAGACAGACCGGACTGAATCCTGACCTCATTGTCATCGTAGCGACTATAAGAGCCCTTAAATATCATGGTGGTATTGAGGTAAAGGATTTGAATGAGCTAAATATGAGTGCCTTAGAAGAGGGCTTTACGAACCTCCAAAGACATATTAAAAATTCTAACGAACATTACGCTAAGAATGTCGTAGTAGCGATAAATTATTTTGCATCGGACACTGATGAAGAGATAGCATATGTTCAAAAGGCCGTAAACAACCTAGGTTTTGATGCAGTTGTATGCCGCCATTGGGCTGAGGGACCTAAGGGAGCAGCCGAGCTAGCAACAAAGGTATTGTTATTAACAGAAGGCAAGAAAAGCTCACCCATTAAATTTATGTATAAAGATGAGGACAGCATCCAAGAAAAAATTAAAGCGATTGCCACGAATATCTACCATGCCAAAGAGGTTGTCTATGAAGATTTAGCACAAGAGCAACTAAATGACCTTGCTACCAAATACATGAAATTTCCTGTCTGTATTGCAAAAACCCCGTATTCATTTTCAAGTGACCCGACATTAAAAGGTGCGGCTTCAGACCATTCGTTAATAGTAAAAGAGATCAAGCTGGCCAGAGGAGCTGAATTTTTAGTGATTATATGTGGGTCCGTTATGACTATGCCAGGGTTACCTATGAAACCAGCGAGTGAGAATATGTCCGTCAATGACAAAGGTCAGATAGAGGGGCTTAGTTGATTGAATGTTATTCAGCAAGCTACACAATCAGAAGAGCTTGTTGTCAATAAATCTAAATTTGTTGGGTATGCTTTGTCAGCTCAATCAAGAAGAGAATTCCTAGCCCATATACATAAAATTCACAACGCCAATCCTGGCTGTAACCATATTGCATTTGCGTATCAAATTAAGACTAAATCAGGCGTAGATTCCTATTTTAATGATGCTGGAGAGCCCTCCGGTACCGCGGGAAAACCTTTGTTAAATATTTTAGAAATGAAACATTTCGCAAATAGTGGGCTTGCGGTGGTTCGGTTTTACGGTGGAATTAATCTGGGGACGGGTGGCTTAGCACGTGCCTATAGTAAAGCTGGGATGATGGCATTAGCCAAAGCAAAAGTTACACCTTTTATTGACTTATATTATTATAATTTATTAATTAAATACAATATGTTAGATAAAATTACTAATGTAATACTTAAGAATAATGGCACTATTCTCGATAAGAATTTTGGAGAAAATATAGCGCTACGAATCAAACTTACCAAAGAAGGGGTTAACGAAATCATGATGCATTACCCATCAATTAGTATGGAACCAATAGATCAACCTTCGTGACTCGGTTATTCTGGTAAAATCTATAAAACCAATCTGTATATATTCGTAACTTAAGGAGCTAAAAAATGAAGCTAGAATCAATTGCCTTACATCATGGGTACGAGTCAGAAAAGACAACGAAGGCAGCAACAACCCCCATATACCAAACATCATCATTCACTTTTGATAACACTCAACACGGAGCAGATCTTTTCGACTTAAAGGTTGAGGGTAATATTTATTCGAGGATCATGAATCCAACTAATGCCGTCCTTGAACAAAGGGTTGCTGAAATGGAAGGGGGTATAGCTTCATTAACAGTTGCGTCAGGAATGGCAGCTATTACCTATGCCATCCAGTGCATTACCCGTTCCGGAGATAATATAGTGAGTGTCAGCCAATTATATGGCGGCACATACAATTTATTTGCACACACTTTTCCGCAACAAGGCATTAATGTCAAAATGGTGGATGCAGGAAATTTTGATGAAATTGATGATGCATTTGACCAGCATACCAAGGCGTTATTTTGTGAGACTATTGGTAATCCGCTGGGAAATGTTGTTGATCTTGAGGCCTTAGCTAAGATTGCTCATAAGCACGGAGTGCCGTTGATTGTCGACAACACCGTAGCTACACCCTATCTATGCAAACCGTTTGATTTTGGAGCAGATATCGTTATCCATTCCTTAACAAAGTATATTGGCGGCCACGGAACTACTATTGGTGGAATTATTGTTGATTCAGGAAAATTTGATTGGGCTAAAGATAAACAAAAGTTTCCTATGTTGAATGAACCTGACCCTTCTTACCATGGAGTTATCTATACGGAAGCTTTGGGCCCAGCAGCTTTTATTGGAAGGTGTAGAGTGGTTCCGCTAAGAAATACAGGGGCTGCCTTATCCCCTCATAGTGCATTTCTTATTATGCAGGGATTGGAAACTTTAGGTTTGCGGATGGAAAGGCATTGTTCCAACGCAGAAGCTGTTGCTCAATATTTACAAGATCATAAGCAGGTTGCATGGGTTAATTACGCGGGATTAAAAGATAGCAAGTATTTTGACAATTGCCAAAAGACTACAGGTGGTCTTGCCTCAGGCATCATCAGCTTCGGGATACAAGGTGGAGCAGAGATGGGGGCAAAGTTTATTGATGCATTGCAGATGATCCTTCGCTTAGTAAATATCGGTGACGCAAAGTCATTAGCTTGCCATCCAGCCTCGACAACTCACAGGCAACTAAGCACAGAAGAGCTTAAAGCAGCTGGGGTTAGTGAGGAAATGGTGAGGATATCAGTTGGAATAGAGCATATCGATGACATTATTGCTGATATATCACAGGCACTAGAGGTGGCAAAATAAGCAATGTTAGTTGAGCTTTTATTAGGTTTAATAGTTGTGATCTCCGTGCTGATTCTATGGAGGCTATTTAGTGGAGGTAAAGAGGGTAATACCATAAATCTTCTTGAAGAAAAGCATCGCCAAATGCTTGTTGATATTAATGATGCGTTAAATAAGTTATCGGATCGGTTTAATAAAACAGTAAGCGATGAATTAACCGCTACCAGAGAATCATTGCAAAAGTTACAACTATCCCAGCAGGAGTCCCTAGCTAAAATTCGAGAAGATGTAATTGAGAAGTTGCACACAACACTTTCTGAGCAGGGAAAGTCACAACAGGATAGCCTGCAGAATTCACTGAAAAACACCTCTTTACAATTAATTCATTCTGTCGAAAATCTAACGAAATCAGTCGATGATCGTTTGCAAGAAATTACTGGAAAGGTTCATGAGCGCTTAGAGGAAGGATTTAAAAAAACGAATGCCACCTTTGTAAGCGTTATGGAAAGATTGGCAACGATAGATGAGGCTCAGAAAAAAATTGATGGGCTGACTACCAACATGGTAAGTCTCCAAGAATTATTAGGTGATAAGAGATCTCGCGGCGCTTTTGGTGAATTACAGCTAGAAGGATTAATAAAAAATATACTGCCTCCTGACAGCTACGCCCTTCAACATACCTTTTTAAACGGATCGAGAGCTGATTGCGTACTTTTCCTCCCTGACCCAACTGGAACGGTTGCTGTCGACTCTAAGTTTCCTATGGAAAATTATCAAAAAATGTTTGAAATTAATTCGTCTGAAATAGATAAAGCTAAAGCGAAAAAACAATTTAAATTAGACGTAAAGAAACATATTTCTGATATAGCGAAGAAGTATATTATTCCCGATGAGACTTCAGATGGGGCAGTAATGTTTATTCCAGCAGAGGCGGTATTCGCTGAAATTCACGCATACCATCCAGAGCTAATACAGGAATCTATGGCCAGGAAAGTTTGGTTGGTTTCACCTACGACATTAATGGCCGTATTGAATACAGCTAGAGCAGTTTTAAAGGATGTTGAAACCAGGAAGCAGGTGCATATTATAAAATCAGAGCTAGGAAAGCTCGGTAAAGATTTTGATCGCTTTGATGGCCGTATGAAAAAACTTGCAGACAACATTAGGCTTGCTCATGAAAATGCACAGGATGTTCATATATCTAGTCAAAAAATATCACGACGTTTTTCACAGATAGAGAGAGTTGAACTAAAAGATGATCCGAATGCGCTACTAGAATTTGAGGACAAAATTCGTCAGGAAGATTCCAATGAAGATTAATGTTCTTTTCTTTGCCAGCTTAAGAGAATTATTTGAAAAGGATTCTATTGAGATTGCTAAGCCAGAAAATATCAAAACTGCCCAAGATCTGCTAGATTTTTATGCCAATCATGAGAAAGGGCCTTGGCTTGAGTTACTGGCAAAAAAAAATACTATACGCTTAGCCATCAATCATTCTGTTGTTGATTGGGACTCAGTGATTAATGATGGCGATGAAATAGCTTTTTTGCCTCCAATTACAGGAGGGTAAATGGTAGAAGTCCAAAAAGAAGTCTTTTCTATCGAAGAAATTACCTCGGAAGTAAAAGCGTTAGGCAGTCATATTGGCGCGATAGTTAGTTTTATAGGTTATGTGCGTGATTTTGATGTGAGTGAAAATAAAATGCTTTTAGAGATGCGCCTTGAACATTATCCCGGGATGACAGAAAAAGTTTTACAAACCATTGAAAAAAAAGCTTTCTCTAAGTGGGATTTATCTGCTGTGAGAATAGTGCACCGAGTAGGGATCTTAAAATTAAACGATCCTATTGTCGCCGTGGTTGTCGCCAGCCCCCATAGAAACAATGCATTTGATGCATGTAGGTTTATTATTGATTTTTTAAAAACTGAGGCACCTTTTTGGAAGAAAGAAGTAACAAATAAGGGTGCTTATTGGGTTGAGGATAAAAAGTCGGACTTAAAGCAAAGCATGTCATGGAAGAAGGAAGGCTAAGCGCGCAGGTTTTAATCCATTAGGTGGTGATATTTATTTTAATTAGATTAATTTTTTAGGTAAAGGCTTTTAGTATGAAAATAAAAAAAGTTGTTTTTCCGGTTGCCGGGCACGGCTCTCGCTTTCTTCCAGCGACCAAAGCGACTCCCAAGGAAATGCTTCCCGTTGTTGATAAACCGCTTATTCAGTATGCCGTAGAGGAGGCTTTGGATGCAGGGTGTACCGACTTAATCTTTATTACCGGGAAAACTAAACGCGCAATAACCGATCATTTTGATCATTCACTAGAAATTTCATCTAATCTTACAGAAGATAAAAAACAACTTTTCCGGCAAATGAACAACATCATCCCTTCGCATGCGTCTTGTATTTATTTAAGGCAAGGCGAACCTCTAGGCTTGGGCCACGCAATTTTGCAAGCAAAACCAGTATTAGGTGACGAGCCATTTGCGGTTGTACTTGCTGATGACTTAATTGATGCGCCAAAAGGGGTTTTAAAGCAAATGATTGAAAATTACGCTGACCCCCAGTCTTCAATGATTTCGGTTCAAAAGGTTAAAAAACAAGATGCCTCTCAGTATGGAATGATAGCCACTAATGATACTAAGCCAAACATGCAACAATTATCTGGCATTGTCGAAAAGCCACTTCCTGATGATGCGCCTTCTGAGTTTGGGGTGGTGGGAAGGTATATTTTTTCGAATAAAATTTTATCGTTTTTAGAAAAAACAAACCCTGGGGCGGGGAATGAAATTCAACTCACCGATGCAATAAAAGCTTTACTGGAAGAATTCCCAGTGTATGCATACCACTTTGAGGGGGTGCGTTATGATTGCGGAGATAAATTAGGGTTTATTAAAGCAAATATTGAGTTAGCCTTAAAAAATGAGATATTTGGGGTCGAGCTCAGCGAATACCTTAAGAAAAGATTCGCACCGTGAATCTAGATGAACTTATATCGAACTCCCAGATTATTTTTTCAAATAAAGAAATAGCAGTCTCTATAGATAAAATGGCACAAATTCTTAACAAGACTTACCGAAACCAACGCGTTGTTGTGCTCCCAGTTCTTTCAGGTGCAATTCCTTTTGCCGGACACTTAATACCTAAGTTAACGTTTGAAGTTGTTGTTAATTATTTTCACGCCAGCAGGTATGCAGAAAATATTGGTACTGACAATATCAAGTTAATCTATGAGCCTTTGGATGAAATAATTGCAAACCAAACTGTTTTAGTATTGGATGACATTTTAGACCAAGGAGATACGCTCAAATTTATTAAGCATAGGCTTTTAAGGAAAGGTGCAGCTGCTGTTGCCACGGCAGTCCTTTTTGATAAAGCTATCGATAAAAATAAGTCAATTCAGGCTGACTATATTGGGCTTAATGTACCCGATGTCTTCGTGTACGGTTTTGGTTTGGATTTTAATGGGATAGGGCGTAATATGGCAGACTTGCATGCCTACAATAACAAATAAAACCTATACTTAATGACAAATAAAACAAACAAACCTAACGCAAGAGATAAAGACCCACAAAAAGAACGTGAGTTATCGTTATACGAAAATCCCATTCCAAGCAGAGAGTTAATTTTAGAAGTAATGACTGAAATCGGTATTCCAGTCAAAAAGAATGATTTAGCAATTGCGTTGGATATAAAAGAATCTGAGTTAATATTTTTCGAAAAACGCCTTAGAGCTATGGCTCGAGAAGGACAAATTCTCATCAACCGTAAAGACATTTTATGCATTTCGACCAAGCTTAGCTTAATCGCTGGAAGAGTCATGGGGCATCCCGATGGCTTTGGTTTTTTAATCTCTGACAATAAGGAAGATAAGGATGTTTTTCTTTCCCCCAGAGAGATGTCTAAAGTATTTAATGGTGACCGAGTGATGATTCAAATTACAGGCCAAGATAGGAAAGGAAGGCTTGAGGGAGCTATTGTTGAAATTCTGGATAGAGCTAATAAAGTGATTGTTGGAAGAGTCGTTCAGAATAATGGAGTGACGATTGTTGCAGCTGAAGACAAGAGAATCAATCAGGACATATTAATTCCTTATAATCAGGACATGCAGGCCGAGGCAGGGCAGGTTGTGGAGGTTGAAATTACAACCCAACCCAGCTTAAGAGAAAAGCCTATGGGCAAAATAATTAAGGTACTAGGAAGCTATACTGATAGCGGAATTGAAATTGAAATTGCATTAAGAAAACACCATCTTCCTTATCAATTTTCCAGTGAAGCATTAAGTCAAGCTAATCAGTATGGCGATAAGATAGATCAGGAAGCGATTAAAGGCAGGGTTGATTTACGAGAATTACCCTTAGTCACAATTGATGGCGAGACTGCGAGAGATTTCGACGATGCAGTTTATGCCGAGTCAATTGGCAATGAATGGAGGCTCGTCGTTGCAATAGCTGACGTTAGTTCGTATGTAAAAATAGGGTCTGACTTAGATAATGAGGCATTAGAAAGAGGTAATTCTGTTTACTTCCCGCGCCGAGTTATACCTATGCTCCCGGAATCTCTTTCAAATGGATTGTGCTCTCTTAACCCAAATGTTGACCGCTTATGTATGGTTTGTGACATGCGAATTGATGCAGCTGGCCTCGTCACATCATATGAATTTTACCCCTCGGTAATGAATTCCAAAGCGAGGCTCACATATACAATAGTTGATGAAATACTAAATAAAAACAATGAGGCACTTACATCACAATTTAGCCATGTCCATGATGATTTAAAGCAGCTACAAAGCGTGTTTAAATTACTGTTCAATCAACGTCAAAAACGCGGTGCTTTAGAGTTTGACTCCACAGAAACCTCGATCGTATTTACAGATAATGGAAAGATTGATCATATTAAACCTATATATCGAAATGAGGCGCATCGAATAATTGAAGAATGTATGCTGGCTGCAAATGTTTGTTCTGCTGAATTCTTACTGGATAAGGATGTGGATGCTTTATTTAGAAATCATGAAACGCCAACAGAGGAAAAGCTAGAAAATTTAAGGGGCTTTCTTGTTGAGTTTGGTTTATTTCTAGATGGAGGTAACAAGCCAACAGTTAAGCATTACGGTCAATTGATCGATCAGGTTGCCAATAGACCGGATGCACACTTACTTCAAACCGTTCTTTTAAGATCCATGCAACAAGCGGTGTATAGCAACCAAAATAAAGGTCATTTTGGTCTTGCTTACGAGTCATACACTCACTTCACCTCACCTATTCGAAGATACCCTGACTTAATTGTGCATAGAGCAATTAGGGCTAAAGTTGAACAAAAGAAATTAAATATAAAGGATATAGCTCAGCTTGGAGAGCATTGTTCTGGAACAGAAAGGCGGGCTGATGAGGCAACGCGAGATGTTGAGTCATGGCTTAAATGTTACTTTATGCAAGATAAAATTGGTGAGACCTATGGCGCTACTGTTGCGGGTGTAACTGGATTTGGCCTATTTGTTGAGCTAGATGGAATTTTTATCGAAGGACTTTTGCATGTAACAGAGCTTGGTAATGACTATTTCACTTTTGACAAAAGTAAGCATGCCATGATTGGCGAAAGAACGCAGTTGTCATTCAGGCTGGGAGATAGACTAAAGGTTAAAGTAGTTCGTGTTGATATGGAAACATCTAAGATTGACCTTTCATTAGTTGAGGCCGTAGGAAAAGTCATGTTAGCGAAAAAAGCTACCAAAACTAAAAATCATTCTGACCGAAAAAGAAAGACAAGAAAGAGAAAATGAGTGATAAAAAAATTATTTATGGCTTCCACTCCATTACCAGTCGCATAAGACTCGACGCAAGCTCAGTTAAGGATGTTTATCTGGATGAGTCAAGGAATGATGCGCGCATGGGAGATCTATTGAAGCTTATAAAGGAAAACGACATTTCTTTTCATTTAAGCTCAAAAGACCGTCTTGACGGTATGATTCCAAGTGCCAAGCATCAAGGAGTTATTGCCAACATTTATGAATCAAAACAAAAATATGTAACGATCGAAGATGTATTAGAAGAGATAAAAACGGAACCACCATTATTATTAATTCTTGATGGGGTTGAAGACCCTCATAATCTAGGAGCCTGTTTTAGGGTTGCTGACGCGATGGGTGTTCATGCCATTATATGTCCAAAGGATAGTGCAGTAGGGGTTAATGCAACAGTGCGAAAGGTGGCATGCGGAGGTGCAGAGTCAGTACCTTTTATTGCGGTGACCAATATTGGAAGAACAATTAGGTACTTAAAAGATCAAGGCTTATTTATTATTGGGACAGATGGAGAATCAGCCCAAAGCCTTTACCGTGAGAACTTAACGGGCCCTATTGCTATGGTTCTTGGGTCTGAAGGGAAGGGCATGAGAAGGCTGACACGTGAGCTTTGTGATTCTCTTGTCGCTATCCCTATGCTAGGCCAGGTGGAAAGCTTAAATGTCAGCGTTGCAAGTGGGATATGCCTATCTGAAATTAGGCGTCAAAGAAGTCTAATCTAAGCCAAGTTGGGAGTAAATCTTATCCCTTATTTGATCTAGTTTTTTAGGGTTTTTATTAAGCGCAACACCGTATCCAGGAACCATTTCTTTTATAGTTTTATGGCTGTCGATATTGAACATGGTTGTAAGAACATTAAGCATGGAGTGAGCGGAAACTGACGCTCCAGGAGAGGCGCCTATTAATGCCGATAGTTTTTTATCTTTAGTAAAAATTATTTCAGTACCAAACTCAAGCTTACTTCCTTCCATCGGACATTTTTTCATTATTTGAACTCTTTGCCCCGCATCCAACAAGCTCCAATCACTATCTAATGCTTCCGGATAAAAGTTTCTGAGTTCCTGCATCCTTTTTTTGTGTGAATGTAATGATTGTTTTATCAAGTAAAGGAGCAAGTTGAGATTTTTAAAAAAAACACCAACCATTGTTTTGATGTTGTTAATTTTAATTGTTTTTGGTAAATCAAAAAAAGATCCGTGTTTCAGGAATTTCAAAGTAAATCCAGCAAAGGGACCAAACATCAATGTCTTTTTTCCTCCTATAACCCTAAGATCTAGATGAGGAATAGACATGGGGGGAGATTTAGGAAGTGCTTGGCCATACACCTTTACATTATGCTTGTTTACTACTGAGGGATTACTACAGACTAACCATTTCCCACTGACAGGAAATCCCGCGTAGCCGTATGCTTCTTTTACCTTCATTTTTTGTAAAAGGCTTATCGCTTTTCCGCCTGCACCAATAAATACATTAGACGTTTTAAGCGTAATATTTTTCTTACTTATCAAATCAGAGTAATAAACTATCCATTCGTTATTATTGGTTTTCTTTATATCTATAACGTCACTGTTCAAAATTATGTTGAAGTTAGGTTTCTTCATTAGAAGAGTTAATAGCTGATTAGTTAATTCACCAAAATTCACATCCGTACCGTGTTCAATTTTCGTCGCAGCAACAACCTCATTTTTTATATTTTCACTAATAAGCAGCGGGGCCCATTGTTTAATTATTTCCTGGTCCGAAGTAAACTCCATTTTATTAAATAAGGGCTCCCTACTTAAAGCTTCGTATCTTTTTTTTAAGAATGCAACATCAGTTTCTCCTTTAACAAAACTGATGTGAGGGGTTTTGCGAAGGAATTTTTTTGGTTTAAATTGCGGGTATTTTTTATCAAGATATGCCCAAAACTGTAAGGATGTTTCAAACATCTCATTAACTTCAATAGCTCTTCCAAGTGAAATTATGTTATTTTTCATGGGCGTGTAATTAAGCTCACAGTTGCCAGCGTGACCTGTGCCTGCATTATTGAGGGCTTGAGAGCTTTCCATCGCACACTGGTTCAGCCTCTCAATAACGGTAATTTTACAATTTGGATATACCTCCTTGATTAGCACGGCCAGAGTGAGGCTCATAATGCCGCCGCCAACTAAGGTGATATCCTGATTTAGTGGTGAATTTTTCATTGGACGAAATTATACCAAATTAATCCTTGGGATAATTAGCAAAAAACCCTTGCATATCATGCAAGGGTTTTTTAATTTGGCTCCCCAACCTGGGCTCGAACCAGGGACACACGGATTAACAGTCCGTTGCTCTACCAACTGAGCTATTGGGGAATAAATCGTAGGGGAGATGATAAGCAGAAATTACATTCT
>Ga0115001_10003545_pt1 | contig 11619 bp, 16 predicted proteins | sample ArcticOcean_MG_C_12_FD_89869 | JGI IMG/M metagenome (GOLD analysis project Ga0115001, IMG submission 89869) | Marine microbial communities from western Arctic Ocean - ArcticOcean_MG_CB8_130 | ecosystem: Environmental > Aquatic > Marine > Oceanic | place: Arctic Ocean: Canada Basin | collected... | reverse complement strand
TGAATATTTTTTCAAAGTAGAAAGCCATTCATCACCATAGTGCGCAAATTTAAAAGGAGTTTGTTCTTTCTGAAGAACAGCCATTTCTCTAGCATGGTGACCCTCAAACTCAATTGTAAATCCCTTTCGACCTGACTGATTTGGTTTTCCCAATTTAATAAATCCTTTTTCTAAAAAGTAAGTTAAAAAATTCGGTTTTTCGACTTCACCCGTTGTAATGATGGGATTACTATCTATCTTTTCATATTCAGTAACTACATCTTTGATTTCAGCATCAATTAACTTATCTAATTCTGGTTTTTTTAAATTACCATCATCAAATGCATTGTAAGCTTCTTGTAGTTTAGGTGATCTTGGTAGACTTCCTACCGGTGTTTGTTTTATCATTCTTCTCCTTTTCCGGAGAAGAGCGAACAAAAGATTTAACAATTCTATTCATCTTCTCCTTTTTAGTACTTCGGCAAAACGCCAGGCGTACAATATGGTTCAAATACCCGGTTTTAATTTGAGAGTGTTTCAAAAAAAAACCACCGACTAAAGCGGTGGTCATATAAAATGATCGCTTTAGCAGGATTTATTAAGCGCTCCGCAATTTGTTTTAAATCAGCGCTGAAAAAAACTTACTTAATTAAAAGTTTATTGTCAATAACTAAATATACTGAAATTATTACAGGGATTACTTAGTTAGAGTTTTTAACTCTAAAACGTTTCCATGGGGATCTTCGATAAAAAACGTTTGTTGTTCCTCTTCTTTGTCTTTAAACCTTGTGTAAGGCTCATCTAAATATTTAATATTGTTAGCTTTTAAATTTTCTTTAATCTTTTCAAATATATTTTTTTCTAGATGTACCCCAAAATGAGGTACAGAAACTGAGCCCATATCAACATCATGTCTTTCTCTTGGAAGTTTTGTATCTGTTTTATGAAGCGTTAACTCGTTGCCCCAAAAATCAACATCAATCCATTTTCCTTCTTCTCTATTACCAAGCTTACAACCAAGTATATTTTCATAAAACTTAGCTGCGATACTTAAATTTCCTGCCGGGATAGCTAAATGGAAAGGATTGCTCATATAATGATGTTTTTATAAAGAGATCTTTCAATTTTGCAAGTATACATTATATACATATAGAGATGATTGACTATTTAAACTCAATAAAATCAAGAGATCCTGCAGCAAAATCAACTATAAGCTTAATTTTGACTTATCCTGGCATTAAGGCAGTATTTTTTCATCATATTTCAAATTTCTTCTATAAAGCGGGATTCGATTTAGTCGCTCGTATAATTTCTCAAACCTCAAGATTTTTTACAGGTATTGAAATACACCCAGGTGCAAAAATAGGAAAAAATTTATTTATAGATCATGGTATGGGTGTAGTGATTGGTGAAACATCAGAAATTGGAGACAACGTAACTATTTATCACGCAGTAACACTTGGCGGAATATCTCCGAGTATAGATACTGAATCACAAAGAAATGAAAAGAGACATCCTACAATTGGTAACGATGTAGTTATTGGATCAGGTGCTCAAATCATCGGACCTGTTATAGTCGGGAACTGTGCAAGGATAGCAGCTAACGCAGTTGTAGTTAATGATGTTGCAGAAAACACAACTATGGTTGGGGTTCCTGCAAAGGCAGTAAAAGTTGGAAACAAAGGGAAGTTCAGACCGTACGGAGTAGATCAAAAAGTAAAAGATGAGCAATAAAGATTGGGATCCCGAACTAACTCCTGAACAAAATTATATTTTAAGACAAGAAGGAACAGAATCTCCCGGTTCAAGCCCTCTGAACAACGAAAAAAGAGAAGGTACATTTCACTGTGTAGGATGTGGAACAAAACTTTTTGATTCAAAGACTAAGTACGAAAGTGGTTCTGGCTGGCCATCATTTTATGATGCACTTCCTGAAGTTTTTGAAATTAAAAAAGATATGCATATTGGTTATCCAAGAACAGAGTATCATTGTAAAAAGTGTGGAGGCCATCACGGGCATATATTTGAAGATGGTCCTGAACCAACTGGTAAAAGATATTGTAATAATGGGACTTGTTTAATATTTAAAAAAAAATAATGAAAAAATTTATTAGTGAGATTCAGTTAGTTGCTTTTTGTGGCCTTATTACATTTATATTTTTAATCATCTCATTAGAATTTTTAGAGTGGGCAGTTAAATTTTCTTTTTGGGATGGCACTTTAGGTGTTTTATATTCATCCTTAAATATATTTGAAAAGCTAGCAATTTTGTGGTTTTTAGGGACACCTCTTTATTTAATAAAAATAATATTTAAAAAATAATAATAATATTTCTACATACTGTTAACCAATGACAATATTCAAATCTAAAGAATCTATGGGGATGTTGTTTGCTATTCTTGCTTATTTTTCTTTTTCTTTGCTAGACGCCACTCAAAAGACTTTAGTAATATATTATTCTGTTTTTCAACTATTGTTAATTAAGTATTTTTTTGTATTATTTTTGAGTTTAATTGAATCTAGAAGAAAAAAAAATACTAGTTTTTATAAATCTAAAAATATTAAAATGCAGATTTTTAGAAGTGTATTATCCGTTTTTGAATCTGGTTTTTTTGTTTTATCTTTTAAATATTTATCTTTAGCAGACGCACATAGCGTTGGTTCATTGGCTCCAGTAATAGTAGTAGCTTTGTCAGCAATAATTTTAAAAGAAAGAGTATCAACCAAAACGTGGATAGCTATTTTTATAGGTTTCATTGGTGTTCTGATTATACTTAGACCAACTTCCTCAATCTTTGATCCCAAAGCTTTACTGCCCCTTGTTGCTGCTTTCGCACTGGGCCTATATCAAGTTATAACTAAAAAAGTTTCTGACTACGATCCAACTGAGGTATCTTTATTTTATACTTCAATTGTCGGTATCGTTATTATGTCTCTTCTAGCTTCAAGTTTCTGGAGACCAATTGATTCATCTTCGTATATTCTTTTTTTAGCTATCGGCGTATTTTTTTCGTTAGGAATATACCTTCAGATAATAGCTTTAAGCAAAGCTCGTGCAAGTATTATCCAACCATTTCATTACACTTTAATTTTCTGGGCAATAATTTTAGGATATATATTTTATGATGATATTCCTGATTTTTTTACACTCTTAGGTGCTTTAGTAATTACTATTTCAGGAATTTTTGTAATTAAACAGGCATCCTTAAAGTAAGAGAAAAAAATTATAATTCTTTCGATTTTATTCAATAAATTTTTTATTTACTTTTTGTACAACTTATCTTTCATATTTAACTTAAGTTTCTTTAATACCCTGAGATCTTGCCAACTTTTTTGTTCCCTTCTTAAATTTCTTTTTTCTTCAGCAACAGTAACTTTTTTTTTAAATCTTTATGTTTTTCTTTTGTTTTCATTAATTTTAGAATTAAGGTTTTTAAATAATATTAATAATTTTAATTTTAAAATAAAAATTAAGTATTTATTACGTGAATAATTACCTTTATATTTTCCACTTAAATGCACCTCTAATTATTGAAACCAATTAAAGACAAAATAAACAATAAGAGCAACTAAAGCATACTCAAAGAAAGTTTTCACTTTATTTAGATTTTTCTCACCTAATTTATTTTTAAGAAAAGCTCCTGAAAAGTGAAAAACTAAATGAACTAAAATAACAGCGATAGAGATACCTATAAGTGTTGCTTCAATAGAAAAGTTTTTATATCCAAAATAGCAACCAGCAATAAAGGTCAACCAAGATACTTTAGAAATTAATAATTTAAATATAAGAGCAGATTTTTTGTTAAATATGGAATGGGTCCTGATTAAAGAATAAGACCAAATTAGACCTACAACAAAGCTAAGATATTTAATAATCATATGATAGAAGTACGTTACCATTTTAACTTATGATTATAAAATCATTCATCGCAATAGGAGCCGGACTAATAAGCTTTTTATCTCCTTGTGTACTGCCTATTATACCTGGCTATATTTCCTATATTACTGGTAAAAAATTAGATGAAATTCAAAAAAATAGGAGAGTTGTTTTATTAAAAACAATTGTTTTTTCTCTAGGTTTTTCTGTGGTCTTTATATCTTTAGGTGTAGCCGCTTCTTTCATTGGCAATGTACTAATTTTTTTTGGAAAAGAATTAAGAATTGTAGCAGGTCTAATTATTATCCTTTTTTCTTTAAATCTTTTAGGCATTATTAATTTTAATTTTTTAAATCAGGATAAAAGGTTTGAAACTGGATCTTATAAAGACAGTTATTTTTTTCCTTTTTTAATAGGTGCCGCATTTGCTTTTGGTTGGACCCCATGCATCGGCCCTGTGCTAGGATCAATTCTTGCTCTATCAGCCTCAGAAGCTACAGTTATAAATGGTGTCATCTTGCTTTCAATGTACTCTTTAGGTCTAGCTATTCCATTTGTTTTATCGGGATATTATATGACAGTTTTTCTAAGTTCAAAAAAAGGATTTGGAAAATACTATGGAAGAATTACAAAAACTGGAGGAATTATACTTTTAATAACTGGTTTTCTAATTACCACTAATCAAATTCAAGTTATCAGTTATTATATTTTAACAACCTTTCCTTTTCTAATTAGTTTTGGATAATAGATTTTATATTTAAGAATTTAGTGTAGAATAACAATATGTATAAAAAATTAAGAAACTTCATGATAGATAGTGCAAATATAATGTTTGATGACTCGAAATCAGACATTAGATCACTGCCAAAATCTGTAAGGTTGCAAATACTTATAGTACTCTCTTTTGTCTGGACGACTGTTTTTAGTCTATATGTATTTACCTTAACTACTTTTATATGGGGGTGGGCTGGTTTAGTTATGGCACATATCGGATTGATAATAGCTGTATACATTACCTTTAAATTTTTTCATAAAGCAGACAAAGAAAGAAAAAGTGTTTTTGAAACAGGGAATTTTAATCCAGCTAAAATTTTTGTAGCTCTTTTTTTAGTATTTTTTATTTTTATTTTTACCAAAGGAATTGAAGTTATAGGTAGGACGCAGTCATACTCAATAGAATATGACGGACCAAAAAAAACAACTATTGAAAGAATAAAAGAGTTTGTTAAATAAACACATCTTAGACGAGTTAAAAACGATGTACTGCAAATATATTTATTTAGATTAAGTTAGAAAAAAACAAGTAAAACAGTTACGTCTAAATTTTCTTATCCACAAACCAAAAAACTCAAGTGTTAAGAATTCCAGATTTTTATCTACAAAGAAATTTGTTTTTGCTAAATTATTAATAGTTGTGAGAGTTCTTCTTTAATCTTTTAATAACTCATCAAGCTTACCGTCTCGATTAGCTTCTTGTAATTGATCGTTACCTCCAACATGGTGATCGCCAATAAAAATTTGTGGGATTGTTCTTGCGCCATTAGTTTTTTGTAACATTTCTTTAGCTTTTGCAGCATCTTTCCAAATATCAAATTCTTCAATTTCAACATTCTTACTTTTCAACAAAGCTTTGGCAGCGTTACAATATGGGCAATTTTCTCCAGAATACACGGTTACTTTTTTCATTTTTATTTTATATCACTTAATCTAATTTTTTGTTTTATTTTTTCTCTTCCTAGCTTAAATTTTTTTCTATGTTTTATACTTATTTTATGAGCTCTTTTCCTCCAAAGCCTAAAAGATGCAGGCTTTAAGTTCTTTCTCATAATTTTAATCACATCTGATTCTGATTTTCCTATTTTCTCCTTTATTTCTTCAAAGGTAATTCGATCAGCCCATCCAGCCCAAACAATCCAATTATCATCCTTAATATTTGGCTCTGGATTTTTAACTTTAGTTTGAGGAATTAAACTTTTTTTCTTCATATAAAAATATATAATTTATAAATGTTTCCAGTAGATTTTATAATTTTTTTACAAATTATTCTTTTTTTATTTATAACACCAGGACCACCTAGAGTAATCATAGTGTCACACACTATTAATTATGGCTTAAAAAATTCAGTCTGGACTGCATTAGGAGATATATCGGCTAACATTTGCCAAGGTATTCTTGTTGTTTTTGTTGTTGGAACTTTTTTAAAAGATAACCCTGAGACACTTAATTTTTTAAAGTGGGCTGGTGTTTTTTATATTATTTATTTAGCTTATGACACTTACACAGCCAAGATAGGAAGCATAAAATCAAAAAGTACTTTTACAAAATCAAAATTATCATTTTACAAAGATGGTTTTTTAGTTGCTGGACTAAGTCCTAAAGCTATAGTTTTTTTTAGCACTATTTTTATTTCCTTTATTGATTTTAACGGTAACTATTACATTCAATTCTTAATTCTAATGACAACGTATGTCGTTTTAGATTTTTCTACTTTAATGATTTATGGTTTAGCTGCTGAAAAAATTTCTAATTATTTAAAAAATAAACCAAAAACTTTAAATACAATTTCTGCGTGTGTACTAATTTTTATCGCTTTATTTATTGCGCTAAATAAAAGCTACTAGAGGTTGCTATCTTTTTTAATTCATAGTTAAATAAACCATTAGTTAATTAATAAAATAGGGGAAAATATGAATAAAATACAAAAACTTATATTGGTTCTTCTTTCTTCAATAACTCTATTGTTTAGTTCTGTTTCAACTTCATTCGCGAAAGTTGAAGGAGACACTATTACTTTAGGGTCTGCTATTTCTTTAACAGGTAAATATGCAACTAATGGAGAACACACTCAAAGAGGTTATGATCTTGGTGTTAAGATTATAAACGATGCTGGTGGTGTTAAAGTTGGGGGAAAAAAATATAAATTAGCCGTTAAGTATTACGACGACGAATCTAATTCTGCAAAAGCTGCTGCTCTTGCACAAAGATTAATCGAGCAAGATGGCATTCAATACATGCTTGGGCCTTATGGATCAGGTTTAACAATCGCAATTGCGCCTGTTACTGAAAAATTCGGAGTTCCTATGGTTGAAGCGAACGGAGCATCAAGAGCTCTATTTACTAAAGGTTATAAATATTTATTTGCAGTACTAAACTCTGCTGATCAATATTTAAACTCTGCAGTTGATCTAATGGCAACAAAGAAAAAAGGTGCAACAGTTGCTCTAGCTTTCGAACAAGATTCATTCTCACTTGATGTGAAATTAGGTGTAATGGATCGTATTAAAGCTCATGGCATGAAAGTTGTTATCGATGACGCTCTTCCAAAAGAGTTAAATGACATGACAGCTACTTTGCAAAAAGTTAAAGCTTTGAAACCAGATCTTTTAGTTGTTTCAGGTCACTCAAAAGGTGCCATGACTGCAATTAAACAAATGACCGATCTTAAAGTTGACGTTAGTATGTTAGCAATGACACATTGTGATGCTGCTGCAATTAACAAAAACTTAGGTGGCGGTGGAGAATACGCAATATGTGCTGCTCAATGGCATAAATCTTTATCTTACGAAGATGAATTCTTTGGAAGCGGAAAAGATTATGCAAAATTATTTGAAAGCATTTACAAGTATGATCCTCCATACCAAGCTGCTGAATCTTCAGCTGCTTTATTGGTTTTCAAATCAGCGTTCGAAAAAGCTAATAGCTTTGACAAAGATAAAGTTAGAGATGCTTTAGCTAAAACTGACATGAAAACGTTCTACGGTGGTATTAAGTTTAATAAATCTGGCCAAAACACTAGTAAGCCAATGGTATTGTTCCAAGTTCAAGATGGAAAAAACGCTGTTGTTGCACCAGTTAAATGGGCAGAAGCTAAACTAATCTATCCAATACCGAAGTGGGCAGATCGTAAGTAAATAATTAAATTTTAACCGCCTTATTATTTTTTAATAGGGCGGTTAATTTACCTGAGTTAAAATAATAAAAAAAATATATGATTTTACTACAAGCTCCTTTTTTAAATCTCCAAGCACTATTAGACGGCGTTATGGTCGGCTCTATATTTGCACTCGTTGCTTATGGGATGGCTTTAGTTTGGGGCGTGATGAATATTATTAACGTTGCTCAAGGAGAGTATGTAATCTTAGGAGGCTACATAACTTTTGGAATTTATAAATTAGGAGTATCACCCATTTATGGAATGCCGTTCTCATTCTTATTTTTATTTATCTTGGGCTATATTCTCTATCGTTTAATTGTCTTTCGAGTTGTCGATAAAGATATGTTTATCTCTATATTAGCTACTTTTGGCATAAGTATCATGATCCAACAATTTATGAATATGTTTTTTGGATCACAAGTAGAAACAGCTTTAACCGGCCTAGGCACTATTTTCTTTTTTGATGGAAACATAACGATTGCTCTTGTTAAAGTATTTTCATTTGTTATCTCTATACTTGGCGCAATAGCAGTTATCTATTTTATGAGAGTTTCAAAATTAGGTCGTGCAATTAGAGCTACCGCACAAAACCCAAGAGCAGCTAGAATTCTTGGTGTGGATACAGAAAAAGTTTACGCTTACACTTATGCTATCAACGCAGGTTTGTGCGGTTTAGCAGGATCTTTAGTTGCAATGACTTATACGCTCCATCCTTATATTGGATTACCTTACACGGTAAGATCTTTTATGATCGTTATTATTGCAGGATTAGGAAATATTCCTGGTGTGCTTGTATCGGGACTTGGTTTAGGTGCAATTGAAGAATTTTCAGCTTACTTAATTGGTTCAGAGTTTAGAATAGGAGTTATCTTCTCTCTATTAGTAATAATTTTAGTTTACAGAAGTAAAAAACTTGCAAAGAAAAGAGAATATTTAAAATAATGTTATCAGATAAAAAAGAACTAAGCGGTATAACTTTAATTATTCTCTTTGGGGTTCTTTCTCCAATACTTTTTCCAAATTATCGGATTCAGCTTTCAGAACTTTGGATTTTTATGGTTTTCGCATCTACTTGGAATATCCAAGGAGGTAAGATGGGCTACAATAGTTTTGGTAATATAATTTTCTTTGGCCTTGGCATGTATCTTTGTGCCTCAACTCAAATCGCTTATGCATTTGATTTAGCTGAATGGACAGCTGCAGGAGGAGTTAAAACATTTGTTCATACTGCTAGCCAATATTTTATAGGTTTACCTTTAGGTTTAATTATAGCTGGATTAGTTCCGGCATTAATCGCAGGGTTTTTAGGTTCATTAATTTTAGGATTAAGAGGTCACTACTTTGCTATCTGTACATTAGGAATTGGAATTGCAGCTGGAGAATTCGCAACAAGCGTAAGTATTTGGGGTGGTGGTCAAGGAATGACAGTACCTGTTTGGCCTAAAGTTGACGGTCAAGATTTAGATTTTTTAGGTGGCGGAATGAACTTTTTTTACACACTTAGTTTTCTTTTGTTCGTTAGTACTTTTTTTACTTTACGTTGGTTGTTCAGCACAAGGTTTGGATTAATTTTAACGGCTATTAGAGACAACGAAGACAAAGCTGAAGCAATGGGTATTCCAACAATGAGATATAAAGTTACTGGTTGGGTTTTTTCAGCATTTTTTATGGGTATAGCTGGAGGAATTTATGGAAACATTAATGGTTACATCGAACCAACCGAAGTCGCTTTTGCTGGAGCAACCTTTGGAGTTTACATGGTTTTAATGACAATCCTTGGCGGTAAAGGAACTTTATGGGGACCAATTATTGGTGCTTTAGTTTTTCAAGTCTTTAAAGAATTTTTTTGGACGTTCTTCTTAGGTTGGCAGTTAGTTGCTTTAGGATTTTTAATTATAGTGATTGTTGTTTTCTTCCCAGAAGGAATTATGGGTTGGCTTAGACAAAAAAAACCAGCTTGGTTTGGTGAGGTAGTAGATTCAAAAGCAAGATTGGCACAGGTGAAAATAAACACGAATGACTAATATTTTAGAAGTAAATAATGTTTCTAAATTTTTTGGTGGAGTTAAAGCCAACGAAGATATTTCTTTAAATATTAAACAAGGTTCAATTGTTGGTTTAATCGGTCCTAACGGTTCTGGTAAAACAACTTTATTTAACTCTATTGTAGGCACGCACCCAATTGACAAAGGTTCAATTAAATTTGAAGGACAAGAATTATCTACTATGTTAGTTGATAAGATTGCAACACTTGGTTTACTTAGAACTTTTCAACAAACAAAAATTTATGGTCAAATGTCTTGCATGATGAACATGAAGATTAGTAAAAAAGTTTCAAATGATTACAGTAGAATATTTGATAAATTACCAAAAGAATTAGACGAGGAAGCAGAACAAATTTTATCTTTTGTTGGTTTGTATGAAAAAAGAAACCTAAGAGCAGGAGAGCTTTCATTTGGACAGCAAAAACTTTTAGAATTAGCTATGGCACTAATGAACAAGCCTAAAATGCTTATGCTTGATGAGCCAACAGCTGGAATTAACCCAACGTTGATTAATGGAATTATAGATAGATTAATTAAAATTAACGATAAATATAAAATCACTCTTTTTGTTATTGAGCACAATATGAGAGTAGTGATGAACCTTGCTCAACATATCTTTTGTATGGCTCATGGAAAAATGCTTGCCAATGGTAAACCAGCAGAAATTAAAAATGATAAGCGTGTGATTGATGCTTATCTTGGAGCACATTAATGAGTGATGATAAAAATAAAATAAGAGGTTACGGCGAAGGTAAGACTAATACAGTTATTTCAGTTGATGACGTTGTAGAAAAATCTAGTCAAATTAAAGCTAAAGTATCTGATAGCGAGCTTTTAAAACTCTCTAATCAATCTAAGTTTTTGGAGATTAAAAACCTAGTGGCAGGTTACGGTAAAATGGAAATTTTACACAATTTTAATTTAACTTGCGGAGAAGGCCAATCACTTTGTTTAATAGGACCAAATGGAGCTGGAAAATCTACTGTACTTCACTCTATTTATGGATTTACAAATATTTTTTCAGGTGAGATTACAATTAACAATTCTAATGTAACGAAGTTATCACCTGCTGAAAAATTAAAAAATTCAGGCGTTGCATATATTTTGCAAGACAATTCAGTATTTCCAGACATGACTGTCGAAGAAAATCTTTTAATGGGAGGATTTATTAAAGATAATATTGAAGAATCCAGAGATTCTGCCAATGCTGTTTTAAAAAAATATACAAGATTAGGTGAAAGACGAAATCAAAAAGCAAAAGTTTTATCAGGCGGAGAGAGAAGATTGTTAGAGATCTCACGAGCCTTAATTATGAATCCAGATATTTTATTAGTAGATGAACCATCAATTGGTTTAGAACCAAAATATATTGATATGGTTTTTGAAATTTTATCTGACTTACAAAAAAATGAGAAAAAAACAATTCTCCTAGTTGAGCAAAATGCAAAAAAAGGATTAGAGTTTGCTGACATAGGTTATGTTTTAGTTTCTGGGGAAACAGCAATTGCCGGCAAGGGAGATGAACTTTTAAAAAACGAAGAAGTTGGTCGACTATTTCTTGGCGGTTAATGATCCATACCAAATCTTATTTACAAGGATTAAAATCTTTAATCGGTATACGTAGCCCTGCGTTAGCCTTAGCTGCAAGTTTCATTGCGCTAGGTGCAATCTTTAAACAGGCTGGCTTTAGTCTTGAACAATCCGTAGCTTCTAGTTTGTTCACTTATGCTTTACCAGGTCAATTAGTTATGACCGAGTCTTATTTACTCGGCGCGTCTTTGATT
>Ga0115001_10003544_pt1 | contig 11622 bp, 11 predicted proteins | sample ArcticOcean_MG_C_12_FD_89869 | JGI IMG/M metagenome (GOLD analysis project Ga0115001, IMG submission 89869) | Marine microbial communities from western Arctic Ocean - ArcticOcean_MG_CB8_130 | ecosystem: Environmental > Aquatic > Marine > Oceanic | place: Arctic Ocean: Canada Basin | collected... | reverse complement strand
CTTAATAAGCTCATTATCAACAACAAAAATGTTATATTCGTTAAAGGAATGCTCTAAAAACGGTGTCAAGTTCACATATTCAACATTATTATCAATATCGAAGTAGCTGCGTAGCTCGTGATGTGTTGTATTTACAGGCATTTTAGGTCTCCACCACAATTATGGCATAGACTCTTACGAAAGCAACAACTTTGGTGGTCTCTTTGTAAATTTAACCTTGCCAATTCGTATATTCATGATACCGTTGTAGTATTCTTCGCTAAAAAGTGCTTCAGCTTGAAACTGGTACAAGGTTTCCATATAGGCAAGCTCACTTTTAGCACCACAACTGCGGATTATCTCAAATTTGAACTTCTTCTTACCAAGTTTCTTGATATCTGCATTCAATCTGTCAGATGACCCTGTATATGTCTTCCAATCCGACTCTCCAATGAAGATTCTCTTACGTTTTTTACCTTTTAAAGGCTTTCTCCTTGTTTTCCTCTCAATCTGCTTCTTACCAATGTACTTCATACCTGATACAGTGTTAGTAATCAGGTAAACGAAGCCAAATGGGAGTTCATCCCACTCATCCTCACAAGTCCAATGACCAAGATCACTCATTACCACTTCTTATATGTGTCAGGTTACGATATTGATTGTATAATCTATTTATCCACATCATTTTATTTTAATGTCCTTTTAAGCCACAGGTAAATTGCATATACTACTAGTCCGTAAACTGTTGCTACGCTTACGTCAACTAAATGCTCTCGCATATTATAAATAAACTCTATACCTGTTTGTGCGTCATCTTTCATTAATACTTAGCACTTTTATTCATACAGGCATTGTAGATTCGCTCGAACCACTAATAAAATCAGATATAGCATCTTTCATACCTGTAACGTGTGGAGCTAATTTTTCATTTTCAGATGCTTTAGTAAAAACTTTATCAATCAAGTGTTTATTCTTTGTTATAGCTTGTTGAGCTTTTATAACTTTAGGGCCAGCAATTTTAGTAGCTGTTCTAACTGCTTTGGTACCCTTTATCATACCTTTTGCTACCACTCTACCTGCCTTACCTGTACCCTTTACAGTTTTTGCCCCTTTAGCAATATAAGCTGATAATTTACCACCCTTACCTATTGCATCACCTAAAATAGGTATAACAGATATAAGAGATAAAGCAGCCATCAAATATTTGCTTTTCTTTTCCTCAGGATCAGACTCTAATGCTGCTTCACCTGCATACCAAGCTGCGTTAGTAGCATCAGCTATCTCTCCAACACCTGGGATTAATCCAACAACATCTAAAGCTAAATGACCTACTCCAGTAGCTGCACGTGCAGTTGCATTAAATAAACCTTCTGTATAATATTCTTTAAACTTTTTCATATTACCACTTCTTACATGACCAATATCCAGCTGTCAACTTACTCTTCTTCTGATCACACTTATGACGTGCTCTAAAAGACTTACGAGCTTTTGGATTACTCTTACGGATTCTCATTGTTTTCCTTTTAGCAGATGTACCACCATGACCAAAATTGACTTTCTTTACATTCCCAGTCTTTGGATCTTTAACATAAACCTTAAACTTCTTAACATCACCTCTTGTAGGCTTATTAAGTGTTACTTTTCTACCTTGATACTCAGCATCTTCTTCTGGTAAATCTGAATAATCCTCAACAGCTTCCTCTGATGTAGCATTCATAAGAAGCTCATGAAGTACATCAGCAAGCTCTCTTGGTAGCGTAATGTCTACTGTATCTCCCTTACCCTCTAACTCTTCATCAGAAGCATTAGGATTAACGTATGTAGGGTCTGATTTGTAAAATGGTCCACCATATGGATTACCATCTGTATTAGGACCACCTGGAGCTAGGTTACCACCCTTTGTAAAATGTTGACCCTTAGGAGCTTCTCTAGCTTCTTTAACGCAATCATTAACACGCATTTTACCTTTCTTCTTTGTACCTATCTTTTTATATCCATCCCAGCACTTATCATCTATACGCTGTTCTTCACTTTCTTCATTATTCTTCTTCTTTTTCTTTTTCTTTAACCTCTGAAATATTTTACCCTTACCGAAGATTGAAACCGGTACACGTGCATCACCAGTTGCATAAGAATCACTAGATGTTGAGTTATTTGGTGAGAATCCTGAGCCATCACCACTAATACCAGCATCAGTTGTTGTTATACTCTCTTTAAAGTATTCTGCAAATTTAATAAACTCACTCATATTATTATTTAATGTAAATAGTTGATTTCTCTACTTTTGTATACATACTATATAGTGAATGGAGCAGCTACAACGTTATATAGAGGAAGTCGGTAAGGATCTTGTTCTAGATGATTTCAACATCAAGGAACAAAGCTTACGTCTACCTGCTCGTAAGCATTATTGGGTAGCTCGTCTGATTGAAGCGAAGATTGAACGTAATCAAACCTTTGAGAAGAAGAAACAACTTAAGCGTAACATTACTGTAGAGGTAATTGCCAACTCACCCGTTAAACTCTCACACGCATCTGCAGAACAAGCAGCTGAAAGGCATGAGTCACTTACTGCTTTAACAACCAGGCTTCAAGAGTTGGATATGATAATCCAATATTTAGAGAAGGTTGAGAAGGCAATGTCTGCGATGGGCTTTGATATTAAGAATGTTGTTGAGTTAATTAAAATGGAGCAGATGTAATGGCTATAGAATTTGATTATAAAAAGAGTACACCTAGACAACCCGGTAAGCTAATTTTAAAGTGTTCGGATATAGATCTATTTGAAAATATTCGTGAACATTTCTCTGTAGAAAATACAGGTGCAAGATTTGCAAGAGGTCGTGGTCGATTCGCTCCAAGAAGAAAATATGTCATTACTCCAACAGGTCAATCAGAGTTAGGATTGTACTGGGAAATTCGCCAGTACCTTATCAAGCAGCAAATTAATGAGTCAGTTGAAATATCAGCTGCACTTGCTAAAGCTCTTAAGGTAGGTCTTAACATTGAGATGGTAAACGACTTTAACTTTACACTTCGTAACTATCAGGAAGAGGTAATTCGTAAAGCACTTAAGCTTGGAACAGGTACATGTGTACTCGGAACTGGTGCTGGTAAGACTTTTACCACAGCCGCATTGATTGAAAACTGCTTTAGAGCTTCAAAGGATATGGATACTTTTAAATGCTTAATGCTTGTTCCAGATCTTGGTTTGGTTACACAGACATATGAAGAGTTTCTAAATTGTGGTACAACATACAAGCTAACAAAGTGGACTGGCAAAGATAAACCAGACCTTACCGCAAATGTAATCATTGCTAATATAGGCATCATTCAAAGCAGGTTTGAAGATAATGATTGGTTGAGGCATATCGATATACTTGTTGTTGATGAGTGTCATAAAATTTCAGCTGGTAATAAGATCTCAAAGATTGTTCAGCAAATTAAAACTCCTAATAAGTTCGGATTTACAGGAACACTTCCTGAAGATCAACTTAACAAATGGTCAATTATTGGTAAGCTCGGACCAGTCATTTATGAAAAGTCGAGTGCAGAGCTTCGAGATGAAGACTTCCTAGCTAATGTATCTGTAAAGATTCTTAATATTGGTTATGGATCTGCTGCACCTCGCTTCTCTGGACCAAATGGTTATAGAGATGAGTTAGAATATATTTATGAAAGTGAAAGTCGTAATCATATCATAACACAGCTTGTCAGTAAGCTACAAAACAATACACTAATATTGGTTAACCATATTGCTCATGGAGAGATCCTTGAAGAGTGCTTTCAGAAGTTTAAAGATAAGCAAGTCTTCTTTATTAGAGGTGAAGTAGATGTTGAAGAGCGTGAGAGAATTAAGAAAGTTATGGAGAAAGACTCTAATGTTGTCTGTGTTGCTATCAGTGCTATCTTTTCTACTGGTGTTAACATTAAGAATCTTCACAACATCATATTTGCAGCAGGAGGTAAGTCATTTATTAGAACAGTTCAGTCAATTGGACGTGGTCTCCGTAAGCATGCCGCAAAAGAGAAGCTAATCATATTTGACTTATGCGATCAACTCAAATATGGACAAGCTCATTGCGACAAGCGTAAGACCATATATGATAAAGAGAAGATTGAATACATAGAGGTGCAACTTAGTAGTTGATATCTTTAATAGCGTAGCTATAATTAAGTTATATATGAGTAAGACTGATAAAAAAGAGTACTACATTAAGCCTGCTGAGTTCAAGGCAAGCTTAAGCGCGTATTACGATACTGATGTACTTACTGATGACTTGGCTGAGAATATTAAGAAAATTGCATATGGTTTGAGCTATAATGGATCCTTTATTAATTACTCTTATAAAGACGATATGATTGGTGATTCATTAATTAAGATGTATGCAGCATTGAAGTATAAAAAGTATAAGTTTGAGAATAATTCAAATCCCTTTTCATACTTCACTACAATTGCATACCATGCCTTTATCAATCGAATTAAGAAAGAGAAAAAGCATCACCAGACTATTACTTCATATAAGGAAAAAATATATGATGAGTATATGAGCAATCCTGATAATACTCACGGGCATGTTTATGTGAAGCCTGTTGATGATGATTCCGACTATTAAAAAAAGTAAAGTTGCTATTTTTAGCGATCTTCATCTTGGTATACATTCCAATAGTACTGACTGGCATAGCTATGCCATGGACTGGGCGCTTTGGTTTCGGGAAGAATGTCGTACTAAAGGTATTAAAGATATTATATTTTGTGGTGACTGGCATCACAACCGCTCTGAGATATCCGTTAATACTCTTCAAGTATCTGCAGATATCTTAGACCTATTTAAGGAGTTTAATCTTATTGCTATTACTGGCAATCATGATATTTACTATAAGCATAGGACAGATGTTAACTCACTTTCTATTTTCAGGAATAGACATAATGTAACTGTACTCGAACAGTATCAGACCATGGAAGCCTTTGATAAGAAGCTCTCTTTCTGTCCATGGAATACACCTACAAGTGTTATCGAAGAAAGTGATGTAGTATTTGGTCACTTTGAAATTGAAACATTCAAGATGAATGCTTTCAAAGTATGTGAAGAAGGTGTAAGTATTAAAGACCTTCTTAAGAAGTCTTCCTTAATTATATCTGGTCACTTCCATACCCGTCATGAAAAGCAGTTTGGTGCTGGTACTATTTTATATGTAGGTAATCCATTCCATATGGATTTTGGTGATGCTGGTAATACAAAAGGTTACCACATCTTAGATCTTGATACAATGGAGTATGAGTTCTTTGAAAATACAGTATCACCTTGCTACGAAAAAATTTATTTAAGTGAGCTTGTTGAAGTAGGTGATATTACACCAATTATTGCAAACAAGATTAGAAATAATATTGTTAAACTTAAGATTGATAAGAACATCTCACAAGAAGATATGGATATTCTATCTTCTGTTGTAGCAAAACTCAAGCCTGAGCAACTGTCAGTTGATTATGATATTAACTTTAATAGAATACTAGATAATAGAGATGCAGTTGAGGATCTTTCAGGCGTTAATATTGAACAAGCCATTGTAGAATTTATTGATACAATGGAATTAGATAATGCAAAAGAGGTTATTGACTATACACTTGGTCTATACGAACGTTGTAAGCGATGAAAAAAGTTAATTTTACCAGAGTTGCTATCCAGCACTTCCTTTCAGTAGGTGAAGAGCCAATAACAGTTGATTTTACTAAAGGTCTTCATGTTATAACAGGTACAAATAAAGATAAGCCAGATCGACGTAATGCGATTGGTAAGAGCACCATTGCAGACTCTATTTACTTTGCTATCTTCGGTGATACGCTTCGTGAGCTAAAGAAGGATCTTATACCTAATAACATTACAGGTGGTAAGACACATGTTGAGTTAGACTTTGAAGTTGTATTACCAAAAGAGACTATACAATATAAGATTGTACGTACTTTAAATCCTTCAAAGGTATTTATTTTTAAAGATGGTGTAGATATTACTCGTGATAGTATTGGTAATACGAATAAGTTTATTTGTGATGTAACGAGTGCTACACCTTCTATCTTTCAGAACTGTGTTATTATGACAGTTAACAATGCAGTGCCTTTCATGGCAAAGAGTAAACTTGAAAAGCGTAAGTTTATCGAGGATATATTCGGCATGGAAGTGTTCAGTCAGATGTTAACTCAACTTCGTGTTGAATATAACGAAATAAAACGTGATCATGATATTGAAGTAACTAAACTTACAGAGATTAAGCATCAACTAAATAACTTTAATAAGCAGAAAGAGGCTATAATAAATAAGCGTATAGAAAAGAAGCAACTATATATTGAGCGTAAGAATAATAACACTGAAGAGAAAACTAGACTTATAAGTAGGTTAGATGAATTTAAAGATCAAGACACTTCTGAAATTGAAGGTACAATCAACACCCTTAAAGATAAGCTTAGTTTTATTGAAGGTAAAATTGGTGAAAAGATTGCAGAAGTTAGTACAAAGAAGGCAGAGCTCTCTCATAGTAAAGCAACTTATAGTAAAATTGGTACTGATGAAGCGGAGTGTCCAGTATGTTTACGTCCAATGGATGATCATGATGTAGAACATCTAGTAAATGAGAAAGCAGATCTTAAAGATAGACTTATTAAATTTGGAGCTGATATTAAAGGCATTAGTGAAGTTCTTGAAAATGCAAAATCTATAAAGACTGTAGTTCAGAATGCTATTAGTAATAATACAAATAAACTGTCTGAAGCTAAATTAGCTAATCAAAAGCGTGAAAGTCTTAATCAACGTATTAGTCAGCTAGATGAATGGCTAGCAGAGCTTGAAATTGATCTTAATGCTGTTGATAATACTGATACAGACTTCGATATACTTATTAATCAAACTGGTGATCGGTTAACTGAAACAGAAGCAGCAGTTGAATCATTGAGAAAGTCTCTCGCTAATCTAGACCTTGTTAAGTACGTTGTATCAGAAGAAGGTGTTAAATCGTTTATTGTGAATAAGCTACTTGAACTTCTTAACAATAAGCTTTTAACATATTTACGGCAGCTTGATGCTAATTCGATTTGTATATTTAACGAGTACTTTGAAGAAGAGATTACAAACGAAAAGAATAAAGTATGTTCATACTTTAATTTCTCTGGAGCTGAGCGTAAGGCTATTGACCTTGCTTGCCTGTTTACATTCTCTGATATGAGACGTTTACAAGGTGGTGTTAAGTATAATCTTGCTATCTATGATGAGCTGTTTGACTCATCCTTCGATGAAAAGGGTATTGAACTAGTAACACAAATACTTCAAGAGAGGACTGAAGAGCTTGATGAATGCTCAATTGTCATCTCACATCGTAAAGAATCTATTAAAGCTGTAACCGGAGAAGTTGTTTTTATTGAAAAAGAAAATGGCATATCGCGACGAGTAGATTATAATGAACAGTAGCATATATATTTAAGATGATTGGAACTAACCCTTTCCCTAAACCATTTGGTTCACCACTTGCAAGTCCATTCTCAGGTCCACAAAAGAAACCAAAGAAAGCCGAACCTCGTGAGCAATCACTACCACGATTTGTTAACTACCTAGCTGACTATTCCGGATGCGGTCATTGGCGTATACTTTGGCCTGAGCAAGTCATTAATATGACGCAGCGAGGTATTAGTCAATCCACTACAGCAATGGTAGCTGATCCACGTTGGTATCAAGGGGTTAAGTGTGTTAAGCTTCAACGACAAGCTTCAAAGTCACAAGTAGATTTTGTTAAGCATCTTAAGAAGGTGCAGCAAGAGCATGGATTTAAGATCATCTATGAGGTTGATGATGTTGTATTTCGTGAAGAAATTCCAGACTATAATAAGTTTAAGTTTGCATTCGATACAGCTGAAGTTCGTGATAACTGTATTCAGATTATGGATCTGGCTGATGAGATTACCGTTACATGTGACTTTATGCGTAAGCTCTTTCAATCAAAACTTACCAATAAGAAGATAACTGTTATTCCAAACTTTGTGCCTAATAACTGGATGGGATATCTATTCAATCGAGGTCGAGTTCAGCAAGCACTTGAAAAACATAAAAAGAAGCCACGTATTCTCTATACTGGCTCTGGTGCTCATTACGATGTTAGTAATAAAAATGGTGGTGTAGATGATATGTCAGCTGTTAATGGAGTTATTCGTAAGACTGTGAATAAGTATCAATGGGTTTTTGTTGGAGCATTCCCACCACCACTAGCAGATCTTGTTAAGGCTGGTAAGATTGAGTTTCATGCATGGAAAAGTCTTCTTGATTACCCTAATTTTATCGCTAATCTAGGTGCACAGCTGATGGTAGCTCCTCTAACCGTTAATAACTTCAATAACTCAAAGTCAGATATTAAGTTTATTGAAGCATGTACATTAGGTATTCCATGCCTGTGTCAGGATATGCATACATATGAAGGCGCGCCTGATGATCTCAAGTTTAAAACACCAGAAGAGTTTGAAGAGAAACTTGATTGGATTGTAAACTACAAAAATCGTAAGAGGTACTTTAGAAATATTGGTCAACTACGTGATATTGGCGCCGCTCGGACTCTAGAACTTAATGAAAACGTTGGAGCACATATGGAGGCTCTTATGACTGATTATGGGTCACCGAAGCGTAAGTATCTTAAGAGGTGGAACCCTTAATACGGCTTGCCTTTTAAAGGAACACCGGTATAATTATTATAGATGTATCGTAATGTTGTATATAATGGCCGTGAAGGTACTGTAACCTTATTTGGGTGGGATAAAGATGGTAATCGAACGCGTGGTGAGAGTTCGTTCGAACCTTATCTCTATACAGAAGATCCACGAGGTGATAAGACTTCTATTTTTGGTACTAAAGTTAAGAAGCGTACATTTAATACTGGGTATGATCGCTATAAGTTCATTAATAACTCTGGTGTAAAGAGATTATTTGAGAATGCTCCACCAATTCAGCAATTTCTTCTCGATATGTATTGGAAAGATAATGAGAAGCCTGAGTTTACTAGTCATCCTATTAAGTATTGCTTTATTGATATTGAGACATACTCGGTTGATAGTTTTCCAGATGTAGATGATCCTACTCATGTTTGTAATGTTATTACTTGTTGGGATAACTTCAGTAAGAAGTTTCATACGTTTGGTATTAAGCCTTATACAGGTGAAGGTCGTGAAGATCTTGTATATACTTACTGTAAGAGTGAGCGTGAGATGTTTATCGCATTCCTTAAGTACTTTGAAAAGCAGTATCCGGATATCTTAAGTGGTTGGAACTCGGAGTTCTTTGATATTCCATATATTATTAATCGTATGGAGCGTATACTAGGTCAAGAGTATGTTGATAAGCTTTCACCTTTACGTAATGTTTACTTTAGAATGAAGCTTGGTAAATTTGGCCAGGAGCAAAAGCGTTACTACTTTGATGGTGTAGCTAATCTTGATTATCTTGAGGTATATAGGCGCTTCTGTCTTAAGTTGCGACCATCTTATAAACTTGATGCTATCGGTGAGCTTGAGCTTGGGCAGAAAAAGATTGACTACGAAGGACTTGCTCTTCACGAGTTAGCTGATCAAGATTGGAATAAGTTTATCGACTACAACATTCAGGATGTTAACCTGCTCGTCGAGTTAGAGGAGAAGCTTCAATATATGCCCTTACTTCGAATGCTATCATACGTCGGTCTAACTACGCTTGAAGGTGCCATGGGTACTATTGGAGTTATTAATGGTGCATTGACTATTCGAGCACGTAATCGAGATGAAATTATTGCTACATTCGTTCGTGGGGGTAATAAAGATCATAAAAATCCAGGCGCATATGTCGCTGAGCCGAAACGTGGGTTCAAAGAGAATGTTATCTCTTTTGATGCTAACTCACTATATCCTATGGTGATGATCTCTCTTAATACCTCACATGAAACTAAGATTGGTAAGATTGTGAATAATGATGGTAATGAGGTTACCATTCAACATACGTCTGGTAGAGAGTTTAAACTTAGTAAGAAAGACTTTGTTAAGTTCTTAAAAGATGAAGAGTGTGCTCTTGCAAAGTCAGGGTTCTTATTCAGTCAGAAGAAGCAAGGCATCATTCCGGAGTTTTTAGAGTATTACTATAATAAGCGAGTCATTATTAAGAAGGAGTTGTTTAAGTGTTTGCAGGCTGAGAAGAAAGATCCGGGTAATATTAACCTTAAGTATGAAGTAGAACGTCTTAATACATCGCAAATGGTTATTAAGATTTTAATTAACTCTTGTTATGGGTATATGGGCAATAAAAATGCTCCTATTGGTGATGATGATATTGCTGCTTCTGTTACTCTAACTGGTCAGGCTGTTATTAAGGAGTCTAATAAGCAGCTTAAGAAATATATTCGTGATAATATCACTACAGAGATTAGTGATCATGACCTTGAAGAGTGTATTATCTATAATGATACAGACTCATCTTATATATCTATTACTCCTCTTATTGAAAGTGGTATTAAGTTCTGGAAAGATAAAGAGAAAGGTCTTATTCATGAGGATACCTATACTGAGATTCAGAAGATTGAGGATTACCTTAATACAGGGATGAAGACGTGGGCTGAAAAGTCTCTACTAACTAAAGATCCGCGATTTGTATTCAAGCGTGAGATGATTGCTGATATCGGATTGTTCTTGCAGAAGAAGCGATATGTACTACATATCCTCGATGATGAGGGTATTAAGGTTGATAAGTTTAAGTATACAGGTGTTGAGGTTGTTCGTACTACAATGCCAGATGCTATTAAGCCTTATGCTAAAGGTATCATTGAAACCATGATGACTACAAAGTCACTTGCTAAGACTAATAAGATGTTTAATGAAGCATATGATACTTTTAAGACTCTTAAGCATGAAGAATTAGCATTCGTTATGGGTGTTAAAGGATATGAAAAGTATTCTAATCAATGTAATGAATGGCGTACTGTAAAAGGTATGCCTGTACATGCAAAGTCAGCTTACTTCTATAATCAGATGCTTAGTAAGCTTGAGACTGGTAATAAGTATGAGCACTTATCCTCTGGTGATAAAGTACGGTTCTTATATATTGAACAACCTAATAGATATGGTCTTGCATCAATGGGCTTTAAGTATGATTGGCCAGAAGAGTTTAACGAGTCTTTTAAGATTGACTATGAGAAAATGTTTGATAAGATTCTCTTTCAGTCTATTGCTCGTTTTTATGATAATGTTGGTTGGAATATTCGTAAGCCTTCTGAAAATGTAAAGACAGAACTTTTCGACTTATTTGCATGATCTATTTGCATAATTTGTAGAGTAGTGTAAATAACTATATGAGCGAAAGCTATCTTGACAATCCAAACCACGATGAAACGGTAAAAGAGCATCCAGCTTTTCGCCGCGGTAAACTTAAAAGTACTGTATTCTTTCTTAAGCTAATTAAAGGCGCGATTGATGGCAGTGATCCAGGTGATGGAGAACTTGGATCACCACAACTTCAAGCAGCACGTGAAGCAATACTTGGTTTAGTTGCATCTCTTGAACATGCTTCTGGTAAATCAACTTACCTTTCAAAGAATGCTCAAGAAGCACTTGCTGCTGCAAGAGCTGAAGTAGCTAAAATTCCACGTTTTAAG
>Ga0115001_10003532_pt1 | contig 11644 bp, 6 predicted proteins | sample ArcticOcean_MG_C_12_FD_89869 | JGI IMG/M metagenome (GOLD analysis project Ga0115001, IMG submission 89869) | Marine microbial communities from western Arctic Ocean - ArcticOcean_MG_CB8_130 | ecosystem: Environmental > Aquatic > Marine > Oceanic | place: Arctic Ocean: Canada Basin | collected... | reverse complement strand
TTAGTGGTTGAGTACCCCCTTCGTACTAAGGCAGTACTAAGGTAGTACTACCCCGTTTAGAAGGTCAAAATATATTCCGGCACAGACAAGTTAAAGACAACTTTAAGACAATTTCAAAGATATTATATATAAAGGAGAAGAGAGAGAAAAGAAAGAGAGGGTGGTAATAATGTAAGAAAGAAAACAACATCATTAGATAGAAGAGAGACGCAACGAAAGATTGCATCATTTTAATTTTAATTTATAAATACAATAATACGCAATACATTACTAGTTTAATACTAATCATAACTAGAGCGCTACTGGTACCTAGTACGGATCATTTTTTTCTGACTATTTTCCATTTTGAGGCGTTCGTTATAGAAGCGACTATTTCGCAGTCGCCTTTGCTGCTGCTGTTTGTTATCGAAGAATCCGGTGTAGAAGGACATAATAAACAACAAAGAAAAATATTCTTAACGTCTTCCACTTTGCCGCTATTTTCATTGGCTAACATATTATAGTCTTGCATCATATGGACGCCTCCTTTTTGGTTTGCTAAATCGTTCAACGTCAATTTCAAACTACTTCTCATTTCTAGGCTTAAAAATATGCACCATAATTTATAATTATCCAATTTTAAACCTTTCGCTTGATCTTTCACGTGATACCCGAAGCAGTCATGCCTTCGCCTTTGCGGCAAACAACACGGGAATAATACAATCGCGGTATTATTATTCCGATTTCTCAAATGAGCTCTCCGAAACAGCTCGATGGCTACTCTCGATAAATCGCCGCATAAATGAACTCCAACGAGAAACACAAACTCTCCATTCGCGCAAGCACTATCGACAATCTCGTGACACTCATCCGACTTCAAATCTAATCTATGAAACCGAACGTTATTCGTCTCTTTCGCTCGCAAGTGCGTTAAATCGACTTTATTCGATATATCAATCATATCAACACTCGCTCTCGGGTATTCAAACGCTAACAATAAACTCAAGAAACCTTTTCCTGAACACATATCAATAAACCGTACTTTATCATCGCACTCATCGCTACTATTCCGGCCACTGCGCTCTCTCTTCTGCATGATCTCCCTCACTCTGTACAAACACGCGTACGCTTCGTCGATTTCTTTCACGAAAGTCGACTTTCGTCTCCAAGACAAGAAATCGTCCGAAAATCGCATCGACTCGCACAATCTCGTCCGCACGAATTCATTTACGTACTCGGAATACGCTCTCCCATTCGATACGTTCTCTAGAACTCTCTCCAGCTTGTTCTTCGGATGCATCGCTTTGCTTTATTTTACAGAAAACTCTCTCAATCTCTCTCTCTCTTAATCTCTCTCAACATCCAAAACAAACTCCTTTCTCTTTCTTGACTGTTTGTCAACTGTTTTCGAATACGGCGCTCGATGACGGACTCAGAAAAGAGATTCGCGAAAAAAAAAACGCAAACGTGTTCGAATTGAATCAGTGAGCGCCGTCTCTGCGTGTTCTGGTTTCGCGTGCCGACGGCGACGTTGACCTGTTTCTATAACGCGATAAATTGGACGCGCGTGCGTTTTTTTGAAAGGAATGATTTCCCCACAAAAACAAAGGACCAGAATTTTCGATCAAAACGAGATGTCGCTCTTCGCGGTGAATAACGCGTTCCACTTAGGAGCGTACCAAATCGCAATAAACGAGGCATCGGAAATAGAGGAACAGTTATCGCAGCAAGAGATGATCGAGAGAGATTGTATCGTGTATCGCGCGTATATCGCGTTAGGGTCGTATCAAGTACGAAACGAGGGTCGTTTTTGGCTTTCGGAATTATTTTCATCTTTTCCTTTTACTGTTCTTCTTTTCTTTCGCGTTGTTCGCGATTGATTTTGTTCTTTAGCGCGATCTGTGTAGTGCGCTCGCGCGCGTGAGTATGATTTTATGTGTTATTGACAGCTTTTTATGTTTACGTTTACGAATTAGCTCGTGCTCGATGAGATTTCGGATGACTCTTCGTCGCAATTGATTGCAGTGAAATCGCTCGCGATATATTTATCGAACGAATTAGAGCGAGAACAGATATCGATAAAGATGAAGGAGATGCTCGAGGATTCGGCGATTGCGCAAAACGCGACTGTTCAGTTAATAGCGGCGCAGATATTCGCGAAGGAAGGGGAGATGGTGGAAGCGATGAGGTGTTGTTCGAGTATGTTGTCGTTAGAGTTGTGCGCGTTTATGGTTAATTTGTTATGCTCGATGGATCGAGCGGATGTGGCGGAGAAGACTTTACAGAAGATGGTGCAGATCGATGACGACGCGACGTTGACGCAGTTGGCGACGGCGTGGGTGAATGTTGCACTCGGTGGGTCGAAAGTGCAGGATGCTATGTACGTATATCAAGAGCTTGGGGATAAGTATACTTGGACCGTGAAGTTGTTCAACGGAGCGGCGACTTGCGCGATGGCAATGGGAAGGTTCGAAGACGCCGAGAAGGAACTTTTGGAAGCGTTGCAAAGAGATTCGAAAGATCCGGATACGTTGCATAATTTGGCCGTATGTGCGTTGCATTTGGGGAAACCTGCAACGAGGTTTTTTAATCAATTGAAGACGCTTGCGCCGAAACCAGGGGCGATTACGAAGCTCGAAGGTTTGGAAAAAATGTTCGATAGCGCTGCGGAACAAACGGCGTAGACATATATTATAAAATTTTGTATTTTGAAAAGTATTTAATAGCCACTCCTATTGTTATTCCGAGCTTTCACTTATGATTGTTTCGATATCTTCGTCTTGAATCGTCAAGCCGACAAGTAAGTTTCTCGCATCGAGTACTCCGGACTTGGATAAATCCGCGCAAACGATATACACTCTACGACAGCCATTTGCGAGGAGAACCATGCAATCTTTTAAAGACGTCGTATTTGGATCCACCGATTCAAACGGTTGTTTGATAAAAGCGTGATGATTATCGTCGATCGACTGTTGTTTTCTTCGCATTGAACAAGCAAAACTCAAAGGACCGTTCTTCAGCAAAGATAGATTTTCGATGCTCATTCCGCGCAAGTCAGCGGAATTTAAATCACCTCTCACGTGTACATTGTTGAACACTCGCGGTGAGACGAAAGAATTTGGTGTAGTTGTCACCCATGCTACAGAAACTTTATCGAGTAGCGAGGGAAAAAAGTCAAGCGTCGAATAGGAGTGAAGCGTCTCGTTATTTGGTACGAATAAAGTTTCGTCTCTTTCCACTGTTTCACCGCTTTTCAAAACCGTGAATCCTTTCCTGTATAACTGAGGCACGTCGCTTAACATTACATGTGATAACGCTTCTTGCACAGCTGGTAACGCATTCAGATATCTTATAATATCCGTGCAAGACAAAACTGAGTGTTGCGCATGACTCCTTCCCGCGCAATTTTCAATCAAGCATCTATGTGCTCTTGGGATCAAGGATATGTTTTGCAAGATCGAAAACAACGTAGAAGAATCTTTTGCAACAATTTTAGCGCGAGCGGAATGCGTCAATCTTTCCAACAACGACTTGACTGTCGCGGTGAACGTTTTAGTAACCGGATCGGTGTCTTCGCCTCTTCCGCTCGATAAATTGTCGTCGTACGGACATCCAAACCTCGATACGTCCCCTGGTTTCAACCCAAGCTGTACAAAAGCGGGCGCTTCTGAAGGATTCGAGTTTCCTTCGTTCGAACACGAAAACGGTTCCTCTCTTCGTTCTCTTAAAAAACCAGCCGCGTTTTCAAAGAAAACGAGCAGTATGTTTTCGATAGATACGAATCCATGAAATTTGTTTTGACCGCCGATAACATCTAAAATAGGCAGCGACAACACGTCTCTCTGGCGCATTGCGCGTAAACACTCTCCCTATGCATACATAAGCAGTCAGTACTTCGACATTTATTTTATGAAAGAAAGCAAACAATACGAGCAGCGGATATAAAAAAAATACGCACTAAAGTATCCTGCAAAGTTGCGTGCGCGAGCGCGATCGGTTTCTCTAATCCTGGAAACAAAGACTCGCAGTCGCACGTTCTAACATCGAGCGCGGCTTTTATCACCTTCTTCGCGTGATCCATCGTTCGCTTTATTTTTATCGCGCACGCGGTGCCGAAAAAAGTCAAGCGTAATAAATTAAATCAAGATCTCTCGTTTTTTTTTCTCTCTCTCCTCTCCCTAGATTCCTGCTGGCTACTTAAAATTCTATGCACTCGCTTTGAACAAAAACGTTAAAACGACATCCATTCGCGCGCTTTCGTGCACGCACCTACTCCATTAAAAGACTTTTCGTTCAAGAGCGCGTCGTCGCTACGAAAGTACTGCGAGATCGATCGTTTTCCATCGCGCGACGGAGACCAGTGCGCTCAGTAAAACGACTCTCTGCCTAGATTCCTGGCTACTTAAAATTCTATGCACTCGCTTTGAACAAAAACGTTAAAACGACGTCCATTCGCGCGCTTTCGTGCACGCACGCACCTACTCCATTAAAAGACTTTTCGTTCAAGAGCGCGTCGTCGCTACGAAAGTTCTACGAGATCGATCGTTTTCCAGACCAGCTGGCTCAGTAAAACGACCACAGTAGACAAAACACGAAACCTTTATCCGCTCGGCGCAAGAAGTCAAAACGTTTTATTATTCACATGGACACAAGCTCACAAGGAAGACAAAATTCAAAAACTTTTGAAGGTCATTTATTTCGAGCGCGAATAAAGTGAATAATAAACGATGCAAAACACGAACGATAACGAACGAGAACGCAGCAGACTCGCGGGAAAAGAAACGCACTTTGTGTATTCGCTTCCGACTCAAAACTTGCAAGCGTGCGCTCGAGTGAATGAAACGAACGATTGCGCAGAAAAGTTGGAAAACGAATTGGATTTTGAAACGTTCTCGTTCGTGAGAGATGCGGGAAGACGCTCGAGGAACCAACGTAATCGATCACAATTTAAGGAAGGATTTCAGAGACTGCAAGCGCAGTATTGCGAAGTTCATCAGGAGATGTCGCACGGTGGCGATAAAGCGAATGCGAGCGAACGAACGAACGATGGAATGGTCTCAGTGAAAGCCAGAGTTTTAGCGATGAAGAGAGAGGGAGATGATGAGAGCGAGAGGTTGACGAGAGAGCGCGAGGAACGGAGAACGAGAGAACGACGACAGCGAGAGAATGGTGATAATAATAATAATGATAATAATAATAATAATGATAATAATAATAATAATAATAATGTAGAGATTGGATTCGATGATGATGATGATGATGATGAGATGTTTGCGAATGTGGATATAGATGCGTTGGCTACGAAACAAATGGAACGGCAGCCTTTGTACGTCGCTCGCGCGAGTCCGATTTTGAATCAGCCACAACAAATGCAACAAATGCAACAACAACAACAACAGCAGCAACGAGTAGTGGTTACGAATATACCAGTAGTTCTTGCTACGAATACTGTTCCGCACACAGTCGGCGTTGGTGTAGATAAGAGCGAGCTTTGTTGGCCTCCGTCGTTGGATGGGAGCGGTTTGGATTGGGTGTGCGAGCACGGTTGCGCGTTGCGCCAATGCGAGAAGATTTCGAATCATTTCAACACGCTTCAATTTCTCATGAATCCAATCATTCACAGACTAGAAGACGACGAAGTTATGATGAAGAATGTTGAACGCAAGAATTTAGAGAAGAAACGGAAAGAATTTGAAATGATTCAAGGCTTTGTTAGTGGAGAAAATACAAACGCGACGACTTCGAACAACGCCTTTCAACAAAACAACAACATCAACTTGAATAACATGAACATGAACAATAGTAATAGTTCATTTCCTCAACATAACAATAACAATAATAATTATTTCGAAAACAACTTACAGCCGCCGCAGCAGCAGAATAATAATAATAACTTCCAACAACAACAACCCGAGCAACGCTATCAAAACAACAACAACAACAACAACAACGAGTGGGTTCAAAATAATAACGCGAGGGATAACGATTTCAACAACAACAACAACAATAACTTTAATAACTTTAATAATAATAATAACGATTTTCAAGCTGAATGGGACGAAGAAGGAGGTGATATTGATTTAGAAAACTTACCCAGATTGGGTCTCGGCGCAAATGGTGGGCAATCGGCAATCCCAGCAGTTCAATGCAAAATGTCCGAGGCGGACGATAGAAAGTGGCAGCAAATGGATTTCCCGTGGTCCAGAGATTGCTTCGACGCGTTACATAACTCCTTCGGCGCACAGGATTATCGAGGATTACAGTTACAGTCGATTAACGCGTCCATGTCTAAGAAAGATACGCTCGTTTTAATGCCAACAGGAGGTGGAAAAAGTTTATGCTACCAACTTCCCGCGGTCGTTTGCGCGGGCACGACTATTGTCATCTCTCCGTTGGTTTCTTTGATTCAAGATCAATTGGCTAATCTGGAGCAAATGTCAATTGAGGCTGCGTTCCTTGGCGCCTATAACGCAGTTAGAGACAAAGAGGTCTATAATGATTTGCAAAGTTCTGAAGCGCCGACGACGAAGTTGCTTTACGTAACCCCAGAAAAGCTTTCGATGAGTCCAAAAATAATCAACTTGTTGAAGTCGCTGCATAGAAGAGGATTTTTACAAAGGTTTGTTATCGACGAGGCTCACTGCATCTCTGCTTGGGGCCATGATTTCCGAAAAGACTATAAAGAGCTTCGCGTATTGAAGCATATGTTTCCCGATATTCCCGTCATGGCTTTAACCGCCACGGCTACCGTTCGCGTTCAAGACGATATAGTTCACCAGCTCGGTTTACCAAATTGCGTGCGTTTTTTCTCGACGTTTAATCGAACAAATATCATATACCAGGTTCGACCGAAGAAGAGCGATAAATCCACCATTGATGAGATGTTGACCATGATTGATAAGAACGGGTATGTTGATAGCCGCGGTCGCGTAGAATGTGGCATCGTCTATTGCTTTTCAAAAAATGACTGTGAGAAGTTAGCGAACGCGTTGACATTGGAGCGAAATAAAGATGTCAGGTTTAGAAATGGTATCAAAGCTTTGCCTTACCATGCCGGTCTTGACGAAGTCACACGAAAAAAGCATCAAGAGGCTTGGACAAACGACAAGTGCAACATCATCTGCGCAACGATTGCGTTTGGTATGGGAATTAACAAGCCAGATGTGAGATACGTCTTCCATCATTCAATGCCTAAATCGTTAGAGGCTTATCACCAGGAATCTGGACGAGCAGGCCGAGATGGCGAGAAATCACTCTGTGTACTCTTTTATTCTTGGGGAGATGTAACCAAAGCGCGTTCGATGCTCGAAGATTCGGCCAAGAAGGATGAGGCGCCTTTAGAAGTTAAAATGAATAAGCTGGAATCGTTGGCGTCGATGTGTACGTACTGCGAAAATACTGCAGATTGCCGTCGTACACAACTTTTACGCCATTTCAATGAAGATTTTGATCGTAAAAGATGCAAAGGAATGTGTGATTGTTGTCAGTTGCGCCTAGTTAATGGCCAAAACTGTTTCGTGAAGAAAGACATGTCAAAATATGCCCTAAGTCTGATTTCAATCGTAAAAGATACGTCCGCGCAAGGCATCGCAATGGGCTTACTCATCGACGTTTTCCGCGGATCGAAGGCTAAAACTGTTACTGATAAAAAATACGATCGCTTACCTGGTTTCAACGGCGCGCAAGGGCTTACAAAGTCTGAATCCGAACGATTGGCGAGATACTTGGTGAACAATTGTTACTTGCGAGAAAATACGACGAGACACGCACCGAAAGGAAATCAGCAATACGCAATGGTTGTCACTGTGATTGAAGTGGCAGATGCGCGAAAATGTCACGCGCTCAAACTAAACCAGCAAAAAGTAATCATGGAGTTTGCAGTTCTTCTCAATCCAAAGAAAGATGGGAAGAAGACGTCGAAGAAAGGAATTGCTACGACGACGAAAACCAAAGCTACTAATAAAACGGCTGCGGCGGCGAAAAAGACGAAAGCGAAGAAGACAAAACCACTTCCTCCCCCTCAACAAGAAGGCACGCAGGTGGATTCCATTACGAGCCCACATCAATTGAATTGTACGCAAGAGATCCATGGTGGTCTCGACAATGTTTTCGGCCTTATGATGAACCAGAGAGCTAGAGAAGATCGAGGAGTTGAAGAAGAAGAAGAAGAAGAAGAAGAAGAAGAAGAAGAAGAAGAAGAAGAAGAAGAAGAAGAAGAAGAAAAACTGAACAGCAACTCGAAATTTGAAATCCATCTCACCAATTCTGATAACATTGAAAATGACGACGATGAAAACGACGATGACGACGAAGATGAGAAGCTCTACCAAGCTGTTCTTGCCGCTCTCGAAACTTGGAGAGACATCCAGGCTACAAAATTGGCCAACGCGAACGGTACGGCAAAGAACTTACAAGGTGTCCTCAAAACCGCGCTCCTTCGCAGACTTTGTGAAAAGAAACCGACCACTCTCGATGAAATGGACGAACTCTTATCAGCGACTACAGACTTAGCAAGCAAGGCCATGCTTAATAAGCACAAGGGTGACTTAACCTCGAAAATCGAAGAGGCAATATTTCATCACGTGCAGAAAGAAGCGAACCCGTTCGTTTCGCAACATCAAACGCAGCAACAGGAAGACCCTTATGAATTCAAGGGTACACCCGGCGTTGCGTTACGTAATCCATTGAGTAATAATCCAAAACGTCAGCGCTTGATGGAAAACGAAAATCTAGCGAACACGAACTCGCCCGATTGGCAAGTCTCGAAAGGTTTGTAGCAAAGAGCCTTGAGAGAGAGAGAGGTTTGAGAGAGAGCTTTTCAAAGAAGAGTGTAACGAAAAATCTTCAAAAGAAGAAGCAGAGGAAGAAGAAAGAGAGAGGGATTGAAATGGCACCGCCAACGAATCGAACACCGGCGGCGCAAAACTTCCTACGTAAATACGATCGGTTATCTGCGGCCATTTTTGTCATCGCTGGCTCAATGTACGCCGCTGAATATTACATCAACACGATCAGCAAAAAGAAAACAGAAAAAGAAGTAACGATGGCCAATCCTAATAAATGAGAGCATTGGAAGAAGAAGAAGAAGAGAAGAAGAAGAGATATGTAGTAGCAGCGACAAAGAAAGAAAAATGTGTGTATGATCAATTAATATATAGAAATATATGAATTTAGATATAGATATAGAAATAATGAATAGCCAATATAGAAAGAAAGAGGAGAAACCTTTGATTACTTCATTGAAACTAAGTACAGTACAAAATATGTGATACTGTGAACGACATGGCAGAAGTGCAATTCTTAGTTCAGATAAATAAGAAACAAAGATGGGAGCGTGGGTCACGAAAAGTACTTTTATTAATCAATTGTGACCCACGCTCCCATCTTTGTTTCTTATTTATCTGAACTAAGAATTGCACTTCTGCCATGTCGTTCACTTGCCCTGGTTGCAACGTATTGAACTTCCAATCGATGATCGATGGTTCATTTTTTCTTCGTGCGAGCAGTATGTGAAAATCACTTTTTTTAATTGGAGAACACTCTCAAATTATGGTCGGCGCCGCCGACGACGATAGCGCTCGCGTCTTTCAAGAAGCCAACGCAATGGGAAGCCTTTTTAGAAACCTCGAACGATTGAACGATATCCCATTGACCTTTGACGTTATAGACCTTCGCGGTTTTGCCGCACGCAAACGCCAAGTATTTACCGCTCTTATCGAACGAAACGCCTTCGCATTTTTCAGTTGTTTCTAAATCTTTAACCACGGTATTTTTTCTTAAATCCCATACTTTAACGCCTTCGTCGCCCGAGACGGCCATGTAATAGCCGTTTTCACTGAACGCACACGATTTTGCAGAGTTTTTGCCTCCGTTTGATAAGGTTTCGTGTAACGAGCATACTTTCGGGTCCCAAAGTTGAACGCTACCGGTTTGCGTGCAAGCGGCGATGAGCGCACCGTCTGGGTGAAATTTAATATTCATATACTTGTCCGTTTCATTCGCTTTAAACAAAGTCGTTGCTTCGTTAAGATCATGAAAGTGCCAAGACGCGTCTGATGAAGCCGAAACGAAGTATTGCCCCGAAGGGTGCACGGAAACTGAAACGACGTCGGCCGTATGCTCTGAATACGTAGCGACAACGTTTCCACTTTTCCATACTTTGCACGTATTATCGGATCCGCAAGTTACGATTTGATTTTGATTGTTTCCAACGAAGCTTACGTCGAGGCATTTTTTATGACCGGTGTGGATTGAACTCGTTTTTTGCAACTGTTCAAAAATGGACGCCGATCCATCAGCGCCGGCTGTACAAATCGCATTAAAATCTTCCAAAATAGATAAATTATGAATCTGCGTGTTTGCTTTATGTCCTGGAATAGGGTCCAATAATGCAAACGATGAAATCTCTTCAGCAGATTTCAAACGATCGCTCACTTTCCTTTGTTTTCTCGCCGTCGCGAGCTCGGTCATTTTTTCTTCGATGACCTCAATCGCTTTCGCCGGGATTCCAGATTTCGCTTTTTTCGCAAACGCGTCGGCATCGCCGCCATTACCATCGCCATCATCGCTCCCCCGTTTCTTTGTATTATTATTACTATTTAGATTCGCTGCACTACCATAACTCATCGTACTCAAACGCTCTCTCGCCTCGTCTCTCTCGACCGTCAATCGAGCGATCACTCTATTCGCCGCGTCCATTTGATACATCGCACTCGCAAGCTCTCTCTGCGCCTGATCCAACGCCGTCCTAACCTCGTACATCTCTGTCATCTGCGCATCCCATTCATCGTGTAACTGTTCCAAAACCCCAGGAATCGACGCTCGCGAAGTCGCTTTCGGTCCAATCTTGATCCTCCGCTCGTTCAAATTCTTGATCTCGACAACGTCCTCGATCGATAACGGCCGATTCGTTACTGGATCTTTCTGATGTTCCTGCACGTATTTCATCAGTAACGACTTCTCGTAGACTGCGCCGCTCGGTGTCACGCACGCCTTTACCGGTTCTTCGCCCGATATTCCACAAATAAGCATCTCTCTCTTCTTCTTCTTAAACTTCTTCTTAAACTTCTTCGTTCTCAAAGAACCTTATGTATGTATGTATCCACCGTTGATCAAATGTATTGATCACTTTTCCAATCCTGCTGAGCCGCCTTAGGAGAAGATGCGAGAGGAATTCTCGCTCTCTTTTCGATTTTATGTACTCCGTTTATCGAAGAGAGATTAAGAAAGAGAGCGATCGAAGAAGACGAAGATGGTTTTCGAGCAAGTCTTTGTGCTCGTTTTTTTCTTAAACAGGCGCGATTAAGTTGTCTCGAGAGCGAGGAAGTTTTTGGAGCAGAGAGAGTTTTGGAAACGTCAAATGGAATGTATTTAGGGTTTCAGTAGTTTCAATACTAGTAAAACGTAAAAGTGTTATATAGGAACAACGTTACATAAAACTTTCTGGATATGGTTGGTTTCGCTATGGCCGAGAATCGTTCACACAAACTCGCCATCGCTGGTCCAGCTCGTTTTCGTGCCGAAGCGGCTGATAGCGTCAACTTCTGCGAAAGCACGAAAACGAGCTGGACCAGCGACGGCGAGTTTGTGCGAACGATTCTCGGCCAAAGCGAAACCAACCATATCCAGAAAAGTGCGATTGTAGCTGCGCTTTGTATTCTCTAAC
>Ga0115001_10003523_pt1 | contig 11655 bp, 19 predicted proteins | sample ArcticOcean_MG_C_12_FD_89869 | JGI IMG/M metagenome (GOLD analysis project Ga0115001, IMG submission 89869) | Marine microbial communities from western Arctic Ocean - ArcticOcean_MG_CB8_130 | ecosystem: Environmental > Aquatic > Marine > Oceanic | place: Arctic Ocean: Canada Basin | collected... | reverse complement strand
ATGAATATATTTTACTTACATGAAAATCCAATACAAAATGTGAAATGGCATGTAGATAAACATATTGTTAAGATGGCAACTGAATATTGCCAATTATTGTCTACTGCTCACAGAATGTTAGATGGCGAAATGTATCTTGGTAAAACTAAAAATAACCACAATATTAAACGGTGGCGTTTATCAGATGAACGTGAAGATTTATTAATGAAGGCTAGTCATATCAATCATCCATCAAATATATGGGTTCGTAAGTCTAGTTCTAATTACAATAAAATGTATCAAATTTATATGGCAACACTTGCAGAATACACTTACAGATATGGAAAGATACACGGTTCTAGTAAAGCATCAATGGTATTACAAAGAGCTCCAAAGAACATTTCAAATATTGGATTAACAACATTACCACAATGCATGCCAGATAATTGCAAGGTAGAGGGTGATACAATACAAGCATATAAGACGTACTATATATTAGAGAAGGCATACATGGCAACATGGAAGAATAGAGAAATGCCTGATTGGTTTAGGAGTGATAAGATTGGAAGAAAGATATTGGAATTACATGGGTCGCAGGCTAAAAGAATGTCTGCCTGAAACATGGACTGAGAAAGAATTAATGAAAAAAGAAATAGTAGAGCAAAATGCTCAGGTGTATAAGTTATATATCCGTATTAAAGAATTAAGTGAAAAGGTTCACGAACTGGAAACTGAATTAGAAAGAGTAGTAAACAAAAATGCCAACATATAATTTTCACAACGAAACTACAAAAGAAGATTTTGAAGATTTTTTTACAACGTCTTCATCTAAAGATGAATTTTTAGAACAAAATTCTCATATAAGACAAACACCATCATTGTTTGCTTATACGGGCGATCATCTTATGGGTGTAGGCCCTAAAGTAGATGGTGGTTTTACTGAGAATATGCAGAGAATAGCTGAGGCACATCCTGGCTCTCCTCTTGCAAGTCGTTATGGTACTAACGAAACAAATAAAAAGAAAAAGGTTCGCAACATACTAAGTAAACATAATATCTCAGTTAAATAAGGAAATAATAATGAGCAAAAAACGTGAAATTACGAACGGCAATATGATTGCTGTAAAGCCAGTTACGGATAATCAAAAGAAAGTTTTTGAAAGTTGGAAAAGCGGTAAGTGTCAATTTATGTATGGTGCAGCGGGTACAGGTAAAACTTTTATATCTTTATACCTTGCATTGAATGAAGTGCTAAGAAACGATACACCATATGATAAAGTTATTATTGTGCGTTCTCTTATTCCTACTCGCGAGATTGGATTCTTGCCAGGAGATGAAGATGATAAGTCTGCATTGTATCAAGTTCCTTATGCCAACATGGTTCAATTTATGTTTGAACAACCGAATGAACAAGCCTTCAATATGTTGTATGACAAATTAAAAGCTCAAAACAGTCTGTACTTTCTATCTACATCATTCCTTAGAGGGTTGACTTTTGATAACTCGATTGTTATTGTAGATGAGTGTCAGAATCTTAACTTCCATGAGCTAGATACAATTACTACTCGACTAGGACAAGATTCTAAAATTGCCTTCTGTGGTGATTTCAGTCAGAGTGATTTGCAAAGAACAAATGAAAAAAATGGCCTTTATGATTTTCTAAAAATTGCAGAGGAAATGACAGAATTTGAAACTACTGAATTTTCGATAGGTGATATTGTTCGTTCTGGTTTTGTCAGAAGTTATTTAATACAAAAAACTAAACTTGGAATTGGAATGGAATAAATGTTTTATGATGATATAAATAAGCTTGAAGTAATAGAGAAAACAGTTTGTGATAATCTCTCTAGTGCTGATTGTTTAAACGATACTCATGATCCTCGTGAACTTAGAAAGCAATGGGTGAATTATAGAACAGATATGGCACTTATGGTTGGTGTTCTAAGAGAGTATAAAGAACTAATAATTAAATTAAAAGAATTAGAAAAAGTTCAAGGAGAAGCAAATGAACATTGATAAATTAAGAGAGGAAATTGCATATGACGAAGGAAGCGTTGGAAAAGTATATCTTGACCATCTTGGTCTGCCTACTTTTGGCATTGGCCACCTTGTTTTGGAATCAGACCCAGAGTATAAATGGGAAGTTGGAACTCTTATCACAAAAGTTAGAGTTGCTGAAGCCTTCGACCAAGACGTTAAATCGGTGCTTAACGACTGCACAATCTTATATGCTGACTTTGATGAGTTGCCAGAAGAAACTCAAAGAATAATTGCGAACATGATGTTCAATATGGGGCGACCAAGATTGTCCAAGTTTAAAGGTATGAAACGTGGAGTTGATGCCAGAGATTGGAACGCAGCTGCAGATGAGATGGTTGATAGCACTTGGTATAAACAAGTAACTAAAAGAGCAGATAGATTAGTAAAAAGGATGAGAGAAATTGACGTTTAAGCATAAAAAAGGTGTGAAGTTAGCTGAAATTAAAGCCACTAATGTAGATGGAGTTCGTTTATATGAAACTCCAGAGGGAAATAAGTATCCATCAATGACAACAGTTTTGTCAGTTCGTAATAAACAAGGACTAGTTGAATGGAGAAAACGAGTAGGTGAAGAGGTTGCAAATTATATAGCACGAACAGCAGCTGCTAGAGGTACAGCAGTTCATCATATGTGCGAAGATTATATAAACAACATGAGTTGGAACTATCCTTTGGATTGGGCCAAACATAAAAAGAACTTTCTACCATACACTCTATTTAAACAACTTAGAAATTCTGTATTGCAAAAAGTGAATAACATTTATGCACAAGAGTGTGGCCTCTATTCTGATAAATATAGGGTAGCAGGTCGAGTAGACTGTGTGGCAGAATATAACGGTATTCCTACTATTATTGATTTTAAAACTTCAACAAAAGAGCGTACTGATGAATGGAATGAAAGTTATTATATTCAAGCCACAGGTTATGCAGAAATGTTTGAAGAACGAACAGGAATTGAGATTAAACAAATTGCTATTCTTGTCGTGACAGCAGATGGTGTAGTGCAAGAATTTGTTAAAGATAAAACAGAATATTTACCCTTGTTACAAGATACCATCAACAAGTGGGAAGAGAAAAATGGAATGGCTATTAGTAATAATATCAATGAGCCTCTATAACGATGGAACAGCAGATCACTTTGTATTTACAAATACGAAATACGAAACCTTACAACAATGCCAACAAGCTGTTGTTGTAAATATTGAAGCTATAAACGAGGTTGCCATTAGAGAATTTAATGGGCCTGCAACTATATATTGTTTTAGAGAAGATAATTTTCTAAAATACATGAAAACTGAACCAAGTAAAGGAATACCTATATAGACTATACCACAAAAAAAGAGGCTGTGTCGAGTCAACTAACAATTAATCATTTGACCATTGGTCAATTTTATCTAACTACGGAGAATAAGATATGAAAACACTACTTACAGTTATTGCCCTAATGGTAATGGCATCTACGGCAAACGCAACAGACATTGGTTTAGGCGTTGACCGTGAAACTAAATATAACGGCAAAGGTGAAGGAACTACCAAAACTTACAACTATGCATACATTCAGCATACATGGAAGCAACTTGGTGGTATTACTACTAAGGGAACTCACTCAGTCGATACTAGCACGAGTACAACTAACTTCAATGAATTTAAATTATCAAAAGATTTTAAATTTGGTATAGATGACGGAAATAGCTCATTTAAGATTGTTCCTTCATTCGCAAGACGTTGGGATGGAAAAACTGATGGTATCGGTGAGAAAGCTAAAGACAATTTTAAGGTTGAATTGAAATATTCATTCTAAGCTAAATTAGGCGTTGACACAGCCCCTTTTTTTGTGGTATAAATAAGATACAGTTTGTTGATACAATCTAAAGACTAGACTGGACATGGGGGCAGTACCCATCACCTCCACCAAAATATATGGGGGTGAAATAGGATCGACAGATAGAGATAGGAACGAGTAGAACTGTGGGATGACCGCCTAATAAGTCAAGACGATAAATGCAAACGATAACTTTGCAATCGAGGATTTCGCACTAGCTGCGTAATCTCATGGAGTTCGGTGGGTACTTAGCAACAGAAACCCACCACTATTTCTTCTGTAAAAAGAAGATTCGCGTGTACATCAAATTGATGGGGCGACGTAGGTGGGCTACCAAGACGGATAAGGTAGACTCGATATAAGAGCGCATATTACCTACATGGCGGGACGGGCTGGAAGCACGAGGGAACTAAAATAGTCTCGCCACTTAATTTTAACTAATAATATGAAAGAATACTATGCAAACACCAAAAACATTTTCACTTGAAGTTGAGAAGATTGCTAAAGAAAAAAGAATAAGTCATATGGATGCAGTATTAGATTACTGTTATATTAATAAAATAGAGCCAGATACAGTCAGTAACTTAATTACTAAGGGCCTGAAAGAGAAGATTGAGGCAAATGCTAGAGAACTAAATTTCTTGCCCCGTCAAGCACAGTTGCCAATTTAATGTATACAATATATACACAAAGAACTTGTTCCTATTGTGACGATGCAAAGACGTTGATGTATGAAAAAAATATTACTTTTATGGAAATATCAATAGATCACGATAACCAAGCACGAACAATGCTAAGGGAAGAAGGTCATAAAACTGTTCCCCAAATCTTTGATAATGATAATAATCATATCGGTGGATTTGATGAGCTAAAAAAGGCGTTGACTTCCTAGTGGATGCCTGTTACAATAATACTTATAAACTTAACTATGGAGACACGACATGACTGTTACTGTATATTTGGATGGTGATCCCACTATCCGCGAAGAAGGTTTCTTCGCATCTAAGGTTAGTACCTTAGAAAATCGACTCAAGGCTGTTGAGTTCGATAATGCTGAATTGATTAAGGTCAATTTGGATTTGGTAGAGCGAGTTAAAAAACTTGCTACTAAGCCACCAGCATGGCCAAAGGGTTATCGACCACGCAGGAACGATCAAAAACGATGAAGGTTGAACTAATTGATTCAATGGGCAGCGATCTTTCAGTAGTGAACGCTGCCCGTGTTTCATTCTCTAAAACTTCTGCATGGATGAGTATTCCAGAAGCAGGCCCTTTAAAAGGTGTTCTAGAGGAAGGGGATGAAAAGCTAATTCGTTATTTGGCGAAGCATAATCATTGGAGTCCATTTGGCCATGCATCGATGCAATTTCATATTAAGGCCCCAATATTTGTAGCAAGACAACTTGTAAAACACCAAGTCGGTTTGGTGTGGAACGAAGTATCAAGACGCTATGTAGATAGTGAAGTAGAGTTTTACAAACCATGGCAGTGGCGTGGAAGACCTACGGATAAGAAACAAGGATCAAGTGATGTAGAGATTGATATCAATCTTAGAGGTTCAATGGTTGATTACTATGATCAAGCTTGTAACAAAGCAAAGTGGACTTATGAACATCTATTGTCACGAGGAGTTGCTCCAGAGCAAGCTCGTATGGTCTTACCACAATCTATGTATACTGAATGGTACTGGAGTGGAACATTAATGGCATTTGCTCGTGTGTGTAATTTAAGGTGTAAAGAAGATACACAACTTGAAACACAAGTAATTGGAAATCAAATTGACGAAATGGCGAAAAAACTATTTCCTACATCATGGGAGGCATTAAGACATGACTAGTGAACTTTTAGCTCAAGAAGGAATACCAATATTTCCTGCTGGAGTTGTTAAACAATATAAAAATCTTAATCCTCCAGAGATACCTTCTATGGAAGATTTTGATTTTAACAAGCAGGCTAATTCAAATCCAGAAACCACACAGTTTGGTACTGAACCCCCTAACATCTTAGAACACAATGGGTTGTTAGATTTGAAGATTTGGTTTGAGGATTGTATTAAAGATTACCTTGATAATGAAATGACACTTGATTATAAAGAATTTTGGATATCAGAAAGTTGGTTGAATAAGTCATGGCCTGGTTCACATCAGTCAATGCATAATCATGGCAATTCCCTCATATCAGGCGTTTATTACCATAAAACCATCCCAGAGCATCCACCGTTGATTTTTGAGAGGGTTACTGCTAATCTTGACCCATTTGTATCTCTTCGCAAGCATTATAAGGCGAGCAATCAAAATTTCACTAATAAAATTGGTATGCCTGCTGAAAGTGGTACTTTGATTATGTTTAACTCATATCTATATCATGGGTTTGGTGTTAACAACACTAAAGAACCAAGAATCAGTTTACCATTTAATGTTCTTGCTAATCTCTCAGATAGGGATTCTTTCAAGATGGATTTTGTTAAACAAGAAAGATGGTTAAATAACGATGATGCTGCAAGGTATACCGTCAAAGGTGATGGTACTACTGGTGGTATCGAAAGGCGTATGTCTAAATGAGAGCTATAGTTTACGGAAACGGAGAGTCACGGCCTCAACAACCAATTATAGGGGGTGACTTTATCACTTGGGGGTGCAACGCAGCGTATCGCGATTTTAATGTTGACAATCTTGTTTCTGTAGACTATAATATGCAACAAGAGATATATGAATCAGAGTATGTCTTTAATAATAAGTGTTGGTTTTCTGATTGGGAAGTTTTACCAGCTGGGTTCGATCCACATGCAATTACAGGTTATCATAATATGCCAATATTTGAAACACCAAGATTGGGTAGAGAGAGCTGTGTTGTACAAGGTAAAACACAAGAAACTGTAGATGCAAACATAAGAGAAGCATTATATCATAATCCAAAGCTGGATCATGATGACTTAAAAAAGAAAGCTGAATTTAATGTAGGTTTATATATAACTTGGGTTGAAGAGTATAATGATAAAGTTGTACCTATAGATTATCCTAAAGGATATTCTGCTGGAAATACAGCAATACATCTTGCTTGCCAATTCAAGTTTCAAGAGATATATATGTTAGGGTTTGATTTGTCAAGTTACAATGATAAACTAAATAACATATATAAGGGAAGTAAAAATTACTTGCCTGAAGATTCTAGAGGGTTCAATCCTATTAATTGGGTAAACCAACTAGAACACACGTTCCGTGAATTTCCTAATACTAAGTTTTATTGGGTTAAGAAGGAACTTACTACTGCTGTACATCCTCTAAATGTAACGCAAATAACATATGAAACATTTAATACGATAACATAAGGAGACTATATATGTCGTTAGAAAGTCTAAAGAAATCCAACTCACTTAGTAAGTTGTTGGGTGCAGCGGAAGCTGAAAACAAACCTCAAGAGAAGAAGTCCTATGTGGATGAAAGATTGTGGAAACCAGAGCTAGATAAAACTGGTAATGGTTATGCCGTAATTCGTTTTCTACCACAAATCGAAGGTGAAGATATGCCTTGGGCAAAACTCTGGAGTCATGCGTTCCAAGGCCCTACTGGCCAATGGTATATTGAGAACTCTCTCACTACCGTAAGTCAGAACGATCCTGTGTCAGAATTAAATACTAAATTCTGGAACTCTGGTATCGAATCTGATAAGGAAATCGCCCGAAAGCAAAAGAGGAAGTTACAGTATTATTCCAACATTTATGTTGTGAGTGATCCTAAGCATCCTGAGCGTGAAGGTAAGATATTCCTTTTCCGTTATGGAAAGAAAATCTTTGATAAAATTATGGAGGCTATGCAGCCTGCATTTGAAGATGAAACTCCTGTAAATCCATTTGATTTTTGGGAAGGTGCAAACTTTAAGTTAAAGATTCGTAAGGTAGACGGTTATTGGAACTATGATAAATCCGAGTTTGAAGCACCATCGGCATTGTTTGATAATGATGAAAAGATTGAAAATGTTTGGGCAAAGCAGTATCCTCTAAATGAGTTTACTTCTCCTACCAACTTTAAATCTTATGATGAATTGAAAATTCGTTTAGATACAGTTCTTTCTGGAACTGTAGCTGTAGGTAACATCATGGATGATGAACCTATTGCAGCACCTGTTGTAGATACAACTGCGGAGCCTGCTCCATCAGTAACAGATACAACTATGGCTGATAACGATAGCGATACTATGTCATATTTTGAGAAGTTAGCAAATAACTAACGATTAGCTACTAACGCGTTCATGGTGGGGTCACTATTGTTAATATTAGTGACTCCAGCATACGTTGGATTAGTTTGTCTTGCATCAACATTTGAAGTCGGTGCAACAATTACACTAGCTCCGCCAGGAGGCCCATTATTAGGTCTAGGAGTTATAGTAGATGCTGGTTGAGTTGGAACTACTTCTGGAGTTTCCATAGTTAATCTTCCTGTCTGAACAGCTGCATTTGTGCGACGTAAATTTGCTTTATATTTAGATCGTGCCTTCATGTCCATACGATTTCCATCCGAATCTTTCATGGCATTATATTTACTACCAGATAATTTTTGAAATTCTTTTTTTGCAGATGATAATGCTTCACCAGCAGACTGATCATCTGGATTTTCATTAGCTTTCTGCTGTGCTTTAAATACATTTGTTGCAGCTGCTTTAAGTTCTGGATCAACAATTGCATCAACATCTCTAGAACCATACTTGGATTGAGGTACTTTCTTTTCTGCCTTCTCTACTTTAGTATTACCACCAGATGTTGTTTTTGATTTTTCATCACCAAAACCAAAAAACGATAATAGTTTTTCTGGAATTATAGATGATACCATTTTCTTAAAATCAATATCAAGTAAGTTTTTAAAGAAACTCATTACTTTATCAATTGCTTCAAATACAAATTCACTTAGTCTAAATGGTTTATTTGGATCACCAAACTTAAATATCTTTTTAATAGCATTAACTGCAATATTTATTGGATAATAAACAATATCCATTATACTACCAAATAATTTCTTGAAGTTCTCAAAACTAAAATCTCCACTAAAGATTGCTTTAATAGAAACCATAATATCGTCAAACGCTGCAGTAACAAAACCAAATAATCCATCAGCACTAAACAAGCCTATAAAGAATACTTTGACTGCATCGACAGCTTTCTTAAATTGATCTGGTAGTGTTACAGTAAAATAAGTTTTAACTGAGTTATACATATCAGAAAAGAATTTGCTTATTGAACCACCTACTGATTCAGTTTCTTCCATTCCAAATATCTTTTGAAATATATTAAGAACTCCAGTAATTAAATTATCAATTGTTTTTGTAAAAAGAGTTCCAAAACTACCTAGAAGTTTTTTAATTCCACCTAGAATATCACCCTTTTTAAACATCTCTATTGCTTCTCCAAAACCAGCAAAGAAATCTTTAATATTTTGAAATTGTTTACCTAGAACATTGAATATAACCTCACCTATAGGTTTTATTAAGTTTTCATATAATGACATAAGGGCAGGCACGATATCATCAACAATTACTTTCTTTGTCATTACCCAGTATTTGCTGTCTAAAAATGCAAGGATAGCAGGTATTAGAGCTAACAAAGCACCTTTCTTAATCATATCAAGAATACCACCACCAGCATTTTTAGCAACTTCTACTGTTGATTTACCCATGTTCTTAAAGCCTTCTTTAAGACCTTCAAATGAAGCAAGTTGTTTTAGTCTAAATTTAGCTTCATTCTTTTTCTCTGCAAAAAATCCAACTTTATCTTTCTTTGCTAGTCGACTTTTATCCTTTTCCAACTTTACCATTTCACGGTTATACTCATTATCTTCTTCTGCATTTTTCCCTTGTTCATCTAATGCTTGTTTATAAGCTGCCATTTCAAGTTCACGTTGTTTTATGCTATCGGCCTCAGCCTTACGAGATTCCACTTGAGCTGCAGTCATATTCTTTAGTACACCCAATACAGGAGCTTGTACCGTTACTAGTTCAGATAGTTTCTTTTCTAAGGATATTCGTTCTTCTTGGGAAAGTTTTTCAGTTGTCTTTTTACCATCTTCACCAACTTTAAAATTACTCTCAAGCATAGCAAGTATTTGCTTTTGTAATGTAGCATTTTCCTCTGCTTTCAACTTATCCGCTGCAAAAGAATCACGAAGAGTTTTAGCAATATCTGTATTTATTTTTTTAGCTTCTTCTTCTGCTGGAGTGGCCATGGTTTATTTCCTATGTATTACTAGACTGATAAGCAGTCTTTGCATAAAACGCTGCAACAATAGCTGCAACTGATACAAAATATGTTGGTGCCATCGAACCTAGTGTCTTTCCAGCTTCTGGTAAACCCAACCAGATTGACATTACAACTGCAAATGGATACAATAACATACCTATAAGAGCAAACCAAGCCATCTGTCTTTGTGCATCTTCTTTTTTATCTTCATTTTCTAATCTAACCATTTTTGTATTCATCTCAAATTCCTCATCGCTAACAATACCATCACCATCCAAATCAAAATTATTATACTTAGAGTCTTTCTCTAAAACTTTATTTGACATATGACCTCTCCTCTTTAAGCTATTTATCTATTTTCTCTCTCTTGCCTTTCATTTTCTTCTGCTATATACTGTTCTAGTAAAGTTGTGTAAATCTCCCTCTCCCATGGCATCATATTTTCTAATTCTGTTAAACTATATTTGTGGTGGTGCATCATAGCAAAATTAGTTTTGAAATAGTTAAATACCGTGTCATGAGCGAGGCCTAGACTAAAAAATTGTTGAGGCCCTCCACTAAAACCTCACCCTTAACTTTTGTTTTTGGGTTTATAACTTGAATAACATGTCTTACTTTAGGCATAGTATCAAAAAACGATGTTACACTTTTAAACTGTTCTGTATTCATTGAATCAATAAAATCATCTAATTCTTTATCACTAAAATCTATTCTGTTTTGAACAACATCATCAATTTCAATTTGACCTACACAATTTCTAACCATTTTAAACATGCCTTCATAATCATCAGTAGCATCTATATCAACTGTATCTAGTTTTGGATAATTCATAATCATCTTGATATTAGATGTAAGCTGTACTGTATTACTATGGGCTGCATCCATTTGAACTTCAATGTCATCTAAATTAACCTTTACATCAATCTTTGTCTTATTATCATCTGGACATGTAACAGTTACTTCTACAGTCTCACCAACAGATTTTGCCCGTAGCTTGATAAAGATATATTCAATATCAAAAATTGGTAATTCTTCTGGTTTAATTACATCAAATGTACATGAAGCTATCAAATCTTTTACCATCTGATATACTTGTGTATTATCTTCACTCTCTTTAGCCATCATTAAGAGCTTCTGTTCTTTTACAAGGAACGGTCTATATTTTATCGTATCTCCTGTAGATGGTAGTTGTAGTTCATAGGTGGGGGTATCTAATCTAGGTAACGCCATAATAATTCATCCTTTAAATATTATAATCTTGACAACACACGCGGAATTTGTGAGGTGATTTGCCTCTCAATGGTGTTTGCGAATACTTCTGTTAATCTATCTGCTAATGGTTTAGGTAAATCAGCCTCATCTGTGAGAGACTTCCAATACCGATAACCGAAGGTAACACCTACTGTAGAAAAGGTATCATTAACACCATAATCTAAGCCAATATCACCTACAAGCTTGGGAAATGCTTCTACTAATTGCACTCCATGCCGTCTGTTCATTTGTTCGTCTAGTTGGTATATATCGACAGCACCAACATAATTATCATAATAACCAATTTGCCAGTTTTGTGGATTAAATGCCAATCTCT